>ENA-ORLY01002020-ORLY01002020.1-human-gut-metagenome-genome-assembly--contig:-NODE-2020-length-21266-cov-16.391288_pt1 | contig 21266 bp, 10 predicted proteins | sample MGYA00243071_ERZ508832 | MGnify/ENA primary metagenome ERZ508832 (study PRJEB26277, sample SAMN04329777) | human gut metagenome | biome: human-associated habitat | host: Homo sapiens | place: USA... | reverse complement strand
TACGGCAACGGCAAGGGCTACCCCTATGTGCTGGTAAGCCCGGTGCAGCCGGAGGCGGGCAAGACCTATCAGGTTGCAATCTGCGGTGTGAGCGACCAGTTGGCTGCGGAGACCACGGTCACAGACAGCGGTGTGGTGGGCATGGACGCCGCAAAAGCCTTCTTTGGCGCATACACCACCATCAGCCGGGCAGATACCGCATGGAGCTAGGGTGCACCTTAAACAAAACGGACAGGAGATACTGGATGTGAACAACAAAATCTATAAAAAGCTGTTTGGTGGCTTCGGCTTTGTCATCATCGTGTCGCTCCTGACCCTTTTTGTCATGAGCCAGACCTACATCCAGAACCTTGTCTACCATGAGCGGCTGAGCCAGATGGAAGAGGTCACCCACCAGATGTTCCGCAATCTGGAGGATGTCATCGACACCCACTGGGACGAGGTGGATGTGCAGTGCAATTATTTGTACTATACCCCGCTAAAGACCGATACCGATCTCTACCGCTATCTGAAAAAGCTGCCCGAGCTTTCCAATTACCATGAAAAACAGGTCGAATTGATTGCCGTGGATACTGCCGGATATTATTATACCGAGTATGGCCGCATGGGGCTGCTGCGGGGAATGAATTATCTGGAAAGCGCACCGGAGCGGGTCAGCTATGTTTCCAACTCGCTGACCAAGGACGACTCCTGGATGGTGTTTCTGGAACAGCTCTCCACCCCCATCACACTGCAAAGCGGAGAAAAAGAGATCACCCTGCGCTACTTTGGCATCTCCCAGAGCATGACCCAGCTGAACGATTATTTTCGCTGTGACGCCTACGAAAACAGCAACAGTGTCTATGTGCTGGACAACAACGGCTTTAAGCTGTTCAACGCCAATGACACCGAGCTGCTGAAGGGACACAACGTATACACCGTCCTCTCCCGGATGTCCTATCTGCACGGCTCTTCCTTTGCGGAGGCAAAGGAGCGGCTTACCCGCACAGGCTCCTGCTATTCCAACGCCGTGCTGGATGGGACTGAGTATTTCTACGCCCTGAAGCAGATGGAAAACGCCCAGTGGACACTGGCGTTCCTTGTTCCGGCAGAATATGTGGCCGTGAATACGCAGAAGCTGGTCAACATCGTCATGGTCATCATCATCGTCATTGCGATGATGTTCTCGGTCATAACAGTTTTCGTCGGCTGGTTTCTCCTGCGGCAAAAGCAGAAGCAGGAGCTGCGGGTTGAAAAAGAAGCGAACCTCCGTCTGGAACAATACAACATCCATCTGACACAGGTAAACGATGATCTGCGGCAGGCGCAGATCGTTGCAGCAGAGGCTTTGCAATCCGCAGAGCGCGCCAGCAAGGCCAAGACGGACTTTCTCTCCAACATGAGCCACGACATCCGTACCCCCATGAACGCCATCATCGGCATTACCACCCTGATGAAAAACGAGCTGCACCAGCCGGAAAAGCTGGCCGAACATCTGGGCAAGCTGGAAACTTCCGGTCAGCTGCTGCTGGGCATCATCAACAATATTCTGGATATGAGCCGCATCGAGAGCGGCAAGACCACCCTGAATGTGGAAAAAATGAACCTGTCCCAGCAGGTCAGCCAGCTGGACAGCATCATCCGTCAGCAGGCAGGCCAGCGCCGCCAGACCTTTACGGTAAACACCCATCTGCAGCACGAAAACGTACTGGCAGACCCCAACCGCCTGAATCAGGTGCTGATGAACATCCTCTCCAACGCGGTCAAATATACGCCCAAGGGCGGGCATATCCGGTTGGAGGTGGAAGAGCTGCCCCGGAACGAGCACTTCGCCCGGTACCGCTTTGTGGTGCAGGATGACGGCATCGGCATGAGCGAGGAGTTTCAAAAGACCCTTTTTGAACCCTTTACCCGTGAGGAAAAATCCGGCACCAATAAGGTGCAGGGCACCGGCCTTGGCATGGCCATCACCAAGAGCATCGTAGACCTGATGGGCGGTTCCATCAGCGTGGAGAGCGCCCCCGGCAGGGGTACCCGCTTTGAGGTCGTGCTGGAATTTCCCATTGATGCCGAAGCAGATACGGTGCAAGAGGCACAGGTGCTCCCGGAGGAAGAAGAGACCGCTTCTCCTCTGTCCGGCATGAAGTTCCTCTGCGCCGAGGACAACGCCATCAACGCCGAGATCCTGGAGCTGCTGCTGGAATCCAAGGGCGCACACTGCAAAATTTACCCCAACGGTCAGGAGATCGTGGATGCCTTTGCCAGCGTCAAGCCCGGCGAGTACGACATGATTTTGATGGATGTGCAGATGCCGGTGATGGACGGCCTGGAGGCCACCCGCCGCATTCGCAATGGCGAAAATCCACTGGGCAGGATCATCCCCATCCTTGCCATGACCGCCAACGCCTTTTTGGAAGATATGCAGAAGAGCAAGGAAGCCGGGATGGATGTACATCTCTCCAAACCCGTGGACATTGCAGCACTGGAACAGACCGTAAAACACTTCCGCGTTACCCCCCCATTAAAAAATAGCGGAAACGCGCGTTTCCGCAGATGAAACACACAAATGATGTAAATAATGTAGAAGAGGTCAGAACGTGAATACACTTTCCGAGATCGAGGAATATTACAAAGCGCGTGAGCAGCAGCTGTTGAAAAAACTTCATCGACAGGAAGCTGCTCTTGCCGCAGCGGAGCAAACGCTGAAGCGATTGACCGAAAATCAGAAAGCACCGATGGACGAAACCACCGAGCAGCGTACTGCACAGGAGCAGGCATTCAAAGAAAAACTCTATCGGGATCCGCTGACAGGAATTTACAACCGCCGCTATTACGAAGAAGTTGTCCGTAAATCCATCGGCCCGGCAGGGATCGCGCTGATGGATGTGGACGATTTCAAGATCTGCAACGATACCTATGGGCATTACGCCGGAGATATGGCACTGGAAACAGCGGCAAATGCCATCCACTCTTGCATCCGAAACACCGACCTGCTCATCCGCTACGGCGGGGATGAATTTCTGCTGGTGCTGCCCGGCATTCCGAGCGACATCCTGCAAGCCAAGCTGGAGCAGATCAGAGCCGCCGTGCAGCAGGCTACTGTACCCGGTTATTCGCATTTTCGCCTCTCACTGAGCATCGGCGGAACGATGCAGGCCATCACCGACCCGATGGAGAATGCGGTTCGCCGGGCGGATTGGCTGATGTATCAGGCAAAGTGCCGCAAGAATGCCGTCACGGTGGAACTCCCCGAAAACGCGCTGACCGCGCAGGAAGAACTGGTGGATGAGAAGCCGCAGATTCTTCTTGTGGATGACTCTGAAATGAACCGCCTCATCCTGGCCGAAATCCTGCAAGGCGACTACCGTATTCTGGAAGCAAAAGATGGCCGGGAATGTATGGATGCCTTGCAGGCCGAAGCCGGGGATCTTGCGCTGGTGTTGCTGGACATCAATATGCCGGTCATGGACGGTTTCGAGGTGCTCAAGGCTATGAACGCCAACCACACCATCGAGGACATCCCGGTCATCATGATCTCCAGTGATGACTCTGACGCTGCAATTCGGAAGTCCTATGAACTGGGCGCAAGTGATTATGTCAATCGCCCCTTCGATGCTCGTATCGTGTACCGCCGTGTGACCAACACCATCAAGCTGTACGCCAAGCAGCGGCGGCTGGTGCAGATGGTGTCAGACCAGATCCGCGCCCGTGAAAATAATACGGATATGCTGGTGGGTGTGCTGAGCCATATCGTAGAATTCCGCAACGGCGAAAGCGGCGCCCATGTGCGGCACATCCGTATCATCACCGAGCTGCTGCTCCACCGTCTATTGGAGATCAGCAACAACTACTCGATTTCTGCAGAACAGCAGGATCTGATTCCGCTGGCCTCTACCCTGCACGACATCGGCAAAATCGGCATTGACGAAAAGATCCTTAATAAGCCCGGCAGGCTGACCCCGGAGGAATTCGAGGTCATGAAGACCCACAGTATGCTGGGAGCCAAGATGCTGCATGATCTGGATAATTTTGCAGAGCAGCCGCTACTGCAAACGGCCTACGAGATCGCCCGCTGGCACCACGAACGCTGGGATGGGCGCGGCTACCCGGATGGGCTGAAGGGCGATGAGATCCCCATCAGCGCACAACTGGTCTCGCTGGCTGATGTGTACGATGCACTGACCAGCGAACGCTGCTACAAAAAAGCCTTCTCCCACGAAAAAGCCGTGCAGATGATCCTGAACAGCGAGTGCGGAGCGTTCAACCCGCTGCTGCTGCAGTGCCTGACGGATATTCAGGCTGACCTGAAAGAAGAATTACAGCAGCACAACTGAGCAATGGATGCAATAAAACAGGAGAACAAAAAGCCCAAATGAAACACAGAATCTCACGCCGTGCATTTCTGCGCGGCTGCACGCTGCTGGCGGCATCTGCTGCCGTCGGCAGTCTGACTTCCTGCGGCGAAACGAACGCGAAGGACAGCAGTCTTCCGCAGCTCATTGTGGGAAGCGATACCTATCCGCCCTATATTTATCTGAACAATGACGGCGTTCCCGCCGGGATCGACGTGGAGATCGCCACCGAAGCGTTCCGCCGCATGGGGTATGCTGCCCGGTTTGAAACGATCGACTGGGAGCAGAAAACAAATCTTGTGGAAAGCGGCGCCATCGACTGCATCTGGGGCTGCTTTTCCATGGATGGGCGCGAAGAAATGTACCGCTGGGCGGGGCCTTACATGGTGAGCCGTCAGGTGGCTGCGGTGGATGCCGACAGCAGCATCCGATCCCTCAGCGACCTTGCCGACAAGACCGTCGCCGTGCAGAGCACCGGCAAGCCGGAGGAGATCTTTCTCAGCGGCTCCGACCCGCGCATCCCGCAGACGGTGGAGGTGCTCAGCATCGAAAACCGCAGCGTGCAGTACGCGCTGCTGTCCTGCGGCTATGTGGATGCCATCGCCGCCCACGAGACAGGCATTCTGCAATACATGAAGGACAATTCCGTGGAGTTCCGCATTTTGGAGGAACCGCTGCTGGTCACCGGGCTGGGCGCCGCCTTTGCCAAGAACGACACCCGCGGTCTGGACAGCCAGTTGACCGACACCCTTGCGCAGATGCGCGCGGACGGCACGCTGGAGCAGATCGTTGGCAGGTATCTTGAACATGCTTCGCAGTATCTGGAGGTGGACACCATTGGCACGTAAAAACAGAACCACCCCGGATACATGGAGATGGGGGATCTATCTGGTCATCGGCGTGCTTTTTATGGCCGTCGTCGTTTTTTTCTCAGGTTGGCGGGCGCTGCGCACAACGGAGGCTCGTTTCTGTCAGATCCTTGATTTTGTCAAATCCCAATCCACCAGCTTTGAAAAGTACAACGATACGGTTGTGGCCAAAACGCTCCGCCGCACGGCGGTATCGGTGCATCAGCTGGCACAGGACCCTGCGCTCGACCTTTCCGACCCGCAGTGCCTGAACAGGCAGGCAGAGCTGCTCTGGCTCACAGGTATTTCAGTTCTGTCTCCGGACGGTACGCTCCTGTGCGAATCCACAACGAACGGCATCGGCTATGCCCGGTTTGGAGAGCAGCTCAAGAATGATATGGTTCTGGACGTTTTCTCTTACCCGCAAAAGACCTACCTGAAGCGGGTCCTGCTGGAGGATGGGTCTGCCGTGGATGTTGCGGCACACCGGGCAGAAGGCAAAGAGGTCATCCTGCTTGCCTACCGCTATACCCCGGCAGAATTTATAGAGGGAACGGCCTTGTCCATCCAGAGCGTACTGGACGGCTACTCGGTTGAGACCAGCGGCACATTGTTCATCGTGCAGAACAATCAGGTCATCGCCTCTAACCGCCCGGAGCTCATCGGGCAGGATGCTGCGGACAGTCCGCTGGTGCGGGAGATCCGCAAAGCCGGGGCTGCCAAAACGCTGACCCATACCCACGATTGGAACGGCTCCGGCTGCTATTTTGGAATGTACTGCCACGGAAGGTCTTTCGATCTCTACGCGTATACGGATGAAAAATCCGTCTTCCGTGAATCGTTTCCGCTGATTTTGATGGCGCTGGCCGGTTACATCCTGCTTGTAATGGTCCTTTGGGTGCTGCGCAGACGCTCCGTGCAGGAGATGGAGCAGCAGAAGAAAGAGCAGGAGAAGAAGTATCAGGCTCAGCTGGAGGAACAGAACCGCAAACTGGAGATCGCACTCCAGCACGAGGGTGCGGCAAACCGTGCCAAGCGGGAGTTCCTGTTCAATATGAGCCACGATATTCGCACCCCCATGAACGCCATCATCGGCTTCACCTCGCTGGCTGCGACCCATATTGATAATAAGGAACAGGTGCTGGACTACCTGAAAAAGATCTCTACCTCCAGCCAGCATCTGCTTTCCCTCATCAATGATGTGCTGGATATGAGCCGCATCGAGAGCGGAAAAGTAAAAATTGAAGAAAAAGCGGTGCATCTGCCGGACCTCGTCCACGATGTGCGCTCCATCATCCAACCCGATGTTTCGGCAAAGCGGCTGTCGCTTTTCATCGATACCATGGACGTGGAGAACGAGGACATCATCACCGACCCGATGCGGCTGAACCAGATCTTGCTGAACATTTTGTCCAACGCCATCAAGTTCACTCCCACAGGCGGTACGATCAGCATCCGCATTGCCCAGAAGAACGGTGCGCCCAAGGGCCGTGGCTGCTATGAGTTCCGCATCAAGGACAATGGCATTGGTATGAGCGAAGAGTTCCAGAAGCACATCTTTGAGGCGTTCAGCCGGGAGGAAAGCTCCACCGTCAGCGGCATTCAGGGTACCGGCCTGGGCATGTCCATCACCAAGAACATTGTGGATATGATGGGCGGCACCATTGCGATTGAAAGTGAACCGGGCAAGGGCAGCGAATTCATCGTAGATCTCTGCTTCGCACTCAGCGGACAAAGGGTGGAGCCCAAGCAGCTCCCGCAGTTGGAAGGGCTGCGCGCATTGGTTGCAGACGACGATACCGACACCTGCCTGAGCGTCAGCACCATGCTGTCCAAGATCGGGATGCGGCCGGAGTGGACGATCTCCGGCCGAGAAGCGGTGATCCGCACCCGATACGCCATGGAGCAGGGCGACGAATTCAGCGTCTACATCATCGACTGGCTCATCCCCGATATGAACGGCATCGAGGTCGTGCGGCAGATCCGCAAGATGATCGGGAAAAGCTGCCCTATCATCATTCTGACGGCCTACGATTGGACGGATATTGAAGAGGAAGCCCGCGCTGCCGGAGTGACCGCCTTCTGCGAAAAGCCGCTGTTCCTTTCCGAACTGCGCAGAGTGCTGGCAGAACCGTACGGTGCGGAGCCTGCCTGTAAGCCAGCGCAGCCAGCTGCCGCCGAGCTCAGGGGAAAGAATCTTTTGCTGGTGGAGGACAATGCCTTGAACCGCGAGCTCGCACTGGAGATCCTGAAGGAAGCGGGCTTTACGGTAGACACCGCTGAGGATGGCGAGATCGCTGTCCAGAAGATGAAGCAGGCGACCCCCGGGCAGTACGATTTGATCTTAATGGACATCCAGATGCCCAAGATGGACGGTTACGAGGCAACGCGGCAGATCCGCGCCCTGCCGGATGCTGCAAAGGCAGACATTCCCATCTTTGCAATGACGGCAAATGCCTTTGAAGAAGACCGTCAGAATGCATTGAAGGCCGGTATGGACGGCCACATTGCAAAGCCGCTGGATATTCCGCATCTGCTGCAGGTCCTCGCAGATGTACTGAAATCATAACGGCTGCCAGCCAACAAAAGCAAAAGCACCCGCAGCAGGCTTTGCAGAGGCTCTTGACCTCTGGAAGCGAATGCTGCGGGTGCTTTATTTATTTTTTGTCTGATAGGCGTTTGGCTTACAGGATCTTGCGCAGCTCCTGCACAAGGTCACCGATCACGATGGGCTTGGACAAAAAGCCGTTCATGCCGCTTTCCAATGCGTTGCGGCGGTCCTCGTCGAAGGCGTTGGCGGTCATGGCAAGGATGGGGAGCTTTGCCCGGGCAGGGTCATCCAGTGCGCGGATCTTCCGGGTGGCGGTGTAGCCATCCATCACCGGCATCTGCACATCCATCAGCACCAGATCATAGCTGCCCGGCGCTGCGGCGCTCACCTTTTCCACCGCCACTTCACCGTTTTCCGCCGTATCGACCTGGAAGCCGTATTCGCGCAGGATCTCCTGCGCGATCTCGCGGTTCAGCTCGTTGTCCTCTACCAGCAGGATATGTTTGTCTTTGAAGTCGGCGTTCTTTTCCGGCAAAAGCTCCTGCGGCGCATCTGTCAGCTTCTGGCCGAGAGCACTCATCAGAGTCTCGCGCAGGTCAGACAAGAACATGGGCTTGGAGCAGAAGGCGGTCACACCGGCGGCCTTTGCCTCTACCTCAATGTCAGACCAGTCATAAGCCGTCAGGATGATGATGGGGGTATCGTCGTTCAGGCTGCGGATCTGGCGGGTGACCTCGATGCCGTTCATATCCGGCAGCCGCCAGTCGATGATATAGGCGTGGTAGACATCGCTCATCTCGATGGACTGCCGCGCGCGCAGCACCGCTTCCTTGCCGGAAAGGGTCCACTCCGCGCGCATTCCCACCTTGACCAGCATCTTTGTCACGCTGTCGCAGGTGTTGAAATCGTCGTCCACCACCAGAGCCTTCAGGCCTTCCAGCTCGGTGATCTTTTCCACCGGGCGGTGCTCTGTCTGCACCCGCAGCGGCACACGAATGATAAACTCGCTGCCTTTGCCCTGCGCTGTCTGCACCTCGATGCTGCCGCCCATCATATCCACGATGTTTTTGGTGATGGCCATGCCAAGGCCGGTGCCTTGGATACGGCTGACCGTGGAGGTGCGCTCCCGCTCAAACGGCTCAAAGATTTTTTTGGCAAATTCCGGGCTCATGCCGATGCCGTTGTCCTTGATGCGGAACTCGTACTGCCCGCAGCCGCGCACCTGCCCGGCAAGCTGGCGCACCCGCACCGAGACCGTGCCGCCCGCCGGGGTAAACTTGATGGCGTTGGACAGCAGGTTCAGCAGGATCTGGTTCAGCCGGGTCTTATCGCAGTAGACATCCTCGTCGGTCACATCCATCGCGTCCATATAAAGCTCCAGCTGTTTTGCGTAGATCTGCCCACTGACAATGGTTTTCAAATCGTGCAGCACATCCGAAAGGTTGACTTCCACCTCTTCCAGATGGATCTTTCCACTTTCGATGCGGCTCATATCCAGCACATCGTTGATGAGCGAGAGCAGATGGTTGCTGGAAGCAAGGGTCTTGGCCAGATAATCCTTCACCCGCTCCTTGTCGTCGATATTGCTGATCGCCAGTGTGGTAAAGCCGATGATGGCGTTCATGGGGGTGCGGATGTCGTGGGACATATTGGAAAGGAAAGTGCTCTTGGCGCGGTTGGCAGTCTCGGCGGCGGCAACGGCATCCGAAAGCGCCTGATTTACCTGTTTGTCGGCGGTGCGGTCGGACATGACAAGGATGTATTTGGTCCTGCCCTCCACCTCGCTGCCTATGGCGATGTTATGGAACCAGCGGCGCTCTTTGGTTTCCAGATGCTCAAACTCGAAATCCCATTCCCGCTGCTGTCCGCTGAGAAGCCCATCCAGAAAGTTTTCGCCGTGCTCCGGGGCGCCCAGCTTGTCCAGAGCAAAGGCATTTTGCCGGACTTCTTTCCACGGGATGCCCAGCAGACGCTCAATGTTCGGGCTGACATAATCCACCTTGGAGGTCTCTGCGTCCAACATCAGGAAAACGTCGTCCACGTTCAGCGAGAGCTTCTGGAACAATTCATCCCGGTACAGGAGCTTGGTGTTCTTCTGGCGCAGTGCAGTATGGCCTCTGCGCACAACGAGCAGAATGGCCAGCGCGGCAAAGCCAAGGACGATGCCCGCCACGATCTGCACCGTATGGAACCACAGCTTATCCAGATTGGCATTGACGATGCTGACCGGGACAAGTCCCAGCATCGTCCAGCTCTGGACCGCCGTGCCCTCGTAGACCAGATAATAACTGGTATCGCCCAGCTTTAACTTCATGTTTCCGCTGTCGCCCTGTGCAAAGGCATTGGACAGATCAAGGATCTGCGCCTCGGAAAGGTCGGAATGGTCGCGCAGCATCGCAACGAAGTTGTAGATCGTTTCCGTGCGGTTTACGGAATTGTCGATGACCACCCGCCCATCCGGGTAGATGACATAGTTGCTGGCATTGCCCTGAAAGGCAGAGTTGTCCAGTAATCTCAGCACCTCATCATTGTAATAGGTGATGGCAACGGCATCGTAGGCAAAGCCCCGGTAGCTGCCCTGCGTTTCGGGACAGATGAACGCCAGCATCTGGGGCTTGCCGGGCAGAGCCGTATTCATCACAATATCGTTACCGTCGGCAAGCTCTTCGTCCAGATTTGTCTGCAGGCCAAGGTAGCCCGTTTTCCCGGTCACGGTCATGTAGTTGCCGTCATAGGTAAGAAAGTAGAATTCGGCAAACCCAGCCTCCTGCTGTGCCGCCCTGATATACGCCTGTATTTCGGCCTCATCCGAGGTACTTTCCAGAAAGCCGTTGTACAGATGCAGATAGGTCAGGTTCTTGCGTACCATCTCTTTCAGCATATTATTGGATTTATGCAGCACCTCTTCCAGATGCGAGGTGCTTTCCTGATAGATGGTCTGGGACACAAACGAGATGTACTGGACACTGAAACCGACTGCCAGAAAGATCAGAAGAAGGATGGCAGCAACAGGGAGCCATTTTTGCCGGGGATGGCAGTTTCGTTTGGATTCGTGCTTTTCGTCTGCCATCCCGCTCACCTCAACGTAATGTAGTTTTCAGGCTCTGCAAGCGCTGCGCCGCCGCCGGAGACATAATCGCGCCATCTGTTTTTTACCCATGTATCTCCGTCCAAAGACGTGCCGCTCTCGCTCGCAAGCAGCGCTTCCATCTGTTTTTCCGCTGCCAGACAGGTCACGGTAACGGTGTCGTCGTCCTTCAGCGGCTGTCCGTTCCGGGTGATGCCGGTCAGGGTATAGCTGCCGCTTGCCTCTTTGACCTCCACGGCAATGCCGCTGACCACCGGCAGAGAGCCGCGGTTGAAGGGTACAAACCCACCCTTGCAGCCCTCCACAAAGGCGCGGACGGTCTCCTTCAGCTCTGCGCCGGTCATGGTGCGCTGGCGGGACATCAGACCGTTGGGCATGATCATGGAAGCGGCCATTTTCTTGTTATAATCTGCCTGCAGCACACTGCCGGTAAAGCTGTTTGCGGTGGCAAGCAGCACATCGGTGCCATAAACGCCCCGCAGCGTGTTCGCCATAACGGAGAAGGAGGCGCTGCCGCCGTTTGCGTGGAAGACATTGGAATAGCTCTTCCCGGAGGTCAGCACGATCTCGTCATCGTCAGGCGTTTCTTCGGCAAGAAGCCTGGCATTGAACGCACGATAAGCCTGCCGTGCCGTGTACTCGCCCGCGATCATTTTGGAGACAACGTCCTTGGAGACGGCAAAGAAATCGTTGGAGGCGATGCGGATATACATGTGGTTTTCTTCCACCACATCGCGCACGTCCTTCATGTACTCGGTCAGGCGCAGAGGGACATTCTGGCTGTAGCTCAGCACATCCTGCCCGTCGGCAACGATGCGGCTCTGTGCCTCCTCGGAGAGCATGACGTTCAGCACCTTCATGGCTTTTTCGCGGCGCGCGGTGTCCTGCTCGAGGTCACGGTTCAGAGCGATCTGGAAATACGGGGTGGTCATGATCCACTTTTCTCCGTTCTGGCTGAAGAAGGGCAGGAAGATCGTATCGATGCCCTCATCCTGAAACATCTTGACACCGGCAGAGCTGCCAAAGTACATGGCAACTTCTCCGTTCCGGAACATCCCGGTCACATCGTCGTAATTCAACGCAAGATCGTCTGCCGTGAGGTGGGTATCCTGAATGAACTGCGCCATCCGCTCAAACGCCCCCGGCCACACGGTGTCGTCCAGACCCACCCGTGCGGTGCTGGCAGGGTCGCTGTAAGCAGTGCGCCACTTGCGCCCATCAGTCGTGGTAAGCTCAGCAGCGGAAAGCCCCTGCAGCGTTTCCATGCAGGTGTAGTCGTAGGTATAATCGGCGGTAAAGCCGCGGATGCCCACTTTTTCAAACGCCTGACAGGCCGAAACGAAGCTCTCGTAATCGGTAGGCAGAGGAATATCGTACTGCTCAAAAAGGCTGCGGTTGACCACAAAGCCGTGGGCATCGGCGCAGACCGGCAGCCAGTTCACGCTGCCGTCCTCGTTTTTGAAGCTGTTGAGGTAGGTGTTGTACACAGCGCCCGCCTCGTTGGTCAAGGCAAGGTTCATCAGGCTGTCCTTTAAGGGAGCCGCATCGTGCAGCGAGAAGCGGCAGCTGGTGATGATATCCGGCAGACCGCCGTTCTCCTGCAAAAACTTGTAAAAATCCAAATCGTTGTTGCCCACGATGAATTCAATATTTACATCCGGCAGCTGGGACTGGATATAGGGCGCATAGGTTTCGTACAGGCTGGTACTCCACAGATACACCTGAATGGTCTGGGCATCCTCCTGCTTTTCCACATTTTCGGCGGTTTTTGTTCCGCAGCCGGTCAGCAGGGAGACCGCCATCACCAGTGCCATAAGCACGGAAAACAGGCGGTGCAATGTTCTTTTGTTCATTAAATTGTTCTCCTCACAACTCTTGGGCAGCTGCCGTTCTGCACTCCCGAATACCACAAAAGGGCATAGGTACAGCATGACAGAACTATAGGATTATTTTACCACCGCCATGATGGATTTTCAATAAAATTTCATATATTGATTCATAAAAGCAGCGCGTCCGATTTCTTTGCGCCAGTCGATGCAGCTTTTTGTCTCAACGCACAGGGTGAGGTGGTCTGCCAGTGTTCTTATGTGCTGCAGCCCTTTCTTGCACCCTTCTCGTTGACATAGTTGAAGGTATCCTCAAACGAGCCGACACGGACGACCTTTGCAGGGGCGGTTTCCGCGGCAGCTTTGGCCAGTTGGGTTATTTTGCTCCCCGTGGCCCGAGCAGGCCCTGCGGGCCAACATCCACTGCCAGATCTCGCTGGCTCTCAACCGCATCTACACCGAGTGGTACCCCAGCAAGGGCTACAGTTTCAACATCACCAACTCCACCAGCTACGACCAATACTACGTCCATGGCCGGACGGTGTTCGACGTCATGGTGCGGCTGACGGACGACATCTTCAACACCTATATCCGCAAGACCGGCACCGTGAACCCCTACTACGCCGAGTACTGCGACGGCAAGTCCGTCACCTGCCCCGGCCTCAAGCAGTGGGGGACGCTCACGCTGGCCAATCAGGGCCGCAGCGCACTGAGCATCCTCAAATACTACTACGGCAGCAACATCGAGATCATCCGCACCAACAACATCCAGTCCATCCCCCAGAGCTACCCCGGAAGCCCTCTGCGGCAGGGCAGCACCGGAGCGGCGGTGTTCACCCTGCAGCGGCAGCTCAACCGCATCACCAAGGACTATCCCTTCCTCGGCCTGCTGACGGTGGACGGCATCTTCGGCCGCAAGATGACCGAGACGGTCAAAAAGTTCCAGAAGCAGTTCAACCTTACCGCCGACGGCGTGGTGGGCCGCAGCACCTGGTATAAGATCAGCTATATCTACGTCTCGGTGAAGGACCTCGCCGAGCTGACCAGTGAAGGCGAGACATTCAGCGGCACCCTCCCGGACAGCTCATGGAACTTCGGCAGCAGCGTCCTCAAACAGGGCTCCACCGGCAGCGAGGTAGAGCAGGTGCAGTTCTGGCTGAGTACTCTGGCTCAGTATGAGAGCAGCATCCCCTCTGTCACGGTGGACGGCGTCTACGGCAGCGGCACAGCGGCGGCTGTCCGGGCGTTCCAGCGGCTCTACGGCCTGACGGTGGACGGCATCGTAGGCCTCACCACATGGACCGAGCTGTACGACCAGTTCCGCAGCATCCAGTCCGACAACGGCACCCCCAACGCCTACCCCGGCACCGCCCTGCGCCAGGGCAGCAGCGGCCAGAACGTCCGGCTGGTACAGTTCTGGCTGAAGATCGCGCGGACGGTCTATTCCAGTCTCAGCAATGTCACCGTGGACGGCATCTTCGGCTCGTCTACCGCAGCGGCCGTGCGGCGGTTCCAGACCTACTTCGGCCTCACCAGCGACGGCGTCGTGGGCCGGACGACATGGAACAAGCTCTACGAAGTCTACAACGACATCGCCAACCGCCTGCTTTCGCCCAGCCTGCGGCCCGGCGAGTACCCGGGCGTGCTGCGCAATGGCTCCACCGGCACCGCCGTCCGGGAGCTACAATTCTACCTCTACCTTATGAGCGCCTACCAGAGCAGCATCCCCTCTGTCTCCATTGATGGCCGTTTCGGCGCGGCCACCGAGGCCGCCGTGCGGGCCTACCAGCGGTTCGCCGGGCTGACGGTGGACGGCATCGTAGGCCGGAAGACATGGGATTCGCTCTACGGCAAAGCGTCGGCCCTCCGCTCGTCCGGGCCGGTAGTCACCCTCAAGCGCCTCCCCTACCCCGGCACGCCGCTCACCGTCGGCACCGACAGCAGCGCCGTGCTCTACTACACCCTGCTTTTGCAGCGCATCGCCTACTACTACGACAGTGTAGCGTCCCCCGCGCTTTCCAGCCAGTACACACAGGAGACCGCGGACGCCACCGCCAGCGCGCAGGAGCTTCTGGGCCTGCCCGCCACCGGCGTGGCAGACGCCGAAACGTGGACATCAGTGGAAGCCCTGAGCTTACAGCTGGCGGCCTTCACCCCCAACCCCGACCGGCATCCCGAGCAGGGGTCGGACTACCCGGACCGGGCCATGAAGGAGGGCAGCGCAGGGCCTGACGTCAGCCTCATCGAGGGCTGGCTCAATGGCCGCTCCCAGCTCTACTGCGAGGAGGACTACGTCGCCGACAATGCTGTCTTCGGCCCGGAGGACACCGCCGCTGTGAAGGAGACGCAGCAGCGGGCGGGCCTTGAGACAAACGGCGTCGTGGACCGGCCCACCTGGGCCGCACTCCGCGCCCAGAGCCATACTGCCTGCGACAACTGCACCGAGGAGGGATGAGAGATGGCACGCTTACTGGTCTATGACGCCTACGAGAACAAAGTCTACACCTATTCGAGCCTGCGCGAGAACGACCCCATGCCCTACAGCACCGGCAGGACTTTGACCGTGCGGGAGTTCCGGGGCAAATCGAACAGCCCGGTGCTCTGGACGACCATCGCGGCAATGGAAGCGTGGAACCTCACCCGCCGCAAATACGGCAGGGGTATTCCGGTGGGATACGCCTTCCGCCGCATCTGGGAGGGAGGCCACGGCACCCGCAGCCAACACTATGCCGGCGTGGCCTTCGACGTGGGGCAGAGTCTCAGCCAGACCCAGCGCACCGCCATCTACAACGCCGCCCGCTCCACCGGGGCGTGGGGCTATGTCGAGCCGCTGAGCCAGACCCCCACATGGGTCCACTTCGACCGGCGCTACGGCACGCCTGCCTGCAGAGGCACCACGGCAGGCTACCCCACCCTCCGCCGGGGCAGCCGGGGCTGCTACGTCATGATCCTCCAAGACGCCCTCTCGACGCTGGGCTACCAGACCGGGAACCGCATCGACGGCATCTTCGGCAGCCGGACGGAAGAAGCCCTCAAGGGCTACCAGCGGCGCACCAGCCTGCGCGCCGACGGCGTCTGCGGCTGCAACAGCTGGAAGAAGATCTCCACCGCCGTGCTGGGTGTTGGACGGACGAAGACGACGATCGATTGATTTTATAGTCGTGTAAAATAAAAAGGCTGCTGCAAAGTACGACCTCTCCGGCACAGCAAAGCCGTGACGGAGAGGTTGCTTGCAGCGGCCTCTTATTTTTTATAATTCAGTCGTCCAGCACAACATCCTCGCTGAGCACCTGTCCGATGGGCTTTGCAATGCACAGATCGGCCTCGGCGTCCGCATTCGTAGGCTGCATATTGATGACCACGAGGTGGTCGCCCCGGAAGTACCGGATGAGTCCCGCCGCCGGGTAGACCACAAGGCTGGTACCGCCGATGATGAGGGTATCAGCGCGGCGGATGGCCGAGACTGCGCCAGACAATACCTGCTCATCCAGCCCCTCTTCGTAGAGGACGACGTCCGGCTTGATGATACCGCCGCATTTGGGGCAGCGCGGCACACCGGTGCTGTTGGCGATAAAGTCCACATCGTAGAACGCGCCGCACTTGACGCAGTAGTTGCGCAGGGTGCTGCCGTGGAGCTCGTACACCGTCTTGGAGCCTGCCGCCTGATGGAGGCCGTCGATGTTCTGGGTGATGACGGCTTTCAGCTTGCCCTCCCGCTCGAGCTTCGCCAGACGCAGATGCGCCGCGTTGGGCTTTGCTCCCTTGACGATGAGCTTATCGCGGTAGAAGCGGTAGAACTCCTCGGGGCGCTCTTCCCAGAAGGTGTGACTCAAGATCGTCTCGGGCGGGTAATCGTATTTCTGATGGTAGAGGCCGTCCACACTGCGGAAGTCCGGGATGCCGCTCTCGGTAGACACGCCCGCACCACCGAAAAAGACGATGTTCTGGCTCTGCGAAATGATTTTTTCCAACTTTTCAACCATATTCAACACCTCTTTTGTATCTATCGACGGAAATCAGCGCAAAATTTTATGTATTCTGCATTTTGTTTTTCACATTTCAACGGTCGTTTTCCGCAAACATCTGCCCCAGATGGGCGAAAATATCCTGCGGGAGCATCCCGTACTCGCCTTTTTGGCGGGCGGCACGGTCAGCGGCGGCACCGTGGAGCCAGACCGCACAGGCGGCGGCTTCGCAGGCGGACAGACCGCAGACCAGCAGGGCCGACATCATACCGGCCAGCACATCGCCGCTCCCACCCCTGGCAAGACCGGGATTGCCGGTAGGGTTGACGCAGACGCGGCCATCCGGGGCGGCGACCACGGTCCGCGCCCCTTTCAGCACCACCACCGCATTCCACTGAGCGGCATACCGCCGGGCGACACCCTCCCGGTCAGCCTGAACGGCCTCCACCGAAAGCCCCGTCAGCCGGGACATCTCCCCCGGGTGGGGCGTCAAAATCAGCTCTTTGGCCGGGCGCGGCAGTTCCTCACCCGTGTTCATGAGGCTGGCGGCGGCGTTGAGGCCATCGGCGTCCAGCACCGCACTGCCCGAAAAGCCGGTGAGCAGCTTCTTCACCAGCGTCCGCGTCTCGGCGGCGCGGGCCGTGCTCTGGGCAAGATAGCCCAATCCCTGCCCGATGAGCAGGACGGTGGCCTTCTGCCGGAGGATGCGGGGGATACTCTGGGGGGAGATGCCCCCTTCTGCCCCCGGCTCACAGGGGCAGAGACAGCATTCCGGCAGGCGTGCCGACACCGCCGCCAACACCGGCTCGACGCTTGCCAGTGTGACGATGCCTGCGCCGGTGCGCAGAGCGCCCTCGACGGTCAGCGACGCCGCACCGCGGTAGCAGGCGCTTCCCGCCACAGCCAGCACCGCGCCGAAACTGCCCTTGTTGCTCTCCCTCGGGCGTTTTGGAATATGTGACCAGACAAATTCAGCCGTAATTTCGGGTGCCATGCTCACGCCTCCCCCTGAATGCAGCGCCTTATCTCTTTTTCCACGTCCTGCACCTCTTCGTGGAACATCCGGGCCGAGACGCGGAGGGCGCCGTGACCCAGAATGATGACCTGCTCCATGCCGTCGGAGGTCGCCACCCGCACCCGGCGGTTTTTGCCGATCTCGTGGGTGACGCGCTCGATGAACATATCCGCCGTTTCGGCCTCTTTGGTGTAGACGACGTGGATGTTGTGGTACTGCTCGATGCTGCCGGGACTGCCCGGCACACGGTAGGCATCGAACACGAGGATGAGGACGCACTTTTTGAAGCCCTGATAGTTGCAGAGAATGTCCATCAGCCGGTGGCGGGCGGCGTCGAGGCTCTCCTTGGAAAGGGCGTTCAGCTCGTCCCACGCAAAGATGATGTTGTAGCCATCCACCAGCAGGTATTCGGGGGCGATTTCCCACTGCTCGGCGGCGAAATCGGGCCGTTCCCGCTTCTGCACCGGGCGGAACGCCGCCAGCGGGTCGCGTTTGATGGGGCCGTAGGTGCGCTCAAAAATTTTCAGCAGTTCGGCGTCCTCTTCCAGCGTAGCGCGGTAAGCCGCCATCCGGCGGGGACGGGCCGCGGTCTCTTCTGTTGCCGGGGCGGTGTGGCCCCAGCCGCTGTCCACGTGCATATGGCTGCGCACCTGCTCCCACGGCACCACAAAGCCCGCACCGTGGGAGCAGAACACCGAGTCAGCGGGGTTGTCCAGGTCGTGTTCCGGCTCATAGTCCACTGCCTCGATGACCTCCGCCGCGTTGTGGCAGGGACGGTAGCCGTCCAGCGTCAGGTTCAGGTGTCCCCTGCCCCGGGTGTAGCTGACCACCTCCATGGGGTAGCTGCGCATGGCAGCCACCGGTGCAAAACCGGTAAGGGTGGCCGTCTGGCCGTCCGGTGCCGTCTCGGGCGGGTCAAAGCTGCCCTCCATCCGCTGGACGTCGCTCATGGCGCGGCCAATGTTCTCTGCAGGCACTTCCAGCCGGAAGGAATACCACGGCTCGAGGAGCTGGGTCTTTTTGATTTGGTTTGCCATCATAAGGCCCTGCCGCACGGCGCGGTAGGTGGCCTGCCGGAAGTCGCCGCCCTCGGTATGTTTGAGATGGGCGCGGCCCGCGATGAGGGTGATCTTCATATCCGTCAGAGGCGCGCCGATGAGGACGCCGAGGTGCTGCTTTTCTTCCAGATGGGTCAGCACGAGGCGCTGCCAGTTTTTGTCCAGCTCTTCCTCCCGGCAGTTGACGGCAAACTGCATCCCGCTGCCCCGGGGCAGCGGCTCGAGCTTCAGATGCACCTCGGCATAGTGGCGCAGAGGCTCATAATGGCCCACGCCCTCGATGGCCTCGGTGATCGTCTCCTTATATAATATGCCGCCGGAGTCGAACTCCACGTCCAGCCCGTACCGCTCGGCCAGCAGGCTCTTGAGCACCTCGAGCTGAATCTCGCCCATGAGCTGGACGTGTATCTCGCCCAGCGTCTCGTTCCAGACGACATGGAGCTGAGGTTCTTCCTCTTCCAGACGGTGGAGCTTGCCCAATGCGGCATGAACATCCGCGCCCTCGGGCAGACACACCCGATAGCTCAGGACAGGTTCCAGCACCGGGAGGTCACTGTCCCGCTCGGCCCCGAGGCCGGTGCCGGGCTTCGCCCGGGTCAGTCCGGTGACGGCGCAGACCTGCCCCGGGCCGATGGCCTCTGCCAGCGTATATTTTGCGCCGGAGTAAAGCCGCAGCTGGTTGGCCTTTTCGGCCCAGGGCTCGCCGTCCGCTTCGCCGGTGAGCTGGGCTTTGACTTTCAGCTCACCGCCGGTGACGCGCAGCCAGGTCAGCCGCTCGCCCCGCTCATCCTGCGAGACTTTGAACACCCGCGCACCGAAAGCTTCCAGCGCCGGGGCGGCGCGGGTGTATTCGTCGAGGCCGGTCAGCAGCTCGTCCACACCCTGCAGTCCGCCGGCATTCTCCCTCTGCAGGGCCACGCCAAACCAGCAGGGAAAGACGTGCCGCCGGGCGATGGCCGGGATGATGTCCTCCGCCGTCAGGCTGCCCGCGTCCAGCATTTTTTCCATCAGGCGCTCGTCGCAGAGGGCCAGTGCCTCGTCCCGTTCGGCCTGCTCTGCGCCGAAATCCACGAATCCGTCGCCCAGACGGTGGGAAAGCTGGCTCAGCAGCGCCTCTTTGCCCGGGCCGGGCAGGTCCATTTTATTGATGAACACGAAGGTCGGGATATGATACCGCCGCAGCAGACGCCAGAGCGTCTCGGTATGGCTCTGGACGCCGTCGGTGCCGCTGATGACCAGCACTGCGTAGTCGAGCACCTGCAAAGTGCGCTCCGTCTCGGTGGAAAAGTCCACATGGCCGGGGGTGTCCAGCAGGGTGATACTCGTACTTCCCGTTTTCAGCAGGGCCTGCTTGGAAAAGATGGTGATCCCACGCGCCTTTTCCAGCGTGTCAGTGTCGAGGAAGGCATCTTTGTTATCCACCCGGCCCAGTTTGCGGATGCTGCCCGCGCGGTAGAGCATCGCCTCGGAGAGGGTGGTCTTGCCGGAGTCTACATGGGCAAGGATGCCCACCACCAGCTGTTTTTCGCTTTTTTCTGCCATGTCCGCTGCCCTCACACTGCGCCTGCGATGAGGCCGATGATGAGCAGCGCCCCGCCCAGGATGAGATTCGAGAGCATACTGCAATAGGTGCGCTCTTCCGGTTCCAGCTCCTCGAAGGAGACGATGCGCTCATCGGCAAAGTCCACGATGGACTTGGTGGAGTGGAACTTCTTCTTTTTGCCCATATCCTTAAACTCTTCACCCAGATGATGGATGGTCACGCCGTCCAGACGGAGGTAGTTCACCCACGCCCACGCCAGCAGCACGACGCCCAGCAGCAGGGCCGGGGCCTGCCACATGGTAAAAGTGCCGTCGCTGACGTAGCGGTCCCACAGCAGCATCAGCACAGCCACCACCGACACCCGGGTGACAGATTTATACAGAATGGGGCGGAACATATATTTTTGATACATCGAAACCAGCTTTTTCATCCGTGTACTCCTTAATATAGGGTTCATTCAGTAGTATTGTAGCATGATTTTATGAAAAAAGATAGCCGCTTTGCGTTTTCCAACTTTCGTTGTATCCATTCGTCGTCTTGCAAAAGTATGATTTCTTTCCATTCTTTACCGTTTTTTTGCCGTCATTTTTCAGAAAAAAGCATCCGTTACCATTTTGTTTCTATTTCAGCGCTGTATGTCATTGACTTCTTTTGCCCACAATGTTAGAATACGAAAGGTGCGGTTCCGGGCGCTTTGTGCGTTTTTGGCACCCGGAGCGCGCCGTTTTTTGCATTTAGGATAGGAAAAAAGGAAAACAACATCTCGGAGGAGCGTATCTCAATGAACATCGATTTTGAGTCCCGCAACATCACCCGCCGCAGCTTCCTGAAGGGCGCAGGCGTCGTGGGTGCCGCCGGCCTGCTGTCCGCCTGCGGTGGCAGCAAGTCCAACAACTCCGGCAGCACGGCCGCTTCCGGCGCGGAAGCCCCCAACTCCACCGGTGCCACTCCTCTCAAGGAGTATATCTCCTGGGAGTCTGCCAACCGTGAGATCGAGAGCTGGAACCTGCTGTACAGCCAGACCCTCAGCGACGCCAACGT
>ENA-ORLY01002019-ORLY01002019.1-human-gut-metagenome-genome-assembly--contig:-NODE-2019-length-21271-cov-4.039398_pt1 | contig 21271 bp, 22 predicted proteins | sample MGYA00243071_ERZ508832 | MGnify/ENA primary metagenome ERZ508832 (study PRJEB26277, sample SAMN04329777) | human gut metagenome | biome: human-associated habitat | host: Homo sapiens | place: USA... | reverse complement strand
CCTACAAGAGAATATGCCATCAGCAAAGGTAAAAGCAGAATCATTCCACTGTCTACGGCAATTCTCAACTTTTTATTCAATAAATCCGTCCTCTCTCAGCCATCCTGTAACTTGGCTTCTGGCTGCATCACGGTCATTCTGAGCAGTCGTACCGGGAATTGCGAAACCGTCTTTCATTTTGCCGCCTGCAATGTCGGCAATCGTGGATTCAGTATTGGAAAGCCCGCTGCCTCCATGCGTACAGAACGGGACAATGGTCTTGCCGGACAGATCATAGCTCTCCAAAAAATTGTAAACGATCATTGGCATATCGCCCCACCAGTTGGGATATTCTTCTGTCAAGTATGGACTAAAAAAAATTTCATTTTCTCGCTTTCATTATATCCTTAAATCCCACAACAGGGAATTGCTCAAATTGTTATGCAGTAATAACCTAAAGGTTAATATAATCAAGAAGTAGTTTCTTTTCCTAATTCTATCGCTGCTATCATTTAGTGTCTAATACTTATTCTGATTTCTTTTCCATGCCTTAAAAGCATTTTGTGCAACATCATATACGCTGTAATAATAAACACGCTTTACTTCACTAATAAATCCTAACAGTTCATCTAAGAACTGAATCCCTTCTCTTTTCACGCACCATCTTTACATACCTCTATCAAAAAGGCAGAATCAAATTAGCGGTACACAAATAAATTTTTAACCTCAATCTAATTCAATCCTGCCAAACTTCAATTATTTTATTTTGATGGTGCCTTATTATAACGCAATGTTATCCGTCACATATACATTGACATGAAACAAAATACTTAAAAGGCACACTATTACAATGTGCCTTTTACTCATCCACAATTCAATTAAAATGAAATCCCACGATTTTGCAAATACGTCATAAAACCATTTGAGGCTACCATATTCGCTAATTTTTTTTCTATTTTATAGTTTGATCTTGCATAAAGTTCAAATAATCCTCTAACTTCCTGAATTTCATTTGAATCGAAAAGAACTTTAGCTGTCAAAGCACCATTAGCATCAACTGTTTCCCCATATAAAATATGCAAATCTCCATTAGTTAGCTTTATTGCAAAAAAACCTTTTATTTCATCTAAATTAGGATTATCCCTCTCTCTGATAATATAATGTTCGACTACTTTCTTTGGTGCTCCTGCACCATAATAGCTCTCCAGCAATTCCATAAATCCTTGAAAAGAATATACATCTGCAGAAGGCTCAACAAAAGGTTGGCGTGTTATAATATCATAAACAGAATCCGGTATTAGACATAATCGGCGAGTCTTTATTCCCGCATCAACCAAATCTTTTAATTTCTCTGTCCATAATCTCTCATATCCAGCATCTGCAATCCACTCTTCTTCTGCAAATCCAGTCATTGCCCAAATCTCACCATTAAACTTATTTTTGTTTTCTACCTTATCTTTTAGAATAAGTTCTGCCAAAAACATTAGTTCTTGGTAATATTCATTAGGTCTCAGATTTCCAGAGTTGTTATTATTAACTGCAGACTGTATTACCTTACAAACCTCTCCGAAACGTCGGTATGCAAATCTTTGGATTCTATCATTGCCAGACAAAAAAACTTGCTCTAAAACAGGACTTATATGATTTACCTTTTCAGCTAATTCATTGACTCTGTCATCAATCCTCTGCATATCACTTTCGCTTTTATTCTGCCCTTGAGTGATAGAAATTTGAAGTAATACTACTGGAATAGAAATACCAGCACCTATAATTGATAACCTCATATCTGAATCAAGTTCTTTTCCCTCTGGAATAACACAAGTAATAATTATTGCTGCAAGGGGCGATAGAATTTCCAAAACAAGAACGACAATATCCCAAAAAGTCCATTTCTTGCGCATTACAAAATTCACCTACTTTTGAAAAATTATTTTCTACTATCCTCAAATTCATATTTTGATAACGGATCAGAGCCTAAATAACCACCATATGCAACAATAGTTGTTCCATTAACAAAACTTGATTCCTTAGAAAAAAGGAAGTATGCTACATTAGCAATTTCTTCATCTGTTCCCAAACGTCCTAAAGGTGTAAGACTTCTGGATTTGTTAAATACTTCATCGGTATCCATTTCTCCCCCAATCCATCCTGCTGGCAGTGCATTAATTCTGATTCCACGCTGTCCCAAATTATTTGCCAACGTTCTTACAAGATTATGAATTGCTGCCTTTGTTGCTGCATAGGCAGATGCACCATAGGAACCACGATATGCCTCGGTACTTGTAATAATAACAATTGAACTTCCCGGCACCATTTGATCCTTTAATTCATGAACAAGATAATTAGGAGCTGCTCAACTGATTCCACAGAGAAAGTGATGGTGCATTTGCCGCACTCAGATCACTGACCGCCTGCGCCATCCAGTCATACCCCGGATATGCCATAGGAGAAAAAACAACTGCTGCCGTATAAAACAAAAATGCCACAATTCCTAACAATCCACAATAATTTAATAAACTTTTTTTCATGCTTCCTTCCTCCTCTGTTAAACCCGCTGCTCTGTATCTTCGCGGTTTCTTTCCACTGCGTTTTCTTCACAAAACCATTTCAGGTACTCGTCCATCAGATCTTTTTTCCGGTCAGCTGCTTCATATTTTCCGGTCTGTTTGTCCAGTCCATAATCCATCAGTCCATGCACCGTCATTGCAAAACTGACTGCACTCATATCCGCATCTTGAAAGTGCAGAATCTTATGGATTTCCATTGCATAAAATAACTGTTTCGTGGCAAGGATCATCCGCTCTGTCTCTTCTGCCATGATCTTTGCCACCATTGGCTGGATACAGCGTTCGGAATAGATTACTTTATAAAACATCATCATCTGCTCCTGTTGGTTCATTCGGACATAACCTCCGACCATCTGTCGTAAAATCTCCAACGCTGTTTTTCCGGCAAATATTGTGCTGTAATCCATCATCTTGATCTGCGATTTTCCCTTTGCCTGCTCTCTGAGATATTCATACATCGCCTGTACGATCTCTTCTTTGGAAACAAAATGATTATAAAGTGATGGTTTTTTAATCCCAACTTTGTCTGCGATCATATTCATAGAGACACTTCCCAACCCTTTTTCTGCTGCAAGTTCCAGTGTTGCCATAATGATTTCTTCTTTCCGGTTCATGTTTGTTCCATTCCTCCGCACTATTTTTATTGTTCTATAGCATTGATTGATCCATAATACTACCGATAACTCATTCCAACACTACCATTCGTTAGTTTTGTTATACCACGATATGGGGATTTATGCAAGAAGGATTTTCTGATTTTTTTAGTTTTGAGGATTAAGGTGGCCAACGGCGGTTTCAGGTTTTTTGATTGGTAAATTACACAAAGCTGAGTCTATTTTGTTCCGTTGTACGAAAATAAGAAAATCTAAGTCTGACTGAATTAGATTGCGATGAAGTGACGTGTACGTCTTAAACACCCCGTCCATGGGGTGTTAAGACTTTTGCTGCCGTCCATGGCAGCAAAACACTATATATGAACAGCCAGACTAAGATTTACTAATTTTCTCCCAAAGTCACAAAAGCAATCCCAGTTTTGTGCAATTTGCCAGCCACTAAGTTGTGAGCTGTCCTTTGAACCGTCTTTTGACACTCTAAACTTTTAAGGGAATATTTTAAAAATTCTTTTAAAAGATGTTCATGGCATCTGTACGTTCCCTGATCACCGCCAGATAACGTCTGGAATTTTCCGTATGGTTTTCCTGCTCTAAGAGGTCAAGGTAACCACAGATTGCGGTCAGCGGTATACGCAGATCATGTGAGATATTCGTAATGGCAGTTTTTAACTCAGCATCTCCATTTTGCAGGCGCAAACGTTCCTTTCGCAGCCCACGAAGCTGAGCATTGATGCGGGCAGCCAGCATGCAGACTGCCCGGTCACCGGATGAGATTGAAAGTAATGTATTTGTGTCCAGTTCCAGCTTTTCCTCTAATTCCTCGGCTACTCATTTCCCGGATCATATGTCCACTGTCAATAAATCCATAGTGCGTCGCAAGGCGTGCCAGTTCATCTAAAATATGACTGGAGAGCAAAACCGTGATCCCATGCTCCCTGTTCAATTTTAAGATCAATTCGCGCATTTCGATAATGCCCTGCGGGTCCAGTCCATTGACCGGCTCATCCAATACCAGAAAATCCGGATTACCTGCTAATGCCACTGCAATCCCAAGTCTCTGCCGCATCTCCAGAGAAAAATTCTTTACTTTCTTATTGCCGGTATTTTCCAATCCGACAAGACATAGTAAGTCCGAAATTCCTTCGTCTGACGGCACTCCTAACACACGATACTGCTGTCTGATATTATCTGCCGCAGTCATGTCCATATAAATGGATGGTGTTTGCCTGATGCCTCCCTCAATTTACTCCGCAAATAACTGATATGTGTCTTTAGGGAATTTTCCGTACAGTCCGGGGTATCCATGCTGATGCGGTCTAAGAGAACTGATTTTGCACTTACCTGTTTGGGATTTTGCATCAGAAGTTTTAAAATGGCATATTCGGTTCTTGTTAAATTGACCTGTTTTCCGGCAACGCAAACAGAATGTGATACCGTGTCTATCGTCAGTTCCTCATAGGTGTAAACGGGAATAACCGGGGCGAGGATTTTTCTCTTAAACGGACTGCAATCCTCGCAAGCAGCTCCTTGGTATCAAATGGCTTGGTCAGATAATCAACTGCACCGCCGAGCAACAATTCCACTTTATCTTCTACCGCCGTTTTGGCACTGACAACGATCACGGGAATCCCCTGTATCTGAGGTAAAATATCCTCACCGGACATTCCGGGTAACATTAAATCTAACAATATCAGATCCGGTTTCTTTTCTTTTAAAAGCAGCAGTGCTTCCGTCCCGGAATAGGCACGCTGCACCAGATAGCCCTCCCGTTCTAACACTTCCCGTTCGAGATTGCCGATCGCAACATCATCGTCAATAATCAGAATGGTTTCCATGTTACTCTCCTTCTTGGTTTGTCTGTTAATTACCCTGTTAGTAACCGTTTGGTAACTTGTCAAATGTTTTTTGAAAACATATAAAAGCACCAAATGATCTATCTTACATCATTTGGTGCCTGGTTCATAGGTTTTATCCCTGATATTGTACCGTTATAACGTAAACAATTTTGTTGACTTCATCAATACGAAAAATAACAATATAATTATCGATCAACAACTGCCTATAACCATCTTTCGCATATCTGCCTTCCGTACGTTCCTGATGAGAATATGGAAAAGTTGCTAACTTCAAAATAGCTTTTTTAATTCTTCCTAACTGCTTTTTTCCATTCTCAATATCTGACTTTTCATTTGCAATATATTCGTAAATACTGTTTAATTCGCGTATCGCCCTAGGATTTATCTTTACCTGGTATTTATCCAAAATGCTTTTTCTCCAGTTCTTCAAATACTATATTGGCATCTGTTGCTTCTGCCCCATTCAAGACTTCCTGTTCAGATTCATAAATAGCCTGGTCAATGCGGTTAATTCGTGCAAATTTGTCATATAATTCACTGCTCATTACTACCAGATCACTATACCCGTTTTTCGTAATAAAGATAGGTTCCTGCTGCTTATGTGCAATGTTAGAAATTTCAGTTGTATTCCGCAATTCCTTAATAGGCATGATAAGAGGCATATTGACTCACTCCTTTCTATGACATAATTATAGCATAATTATGTGTTTCGCACAATGAGCAACTTCGAACCTCTCCAACTTACAATTTAATATCTATCGGTTTATAACCAACCTGTTCTGTTGTACCCTGTTCATTCGGCTTTACAGAAATTTTTACGACAGATTTATATTGTGAATTCTAAAATAAGATTCTCCTATTACTGATTGGTCAACAGGAGCACTGCCAGCAATCCGACAAACAGAACACTTACCACTACCGCTATCACAAAAAAAGAAGCTGTGTGAAGTGGTTTGACTTTCTTTTCATATGTAAATTCCTCACTTTTCTGTTATCTTATTTTTGATTAAGTATAACAAATGCGGCTTCTTTATTCTTTGCTGTTTCTATAAGATTTTATTAAGATTATTTTTCTCTACTGCTCCGCAATCTTTGCCGCCAGATCTTCTAAATACATCCATCTGTCCAGCTTTTCTTCCAACAGCTTTTCTGTCTCCTCTTTTTCTGTTACCAGTTGATTGAGTTTCACAAAATCTGTGGAAGCTGCTGCCATCTCCTGATCCAGCATATCTATTTTTTCTTCCAGTGCGGCGATCTCACTTTCAATCGTTTCATAATCCCGTTGCTCCTGATAGGTAAACTTCAACTTCTGTGGGCCACGGGTACGTTGTCCCTTTTGGGTGACCGGTGCGTCCGTTTTTACTCCATTACCGGTTTTCTTTTCCTGTTCTGCTTCCTCCGCTTCTTTCTCTGCTGATTTTTTCAGAGAATAATCGGTATAGCCGCCTTCGTATTGTCTTAATTTTCCGTCTCCTTCAAAGGCAAAAATACGCTTCATGGTCCTATCAAGAAAATAGCGGTCATGCGATACCGTAACAACAATGCCCTCATAACGATCCAGATAATCTTCTAAGATGGTCAGCGTAGCGATATCAAGATTGTTGGTAGGCTCATCCAACAAAATAAAATTCGGGGATGTCGCCAGTACCCGAAGCAGATTTAATCTTTTCTTTTCTCCACCGGACAGCTTTCCGATCGGACTGTACTGTTTTTCCGGTGGAAATAAAAAACGCTCCAATAAGACTGTTGCGGATATGACTCCATCCACAGTCCGAATATATTCTGCCGTATCTTTTACATAATCGATCACCCGCTGAGCCGGATCCATATAGGACAGATCGATTTCCTGTGCATCCTCGCTTTTTTCTGAAGCTATTTCCTGCGCATAATATCCCATTTTCACGGTCTGTCCGATAATAACCTGCCCGGAGTCCTGTGGGATAATACCCGCGATAATTTTCATTAACGTCGATTTTCCACAACCATTTGGTCCGATAAATCCAACCCGGTCCCCTTTTAAGAAAATATAAGAAAAATCATCGATCAGTTTTCTTTCTCCATAAGCCTTGCAGATATTTTCTAATTCCACGGTCGTTTTTCCCATTCTTGTGGAAATAGAACTTAATTCTACCTGAGAATCCTGCACCGGAGCCTGACGATCCCTTAACTCTTCATAACGTTGGATATGTGCTTTCTGCTTTGTAGAACGCGCCCTTGCTCCCCTGCGTATCCATTCCAGTTCCACACGCAGGATCGACTGACGTTTCCGTTCACTGGCTGCTTCCATTTCCTGTCGCTGGGTTTTCAGTTCCAGATATCCCGAATAATTTGTCTGATAACTATAGATTTTGCCCTTATCGATCTCCACGATCCGGTTACACACACTGTCTAAAAAGTACCTGTCATGTGTGACCATGATAAGAGCTCCCCTCCATTTTTTCAGATAATCCTCCAGCCAGTCTGCCATATCATTATCTAAATGGTTCGTAGGCTCATCCAACAAAAGAATGTCTGCCGGAGAAAGAAGTACCGATATCAATGCGAGACGTTTTCTCTGTCCACCGGATAATTGTCCTGCAGGCTGCATAAAATCTTTAATGCCAAGCCGGGTCATCATGGCCTTGGCATCACTTTCGACAGACCAACGATTTTCTTCCGTCACATTTCCTTCCAGCACACACTCCAGACTGCTTTTTTCCGACTCAAATTCCGGATGCTGCGGCAGATAACGCATTACTACATGATTCGCAGTCGTGACAGTTCCCTCATCGGTCTCCTCTTCCCCCATGATCATCCGCAAAAGCGTTGTCTTTCCGGTTCCATTGATACCAATGACACCCACTTTTTCCCCATCCTGCAATGAAAATGAGGTATTATCAAATAATTTTCTTTCCGTGTAAACCTTTGTCAGATTCTCTATATTGATCAGATTCATGTTGTTTCCTCTTATTCCTCTGCAAAAAGCCTCTTTTTCCGCTCGATCATCTCATCAATTCTTTCGATATAAAGAGCGACATCCTTGACATTCTCACACCGTTCGATCCGATGCGTGCCATCCGGATTTGGCGTATTCCAGACACGTTTCGTCGAAGCTCCGGCTCCGCATGCCACGATGGTCTGTTTTTCTTCCATGATCAGGATATTATAGATTCCTGCCTTTCCTTCTTTCGCATATCCCACGTTCTCAAAATTGCCTGCCATATTTTTCTGACGGTAGAGATAATAAGGCTGCAAGCCCATCCGCTTACAATAATCTGCCGTCACTTCAATATGTTCCCAGGTATTCTCCATTTTAAGACTTGTATAATCTTCTTTAAACATATTGAGTCTTGCCGCACGTTTAATGGCAAGAGAATGTACGGTAACATTATCCGGCTGTAATTTCTCTAACTGCTCCATCGTATGACGGACATCTTCTAAATTTTCATTTGGAAGTCCTACGATCAGATCCATATTGATATTGTCAAATCCTAACTCTCTTGCAGTTAAAAAGCTCTGAATAGTCTGCTCTACCGTATGATGCCGTCCGATAATCTCTAACGTTTCCTGCTTCATGGTCTGTGGATTGATCGAAATCCTCGAAATCCCATGGGAACGCAAAACCTCTAATTTTTCTTTTGTAATACTGTCCGGTCTTCCGGCTTCAACTGTAAACTCCAAAAGATGAGATAAATCAAAACTGGATTTAATTTTTCTGATCAGTCTGTCCAGTTGATAAGGTGCCAGAGTCGTCGGGGTACCGCCTCCAATATAGATCGTATTCAGATGCCGCTCCCGATACTGTTCGGCTGTGTAGTCAATCTCTTTTTCTAAAGCATCTAAATATTCATCCACACGCTTTTCCCACGCAGACAGTGGATAGGAAGTAAAAGAACAGTACAGACAGGTACTTGGACAGAACGGGATTCCAATATACAGACTATAGCCTTTCTCATAGTCTAATTTGTTCAAAAGCCCTAATTCACGTTTGGCAATATCAATACTAAGCTCTGTTTTCTCCGGGCTGCAAAAATAAGTGTCTGCCATAAAAGTGCGGATCTCATCCTCGCTCTTTCCCTCTTCTAACATACTCATCGGGATCTTTGTCGGACGGATCCCGGTCAGTGTTCCCCACGGAAGTGTCTGTCCCGTATGCTCCGAAAACATCTGATAAATACCGCGTTTCAGTCGATTCTTCGTCTCTTTCCTGTCAGAAAAATCCACCTGTATCTGCATCGAAGCAAGGGCTGGTTCTCCTGCCTTCGCTTCTGCATTTAAGACACTGGCAGAAATCACATTTTCTGCTCTCGAAAAAAGAACCTCCATGTGGAACAATGGAGTTTCTTTTTCTTCTAACTCTGCAATTTTTTCACTGTCAGCAAATACTTTGACATCCTCTTTCGGATAAAAAGCCTTCACTAATGAATGGATGTCATACTCAAAATCTGCCTCATTTAAACTAACTGTAATCATATTTTTTCACCATTACGCTCTCTATAAAAACGGATTGTATTTTCGTTCCATTCCAATCGTTGTCATGTCTTCATGACCGGTATAGACCATGGTATCATCCGGTAACGGCATCAGTTTATCCTGAATGGAGTGGATCAGTGTCGAGGACTTTCCTGTCGGAAAATCCGTTCTGCCAACGGACTGGCAAAACAGTGTATCTCCGGAAAACAACGCTTTTTCCTCTTCGATATAATAGCAGACACCACCCTGGGTATGTCCCGGTGTATGCAGCACCCGGATCTCAAATCCTGCAAGATTTAAAATTTCGCCGTCCTTTACATAACAATCCGCATGAAAGGTCAGCGTTCTGCCGATCATTCCGGATAGATTGATCTGCGGTGTCTCTAAGGTCTCCTTTTCCGTCTCATGAGCATAGATTTTTATCCCATACTGCTCTGCAACCTCCTGCGCTGCCATTGCATGGTCAAAATGTCCATGTGTCAAAAGCACAGCCACCGGAACAACGCCATCCTCTTTGATGATCTGTACGATCCGCGCTGCATTGTCACCCGGATCAATGATCAGTGCTTCCTTTGTCTTTTTATTTTCTGCAATATAGCAATTCGTTGCCACCGCGCCGACTACTAAATGTCTTACCTTTAAATCTGCCATTCCTTACCTCACCTGTCACTTCTGTTCTAACCGGTTGTTCTTTCAATATCGATCACGCTCTCCACCTGACGGATCTTATCCACCAGACTTTGCAGCTCCATTTTACCCTTTGTATTAAAGGAAACGGAAATCGTCGCTACTCCCTGCTTACTCGTTTTGGAGTTGATCGCATTGATATCAATCCCACGCTCCGTAAAAATCTTTGTAATATCTACTAACAATCCGGTACGGTTGTTTCCAAAAATCTTGATCTCTGCAAGATAGAGTCCGTTGCTGCCCTCACTTGCTCCCTGCTGCCATTCTGCATCGATCAGTCTGGCACGATCCATGTCCGACAGATTAATAATATTGATACAATCCGTTCTGTGTATGGATACGCCTCTTCCTCTCGTCACAAAACCGACAATCTCATCTCCCGGTACCGGGCTGCAGCATTTTGAAAAATGTACTGCGACATCATACAGTCCTTTTACGACAATTCCGCTCTTTGACTTCTGCGGGATCGTCTTAGAGATATTCGCATCCTGGATATTCTCTAAAACATCCGAGTCTGTTATCGGTACGACATGGTCCTTTTTGTATTCTTCTAACATCCGATTGACAACCTGACTCTCCTTGAGTCCTCCGTGTCCCACGGTTGCCAGTGCAGAATCCCAGTCGTGGAATCCATATTTTCTTAAAATCTTATTCTGATATTCCGGCTTATTGATATCTGAGAGTTCGATACTCTTCATCTTACAATACTGCGAGATCAGTTCCTTACCCTTTGCGATATTCTCTTCCTTGAACTGACTTCGAAACCACTGGTTGATCTTATTTTTCGCCTGTGTACTCTTTACAATATTCAGCCAGTCACGGCTTGGTCCGTGCGAGTTCTGGGAAGTAATAATCTCAATCCGGTCACCGTTCTGAATAACATAGTCAATCGTTACCAGTTTGCCATTGACTTTTGCACCGATCATTTTATTCCCTACGGCAGAATGGATCGCATAGGCAAAATCAATCGGCGTAGAGCCGGTTGGAAGATTTTTGACATCTCCGGAAGGCGTAAAACAGAATACCGTATCTGAAAAAAGGTCCAGATCACTTTTTAACAGACTCATAAATTCCCGGTTATCGGACATGTCCTTTTGCCACTCTAAAATCTGACGCAGCCAGCTTAACTTCTCTTCTTCCTGATTCTCTACATTGCCACCGTTTGAAGCCTCTTTGTACTTCCAGTGTGCGGCAATACCGTATTCGGCTGTCCGATGCATCTCATAGGTTCTGATCTGAATCTCAAACGGCTGTCCGTCCGGTCCGATCAGTGTTGTATGCAATGACTGGTACATATTCGGCTTTGGCATCGCAATATAGTCCTTAAATCGTCCCGGTATCGGTTTGTACATCTCGTGGATGACTCCTAATGCCGCGTAGCAGTCCTTGACATCTTTTACAATAATTCGGATGGCAAAGAGGTCATAAATCTGATCTAATGTCTTATCCTGATTGACCATCTTCTTATAAATACTAAAGAAATGCTTTGCCCTTCCATCAATCTCTGCTTCAATGCCCGCGTTGGTGATATGGCTGCGGACTTCTTCTACTAATTTCTGGATATAGTCATCTCTTGCACTCTTTTTCAGTGCGATCTTCTCTACTAAATCATAATATGCTTCCGGTTCTAAATATTTTAAGGATAAATCCTCTAATTCGATCTTAATTTTAGAAATACCGAGTCGCTGGGCAATCGGAGCATAGATATCCATGGTCTCTCTTGCCTTTTCCTTCTGCTTCTCCGGTGTCATATATTTTAAGGTACGCATATTGTGCAGACGGTCTGCTAACTTGATCAGAATGACACGGATATCATTTGCCATCGCCAAAAACATCTTTCGCAGATTCTCCGCCTGTTTTTCCACCTTATCTGCATCATAGGACAACTGTGCCAACTTCGTAACACCATCGACTAACAATGCCACATCCGGGTTGAACTCTTTTGCGATCTCCTCTTCCGTCATGACCGTATCTTCCACAACATCATGCAACAGTCCCGCAACAATCGTCTCTTTATCTAATTCTAAGTCGGCAAGGATAATTGCCACACACAAAGGATGGATGATATATGGTTCACCCGATTTACGCACCTGTCCCTCATGTGACTCTCTTGCTACCCGATATGCTTTCTCGATCAGGGAAATATCCGCAGATGGATGATATTTACGCACACTCTGGATCAGTTCCTGATAGAGCTTATCGGGACTGACAAATTCTTCCATTTTTTTAAGCTTTGTATTCTGGGAAGTCACTTCATTTTCTAATTCTTCTAACTTCTCTGTAGAAATATCAACCATTCTCTCACCAACTTTTCCTAAATTTATACTTTTGTAAACCGCCGCCAGCATATCTAAACATAGAATAAATTATAATAAAAAAACGATAAAAAAGCAATGTCTATAGTGCATAAACATACCTTTTCATCTGTTTTCCGAGGATATCCACCTCTTTTTGAAAAGAAAATCCCAATTTTTGCAACAACTCCAAAGACGGATGATTTTCTTCCTCTACTAAACAGCTCAATTCCGAAAAACCACTTGCCTCTTTTGCATAATCCATAATTGCCGTACAGACTTCATAGGCATAGCCCTGTCTTTGATATTCCTGCCGTATCAGATACCCCATTTCCAATACGATCTCATCCTCAATCTCCTGTGTATTTAAACCTGCCCTGCCGATGATCTCTCCGTTCTCCCGATCGCAGACTAGCCACATTCCATAGCCGTAATAGACATACATATTTTCAATATAGGCTTTCGTATAGGCGATCTCATCCTCCCGTTTCTCACAGAGCGGTTCAATAAAATCCGTCATCCCCTCCTGTGCATAGATTTCATAGAGGGCATCGACATCCTCTACCGTCATCTCCCTGAGATAAGTTCGTTCCGTCTCGATCACACGCCATGGCAGCCCATGTTTCCTCTGATAGATCCTTTCTAAAAAATAAAAATCTACCTCTTCAAAGCCTTCCACAACAATGTCTGCCGCAGAATAAGTCTGCCCATTTTTCTTCTGATTTACAAATGCGATCGTGGCAAGCCCGATCTCCCTTCCGTTTTGCAGTGTTGCATCCTCTGCCGCTATTAACAGGGTTTCTTCTGTCCGATAGCCTGCCTGCAACAGCTTTTCTTCCATATCCTCTTTTGTGGTTTTTCCGTCCAGATTTAAAACCCGCACCCCATATTGATACAGTCCCTCTAATAAAAACAGAACATCAGCATCTAACTGATGTTCTATCAGGAACTCTTCGCGGTTAAACATTACGCATCTCAATTGATTTTCCATCCCGCATCTCCTGTATTCCCTGCATAAAACGCCGTTTTACCGTTTCATGCAATGTATCTCCAAGCCGTTCGGCAATCTCTTTGGAAATACAGCCTCCTGCCATCGCAGGGTGACCGCCTCCATCACCAATACCGTGAAGCATCTCTTTTAATAAGACACCTACATTGACGCGTTTTTCATCACTGCGTACCGCAAAACGGATTCCATCCTCCTGTCTTGCATAAACAATGACAACATCCACGCCATCCAATGCTTTCATAAAATCAGAAATCATCGCGATCAATGCCGGCTGACATTCAAAAGGAATAAATGCAAAACCTACCCGGTCATAGATTTCAATACTTTGGATTGCAGCCTCATAGGCAGACAGATCTGCTAATTCCAGCGTATCCGCATACATATTCTGTACCAGATCCCAATCCGCATACCGGAACAGATAGGCAAACATATCCGTATCTTTTTGTGTCGTTCCCCTGGTAAAATCCGCAGTATCCATCTTGATCGCATAGGCAAGTGCTGCGGCAACATTCGGCTTCGGTATGATTCCATCTTCCACAAAATAGGACGCAACGATCGTTGCACAGGCTCCTGTTTTCCGGATATCCCGATAGGCATACTCGCACTCGTGATGTACCGGATGGTGGTCAATACACGCGGACTTCTGCCCACCGATATCGGTCACATTGGAATTCTGATTCTGAGAATCCACCAGTACCACGCAAGCATCTTCCGGCAATGCTCCCTTGGTCTGTCCGCCTTTGACCTGAATCCCAAAGTTATCGAGCATACGGATCGCACTTGCCCGCTCTAATTTCCCCTCATAGCAGATTGTTGCTTCGATCCCGTAATATTTCAAATACTCCTGTAATGCAAAGGCTGTGGCAAGTGCATCCGGATCGGGAAAGTCATGGGTCTGTATATATGCATTTTTTCCTTTTAATAATTGAATCAGCTCTTTTTTCATACTCTTATTCTATGATAAAATGTCTATACGGTCTCCGGTTCCGGATAATCTACTCCAAACGTCTCAACCGTTACTTTTTTCATCTTCTGTTCTTCCATTGGCCGGTCACTGTAATCTGTGCGTACTTCTGCGATCTTATTTACCACATCCATACCTTCGGTAATCTTTCCGAAAGCTGCATAGGAGCCGTCTAAATGTGGTGCGTCTTTATGCATGATAAAGAACTGGCTTCCTGCTGAATTCGGATGCATTGCGCGTGCCATTGACAATACGCCTGCGGTATGCTTCATCTGATTGATCACACCGTTCTGTGCAAACTCACCTTTGATCCCATAGCCTGGGCCTCCCATACCATTTCCGTCAGGGCATCCTCCCTGGATCATAAATCCGTTGATCACGCGGTGAAAGATCAATCCGTCATAAAATCCCTTATTGATCAGACTGATAAAATTGTTCACGGTATTTGGTGCAATTTCCGGATATAACTCCGCTTTCATAATATCTCCGTTTTCCATTTCGATTGTAACGATCGGGTTCTGTGCCATTTTTATTTCCTCACTTTTCCATTATTATTGTTTTTATTGTATCTGATATGAATCCAGAAGTAAAGGCAATATCTGCTCAATCTCCGCTCTGGTTGCTAAATGCTCTGAAAATGCACTGGCACTTCCTGCTGCAACTGCCATTTGAAATGCCTCTTCATAGGAAGCATGCTCCATATATCCGGCTAAAAAACCTGCCACCATGGAATCTCCTGCACCAACTGCATTTTGCACCTCGCCCTTTGCATCCTCTAACTTAATATGCTCACCAAGATCTATCAAAAGCAATGCCCCAACAACCCCTAAAGAAATAAATACATTGCATGCTCCCATTTCCTGCAACTGTTTCGCATAGGCAAACATTTCTTCTTTCGTACTCATTTTGACCTGAAACAGTCCCTCTAATTCATCCTGATTCGGTTTGATCAAAAACGGATGATAAGGCAGTACTGCTTTTAGAAGTTCCCCGGATGCATCCACCACGGTCCGTATCTGTCTATCCTTCAACTTCTTCATCATATCTGCATAAAATGTCTGTCCTAAGCTCTTTTGTACATTGCCTGCTAAAACCAGGACATCTTCTTTTGTAAGAATGCCTAATTTTTCCTCTAGCTCCTGCACCTCTTTTTTAGAAATGTCAGGACCTTGTCCGTTAATCTCCGTTCCTTCGTTAGAAAGTAATTTGACATTAATGCGGGAATCTCCCTGCGGCAGCCGTATCCATTCTGCCTCGATTTCCTGCTCTTTGATTCTCTTTTCTATCTCTCTTCCCGTAAATCCTGCTGTAAATCCCAGTATTTTTGTAGGAATCCCCAGATGTTTTAATACAATGGATACATTGATCCCCTTGCCACCGACATTCATCTGTTCGGTCACGGTCCGGTTCGTATGCCCCATCTGAAAATTCTCCACGGTAACACCATAGTCCAGCGATGGATTACAAGTGATCGTGTATACCATATTTTTCTGTCCTTCCTACTTCAGATCCAATTCGACCGGACAATGGTCGGAGCCAAAAACTTCCGTATGGATCTTAGCATCTGCTAAATGCTCTTTGTACTCTTCTGACACTAAAAAATAATCAATCCGCCATCCGGCATTTTTCTCTCTTGCCTTAAAACGATACGACCACCAGGAATAAATCTGCTCCATATCAGGATAAAAATAGCGGAACGTATCAATAAAGCCACTCTCTAAAAGTTCCGTCATCTTTGCCCGCTCCTCATCCGTAAATCCGGCATTTTTCCTGTTTGTCTTTGGATTCTTTAAATCGATCTCCTTGTGTGCCACGTTCATGTCCCCGCAGACAATGACCGGTTTATTTTTCCGAAGTTGCAATAGATATGCCCTGAAATCATCTTCCCACTTCATACGATAGTCCAGCCTTGCAAGTTCACTCTGGGAATTTGGTGTATACACAGTGATCAGATAATACTCCGGAAATTCTAATGTGATCACCCGTCCTTCTTTATCATGCTCCTCGATTCCTAATCCATAAGTGACCTGTAACGGTTCCTCTTTAGTAAATATGGCTGTTCCTGAGTAGCCCTTTTTCTCTGCATAATTCCAATAGGCATAATAGCCTTCTTTTTTCCAATCTATCTGTCCTTCCTGCAGTTTGATCTCCTGCAGGCAAAAAATATCCGCATCCGCCTGCTCAAAAAATTCCATGAATCCCTTTCCCATGCAGGCGCGTAAACCATTGACATTCCACGATATCAGCTTTTTGTTTGCCACTTTTCGTTCCTCCTTGCTTTACACTCTGTGTTCATTCTACCACAAAATTCACTAGCAAAGAATACTTCTAATGCGAAATACTCTCAATATGAAATATCTTCGATATAGAATGTTCTTCATATGAAATATCTCCACACAAAATATTCTCTATATACAAAATACCCCCGATACGAATGTTCTATCACAGATATGTGTCAATACATAACATATCACGACATCGTCTCAGAGGTATTTTTCTCAAACAGGTTTTCCTGCATCTATTCTATTTATTTACGGAATGCTGTAATGCTTTTGTAATTGCACTTCCAACTACGAAACATGCTGCTGCCTCAACTAAACCGTTCACTCCAACGAATGCAATAACAAAGGCAAACGGATTTGCCACTTTCATATTTTTTGCAAGTCCCTGGATAAATTCTGTCTGGTAGAAGAACAGGATCAGTGTTGTCATAAACAACAGGGTATTCAACAGTGGACAGCAAAGGTTTGCAATAAAGACAGATGCTCCTTTTAATGCTTTTACCTTTTTCAATCCCTGTGCGATCAGTCCTGTCAACCATCCCATTACAAGACGTGTTACAAAACATACAACAAATGTTCCTGCCGGATTAATGCTTAAGAGCATCGCTCCAAATGCGCTCATTCCGAAGCACTGTATAAAACTTGTAAGTCCAAATACGCCTCCTAAAATTGCACCTGCAGTCGGTCCTAACACTACAGCTCCTACCGCCACCGGAACAACAATCAGCGTAATTTCTAATCCGAATGTCTTAATGTAACCGATAGGGGTAAAAGCCATAATTAAAATGATCGCAATTAATAATGCCATCTCTACCATATAAGTGGTATTCAGTTTCCCATTTTTTCTCATGGTCTTTTCCTCTCTTTCCTGGTTTTTCTGTATTTATTCTAATGACTGTTATGACAGTCTTTATGTATCATATTACAAAATAAACCGCTTTTCAAGTAGTATTGTTAATTTTTTCACATAATATTGAAACAAACGTGTGCTTTGCACATTCCCACGCTCTGGTTTCTTACACAGCACAGCTTTTGTTTCGCGCGAGCGGTGCTACATAGCAGCTATTTACTTCTCCGCAAGCTGCACATCTTTGCCCGAAGGGCTTTTTTCTCTATAGGAAACACGTTATTTCCTATAGAGATTAAGGTGTTAAAAGGCAGTTCACAGCTTAGCGACTAACAAATTGCACAAAGCCGGGACTGCTTTTGTGACTTTGGGAGAAAATTAGTAAATCTTAGTCTGGCTGTTCATGCATAGTGTTTTGCTGCCATGGACGGCAGCAAAAGTCCCATGGACGGGGCGTTTAAGACGTACACGTCATTCCATCGCAACCTAACTCAGGCAGACTTAGATTTTCTTATTTTCGTACAACGGAACAAAATAGCCCCGACTTTGTGCAGGTTGCCAATCAAAACACTTGAAACCGCCTTTTGATGCCCTAATCCTATAACGCAAAAAAGGACTGCCACACATTCATGTGACAGTCCCTCTAAGTCTTATATCATTCTGATTATTTGTTTAACTCAGCTTTTAAAGCTTCTGTTAATGCTGGAACGATCTTGTTTAAGTCTCCAACGATACCGTAATCAGCTACATCAAAGATTGGAGCATCCTCATCTTTGTTGATTGCGATGATGATATCAGATTCTTCCATACCTGCTACGTGCTGGATTGCTCCGGAAATACCGATTGCGAAGTATAAGTTAGGACGTACAGTCTTACCTGTCTGACCTACCTGAACATCAACTGGTTTCCAGCCATTCTCTACTACTGCACGAGAGCAGCTAACCATTCCGCCAAGTACATCTGCTAAATCCTGAAGCATTTTGAAGTTCTCTGCAGAACCAACTCCACGACCACCGGATACTAAGATCTTAGCGTCCATGATGTTCTCTGCGCTCTTAGCTTCTTTTACAACTTTTAAGATTTCAACATATTTGTTGTCAGGAGTAAATCCTGGGTTGTACTCGATAACTTCTGCTTTAGCACCTTTTACAGGCTCTAATTTCTGCATAACGCCCGGACGTACTGTTGCCATCTGAGGACGTGTGTTAGGGCAAGCGATCGTAGCGATTGTGTTACCACCGAATGCAGGACGAGTCATTAATAACTGGTTTGCAACACCTTTGAACTCACCGATTTCAAGTACAGTACAATCTGCTGTTAAACCTGTTTTAACTCTTGCGGATACACGAGGTCCTAAATCTCTACCGATTGCTGTAGCACCTACTAACATGATCTCCGGTTTGTACTCTTTGATTACAGATGCAAGTGCATGAGCATATGGCTCTGTTCTGTAGTCTTTTAATTCAGGATCGTCTACAACGATAACTTTGTCAGCACCGTACTCTGCTAACTCGTCAGCAAGGCTCTTTACATCGGAACCAATAAGTACAGCTGTAACATCAGTGTTTAAATCTTTTGCTAAGTCTTTACCCTTTCCAATTAACTCAAAAGCGATTGGGGTTAACTCATTGTCAACCTGCTGTGCAAAGACAAATACTCCTTTATATTCCTCTAAGTTCATTTTTTCCACTTTTATTCACCACTTTTCCTTATTCTTATTAGATTACATGTTTCTCTTTTAATTTACCCATGATGTAGTCAACAGACTCTGTTGCATCAAGAGTAACTTTTTCGCCTGCACCTTTACGAACTTTGTCAGATGCTTTTGCGATCTGTGTAGGAGAACCTTTTAATCCAAGGTCAGAATCATCTACGTCTTTTAAGTCAGCTCTGCCCCATACAGTAATCTCCTGATCATAAGCATCGAAGATTCCGCCCGGAGTCATGTAACGTGGCTGGTTTAACTCAGATAATGCTGTAATTAAGCAAGGCATTTTTGCTTTTAATTCATGGTATCTGTCTTCATACTGACGCTGTACGATAACAGAATCTCCATCGATCTTGATATCCTGTGCATAAGAGATTACAGGAAGATTTAAATGCTCTGCGATCTGTGGTCCAACCTGTGCAGTATCACCATCGATAGCCTGACGACCTGTAATGATTAAATCATAATCGATGTTTCTAAGAGCTCCTGCGATAGTTGTAGATGTAGCCCATGTATCAGCTCCACCTAATACTCTATCTGTTACAAGGATTCCCTTGTCAGCTCCCATTGCCATAGCTTCACGAAGAACTTCCTCTGCTTTTGGAAGACCCATTGTAAGTACAGTAACCTCTGCGCCGTACTCATCTTTAATTCTCAGTGCTGCCTCTAAACCAGCTTTATCGTCTGGGTTCATGATTGTAAGCATCGCACCTCTGTCTAATGTACCGTCCGGATTAAATTTAACTCCGCCTTTTGTATCCGGTACCTGTTTTACACATACAACTATTTTCACGGTAATTTCACTCCTTATGTTTGATTTAATGACTTCATTTTCAATCCGCTGGAATCGCGATTATTTTAATAAAGCACCAGAGATAACCATACGCTGAACTTCTGAAGTTCCTTCGTAGATCTCTGTGATCTTAGCATCACGCATCATACGCTCTACATCGTACTCTCTGATGTATCCGTATCCACCGAATAACTGAACGCATCTTGTTGTTACGTCCATAGCGGTCTCAGCTGCAAATAATTTTGCTTTAGCTGCTTCTACAGAATATACTTTCTGTGTTGCTTTTGCCATAGCTGCTCTATATACAAGGAATTTTGCTGCATCAATCTTTGCTGCCATATCAGCTAACTGGAACTGAGTGTTCTGCTGCTGAGCGATTGTACGACCGAACTGTTTTCTCTCTTTTACATATGCGATAGTTGCATCTAATGCACCTTCAGCAATACCAAGAGCCTGAGCAGCGATACCGATACGTCCACCGTCTAATGTATGCATTGCGATTGGGAAACCTTTTCCTTCAGGTCCTAATAAAGCATCTTTTGGAATTCTGCAATCCTCAAAGATTAACTCATATGTAGATGAACCACGGATACCCATCTTCTTCTCTTTTGTTCCGAAGGAGAATCCCGGAGCACCTTTTTCTACGATAAATGCGGAGAAGTTCTTTTTCTTTCTTCCTCTCTTATCCTCTGTTACGCTTGTGATAGCAATGATGATATATACGTCTGCAACTTCACCGTTTGTGATGAAACATTTAGATCCGTTTAATACCCACTCGTCACCATCTAAAACTGCTTTTGTCTGGCATCCCTGAGCATCTGTACCAGCACCCGGCTCTGTTAAACCGAAAGCACCAAGTTTTTCACCTTTTGCAAGTGGTGTTACATATTTTTTCTTCTGCTCTTCTGTACCATATGTCATGATCGGGTCGATGCAAAGAGATGTATGTGCAGATACGATAACGCCTGTTGTTGCACAAACTTTTGATAACTCTTCTACACACATGGTATATGTAAGAGGATCACATCCCTGTCCGCCGTACTCCTTTGGTACAGGAATTCCCATAAAGCCTGCTTTTGCCATTTTCTCAACAGTTCCTGCCGGGAAATGTTCTGTCTCGTCAACCTCCTGAGCGAGAGGTTTTACTTCTGTCTCAGCGAATTCTTTGAAAAGAGTTCTCGCCATTTCATGTTTTTTATCTAAACAAAAATCCATGATT
>ENA-ORLY01002015-ORLY01002015.1-human-gut-metagenome-genome-assembly--contig:-NODE-2015-length-21320-cov-8.361201_pt1 | contig 21320 bp, 18 predicted proteins | sample MGYA00243071_ERZ508832 | MGnify/ENA primary metagenome ERZ508832 (study PRJEB26277, sample SAMN04329777) | human gut metagenome | biome: human-associated habitat | host: Homo sapiens | place: USA... | reverse complement strand
TCGCTGCCTGTGAAGCTCTTCACGGCCTCCACCACGGCGGGGATACGGCTGGAGCCGCCCACCATCAGCACCTTGGCGAGGTCAGAGGGCTTCAGACCGGCATCAGACATGGCCTGACGCACGGGACCCATGGTAGCGTCCACCAGATGGCCGGTAAGCTCGTTGAACTTGGCGCGGGTCAGCGTCACGTCCAGATGCTTGGGGCCGGTGGCGTCGGCGGTGATATAGGGCAGGTTGATGTTGCTGGTGGTGACGCCGGACAGCTCGATCTTGGCCTTCTCGGCGGCCTCCTTCAGACGCTGCATGGCCACCTTGTCGCCGCTGAGGTCGATGCCATCGGTGCGCTTGAACTCGCTGACCAGATACTTCATGATGCACTGGTCGAAGTCGTCGCCGCCCAGACGGTTGTTGCCGGCGGTGGCCAGCACCTCGATGACGCCGTCGTCGATCTCCAGAATGGACACATCGAAGGTGCCGCCGCCCAAGTCGTACACCATGATCTTCTGGGCCTGCTCCTTGTCCACGCCATAGGCCAGCGCGGCGGCGGTAGGCTCGTTGATGATACGCTTTACGTCCAGACCGGCGATCTTGCCGGCGTCCTTGGTGGCCTGACGCTGGGAGTCGGTGAAGTAGGCGGGGACGGTGATGACAGCCTCGGTGACGGTGCTGCCCAGATACGCCTCTGCGTCAGCCTTCAGCTTCTGCAGGATCATGGCGCTGATCTCCTGGGGAGTGTAGCTCTTGCCGTCGATAGAGACGCGGTGGTCGGTGCCCATCTCGCGCTTGATGGAGGAAATGGTGCGGTCGGGGTTGGTGATGGCCTGACGCTTTGCCACCTGACCCACCATACGCTCGCCGGTCTTGCTGAACGCCACCACGGACGGGGTGGTGCGGTTGCCTTCCGCGTTAGGAATAACGACTGCCTCGCCGCCTTCCATCACGGCTACGCAGGAATTGGTCGTACCGAGGTCGATACCGATAACTTTAGACATAATGATTGCCTCCTGAATTTATCTTAATTTCATTTATTTACGGGTTTAAGAGATCAATAGGGCCGGTCGGGCATGATGATCGCCGCGATGATATACGCCAGCAGACCGCTGCCGCCCAGCAGACTGAACAGCACCCAGCCCAGACGCACCAGCGTGGAGTCGATGTTGAAATACTCGGCGATGCCGCCGCAGACGCCGGCCAGCTTCTTGTCCGTACTGCTCTTATACAGCTTCTTTTCGTTCATGGAAATACTCATTTCAGTTTGCCACCTTCACCATGGCGAAGCGCAGCACCTTATCTCCGATCATGAAGCCCTTCTGGAACACCTCCACGATGGTGTTCTCTCCGGCGCTCTCGTCCTCCGTGTGCATCACGGCGTTGTGCTTTTCCGGATCGAAGGGCTGCCCCAGCGCGGGGATCTCGGTAACGCCCATCTGGCCCAGCACGTCGATGAACTGCTTGCAGATCATCTCCAGCCCCTGCCGGTGGCCGTCACCCTCCTCAAACTGCTGCACGCCCCGCTCCAGATTGTCCAGCACCGCCAAAAACGGCTTGATGGTGTCGGCTTTGGCCGTACCGTACACGTTTTCCTTTTCGCGGGTGGTGCGCTTGCGATAGTTGTCGTATTCCGCCGCCAGACGGAGGTACTTGTCGTTGGCATCGGCCAGCACCTTGGCCAGCTGCTCCATCTGCTCCATCTGGGACTTGGTGACAGTGAACGTCTCCTCCTGCACCGCCTCCTCGGCGGGCGCCGCAGTCTGTTCCGCCGTCTCCTGCGCCGCCGTTTCTTCGGTGGACGCCTTCTTTTTCTGCTTATCCTTTTCGCTCATTGTATATCCTCCGGTAGCTGTTTTTTACCAAACATACGGCTCAGGCTCTCTGCAAAGTAGCTCAGCCGCGCCGCCACAGCGGCGTAATCCATGCGGGTGGGGCCCACAACGCCCACCAGACCCCGCATGTTGTCCCCGATGTCGTAGCTGGCGATGACCACGCTGCTCTCCTTCAGGGCGTCGTTGACGTTTTCCGGCCCGATAAGGATCTGCATGGGCGCATCGCTCTGGGGCACCGGCAGGTCCTCCTTATTGTCCACCATGAAGCTCATGAGATCGTGAGCCTTGTCGATGTCCCGAAATTCCGGAAACTTCAGAAGCTGGCTGGCGCCGTTGGTAAACACCTGCTGGTGCTGAGTCTCCTCCAACAGCGTGCAGGCATATTCCGTCACGCGGTTGAGAAGCAGGAACCACTGGCCCGACACCTGATCCGACAGGCTCATCAGCGTGGCATTCATCTGTTCCGGCGCCGCCCCCACAAAGTGGGTGTTCAGCAGGTGGCTCAGCTGCGGCAGCGTCTCGGCGTCCACCGGCAGATCCAGCTGCATCAGCTGGCTCTTGACGCGGTTGTCCGACAGCATCACCACGGCGATAAAGCTGCTCTCGCTGACGGAGATGAGCTCGAACCGCTGCACGGTGGCGACCGTCCGGTGATCGGCCACGGCGTAGGTGGGGTAGCCCACAAAGCTGGATACCATCTGTCCGGCCTGACTGATGACCTGATCCACCTGCTTCATCTGGCCGGACAGGGCATCGTTGATCCTGGCCGTCTCCTCCGGCGACAGAGCCTTGCGCTCCATCAGCTCGTTGACGTACAGCCGGTAGCCCTTGGCCGACGGCACACGTCCCGCAGAGGTGTGGGGCTGCTCCAGATAGCCCATCTCCACCAGATCCGCCAGCTCGTTGCGGATGGTGGCGGAGCTGATCTTGCCGGGCATCTGTTCCACGATGGCCTTGGAGCCCACCGGCTCGGCGGTGTTGATGTAGCTTTCTACCACGATCTTCAATATTTGCTTTTTGCGGTCTGTCAATTCCATAGCTTTCTCCGTTTAGCACTCATGCTTTTCGAGTGCTAAACGCAGTTTACCACCCTCCCCAGATAATGTCAATAGGGGCTATTTTAATTATTTGTAAACACGGCGCGGGAAAAAGCGCCCCGCCGGAAGGCGGAGCGCTTCTGATTGCACGGTTTATTTTGCGGACTCCTCCGCCGGCTTGCCGCGGATGAACTCCTGCACCAGCGAGTATACGATGGAGCACACCGGCACGCCCAGCAGCATGCCCAGCACACCGAAGGCCCCGCCGCCCAAGGTGACGGCGGCCAGTACCCACAGTCCGGGCAGTCCCACGGACTTGCCCACCACCTTGGGATAGATGAGGTTGCCCTCCACCTGCTGCAGGATCAGCAGGAAGATCAGGAACGTCAGGGCCTTGATGGGGCTCTGGAACACGATGAGGAACGCGCCGGTGGCCGCGCCGATCCACGCGCCGAAGATGGGGATCAGCGACAGTGTCGCGATGATGACCGACACCGGCAGGGCGTAGGGCAGCCGCAGGATCAGCATGCCCAGGCAGCATAGGGTGCCCAGAATGAACGCCTCCGTCACCTGACCGGTGACAAAGCTGGAAAAGGCGTTGTTGCTCAGGCTCAGCAGCCGCAGCAGCCGGTCTGCCGCCTTCTGAGGCAGACTGCGCCGCAGCAGCCGCCTGGACTGGGCGAGGAGCGTCTCCTTCTGGGCCAGCAGGTACAGGGAGAACACCAGCGCCAGCAGGAAGTTCACCAGCGCCCCCACGATGGAGGCGGTGATGTTCATCGTGGTGTTCACCACGCTGTCGCCCTTCTCCTGCAAAAAGCCGGTGATGGTATTCTTCACGCTGTCCGCGTCCAGCGACAGCTCCGGCAGGGTCACGCCGTGCTCCGCTCCGAAGGCGCTGAGGTTCTCCCACCACGCCTGGATCTGGGCCACGTAGGTGGGGATGTTGGCCACCAGTGTGGAGCCCGCCTCCTCCAGCCGGGGAATAAGGATGAAGAAGATGGCGAAGATGATGCCGATGAACAGCACTATGGTCAGCGTCAGGCAGACGGGCCGCTTCAGCTTCCGGCTCCACCGGCTGTCCCATTTGGCCAGCGCACGGTCCCACAGCCGCTCCAGCGCCGCCATCATCAGGTTCAGCACAAAGGCGATGCAGATGCCCAGCAGCAGCGGCGACAGCAGATCCAGCAGCTTTCCCAGCACCTTTGTTACTGCCGAGATGTTGTAAAGTCCCCAGAACAGCAGCACCGCAAAGGTGATGAGCAGCATGATGCGCTGCATGGTTTTTTTGTTGAGTTCCAAGTGTACTCCGCCCTTTCTGACCGTATTTTCCCCATTCTACCATGTTTGCCGCCGGCAGTCTATTAAGATTCTGTATACTTTTTCCCTGCTTGTGTCTTTCCGCCGCGGATGGTATAATCAGAGAAATGACAAAAGGAGGTATGCGCATGACTGTTACCGAAGCATTGGAAAAGCTGAAAACCTATGAACAGACCAGCTTTGCACTGGGCCACGCCATGGGCCTTTTGTACTACGACGGCGTCACCGTGGCGCCAAAGGGCGCTGCCGCCGTCCGGGGCGACACATCGGCGGAGCTGAGCCGTATCGACTATCAGCTCACCACTGCACCGGAGACGGTGGAGATGCTGGAGACCCTGATGGCTGCGCGGGAGGAGCTGGACGCCGTCACCCGCCGCAAGGTGGAGGAGTACTGGCGCAGCTACGACCGTACCCGCCGCATCCCGGAGGAGGAGTTCGTGGCCTATCAGCGTCTGTCGATCAAGGCTGACGATGTGTGGCAGACCGCCAAAGAGACCAATGATTTCGCCCTGTTCGAGCCGTATCTGCAGGAGATGTTCGACACCCTGAGGCGCTTCGCCCTGTACTGGGAGCCGGACAAGGCTCCCTACGAGACGATGCTGGACAACTATGAGCGGGGCCTGACCACTGCCGCCTGCGACGAATTTTTCGCCGCTCTGCGGCAAAAGCTGGTGCCCCTGATCCATCGCGTCACCGCCCACGCCGACCGGGTGGATGACGCACCGCTCCACGCCGATTTCCCCATCCCCATCCAGCGGGAGTTCTCCGACTTCGTCATGGATGTCATGGGCATCGACAGGAACCACTGCACCATCGGCGAGACGGAGCACCCCTTCACCATCAACTTCTCCCGGGACGACGTGCGCATCACCACCCACTACCACGCCGACATGGTGGCCTCCTCCCTGTTTTCCGTGATCCACGAGGGCGGCCACGCCCTGTACGAGCTGCACACCGGCAGGGAGCTGGCCCGCAGCAATCTGGGTACCGGCGTCTCCATGGGCATCCACGAGAGCCAGTCCCGCTTCTACGAGAACATCATCGGCCGAAGCCGCGCCTTCTGCTCCATCATCTATCCGTGGCTGAAGGAGCACTTCGCCCCACGTCTGGACCATGTGACGGAGGACGACTTCTACCGCATGATCAACAAGTCCGAGCCCTCCCTCATCCGCACCGAGGCCGACGAGCTGACCTACTGCCTGCACATCATGGTGCGCTACGAGCTGGAAAAGCGCATGTTCGACGGCTCCCTCACCGCCCACGACCTGCCCGCCGAATGGAACCGCCTCTATAAGGAATATCTGGGCATTGATGTGCCCGACGACCGGCAGGGCGTGCTGCAGGACTCCCACTGGGCCAACGGCAACATCGGCTACTTCCCCTCCTACGCCATCGGCTCGGCCTACGGCGCCCAGTACCTCCAGGAGATGTCCAAGGATCTGGACGTGGACGCCGTGGTGCGCTCCGGCGACCTGACCCCCATCAACAACTGGCTGGAGGACAGGATCTGGAAGCATGGCTGCATGAAGGACCCCGTGGCCCTGTTCGAATCGGTCTGCGGCAAGTTCGACCCCGCCTGCTACGTGGCCTATCTGGAGAAGAAGTTCACCGAGGTCTACGGCCTGTCATAAGAAAAAAGGGAACGCGCACATCGTGCGCGTTCCCTTTTGTCCTTTATACGGCGGCTCCGGCGGGGGCATTCTCCGTCTCCGCCGCTGCGGCGGCAGGGATCAGCTCCTTGATGAAGCACCGGCGGCGCTTGTGCTGCTCCGTTTGGAAGTCCTTCCACTGGGACTGCACCTTGTCGTTCATCTCCAGCATGGGGCCGGTCTCCGCCTGCTTGATGCCCATCTTCAGGCAGCCCTTCATGGCCTTGCTGAGGATGACGGCGTTGACGCCACGGGACTGGTAGTCCGGATGCACGGCGATGAGCAGCAGGTCTACGGTATCGTTCTTCCGGAAGGATTTCAGCACGTCCACCCAGCCGGTGGGGAACAGCCGTCCCCTGTGCTTCTGCATGGCGGTGGCCAGACTGGGTGCGCCTACGCCGAAGGCGACCATCCGGTCGTTCTTATCCATGACGAAACAGGTGGTGTGGGGGTTGATCAGCGGCGCGAATTTGGAAGCATACTTTTTGATCTGTTCATCCGTCAGATCCACCGTGCTGTACAGCGGGGCGTAGGCCACGTTCACCAGGTCGAAAAACGGCTTCAGCAGCGGCAGATACGCCAGCCGGCTCTTGGGCTCCACGATGTGCAGATGGTTGCGCTTGAGCACGAAGTCCGACAGCTTCTCCCACCGCCGGATGGTTTTCTCGTCGGTGGGCACGGTGATGAGCTCCTCGATCCAGTCCACGTCCTTCACGTAGCCCAGCGCCGCCATGTGGTCGATGTAGTAGGGGTGATTATAGTATGTAAAGAAGCAGCTGCGGCGGTCGAAGCCCTCCACCAGCATGCCCTCACGGTCCATGTCGGTGAAGCCCAGCGGCCCATGCACCGCGGTGCAGCCCAGCTCCCGTGCCCAGTCCTCCACGGCGGCGAACAGCGCAGCGGATACCTCAGGATCGTCGATAAAGTCCACCTGGGTGAACCGCATCCGGTTGGTGCCCCACTTTTCATTGGCCTTGCGGCTGCGGATGGCGCCGATGCGCCCCACGATCTCCCCGTCCCGTTCCGCCAGCCAGCACCGCGCGTCGCAGTAGGAGAACGCCGGATTTTTCTGACGGTCCCAGTCGGACAGGTCATCGCCATACGTGGCGGGCACGAACTGCGGCACGCCGCGGTACAGCTGATTGGGATAATCCACGAACCGGCGCAGCTGCGCCTTCGTGGTCACTTCTACAATAGAAACCATAACTGCTCCTCCTGAGCAAGCGTATTATATCCATATGATACCATCGGTTAACAAGGGCAAACACGCCTGCCAGCGCGTCTTTCCGTCGCTTTTTGTCCTTTTCGCCTTGGCGGGCGCTCACCCGCCTGCGTCTCAAAAACCAAAAATCGCTCGAATATCCATCGCTGGCAGATGCGGACAGTTTTGCCGGAGCAGAAATGCGTCCAGACAAGGAAAGGCCCGTAGAGAATACTGCCGTATTGTCAAGGGACTTGACGCCGTATGGGCGTATTTCTGCCCGTCAAAACCGTGTCTGCCCTTGTCAACCGATGGTATATATGATGTATGTGTATCCACACCGTAATTCCATACAGTGACAGTGTACCTCTTTCTTTCTGTAAAAGCAAGCGCATAAAATACTGGTATCTTCTGCGGTGTTGTGTTATACTCAACTCAAAAATGAATGATCGGGAGGAGAGGGAAACATGGAACTTCTTTGGTACGACATCCGCACGCTGGACACGGATACCATGGCCCATACCGTGGGCATGATGGATGAGGAGCGCCGCCGCCGCGTCAACGACATCGCCGGCGAGGACGACCGCAGGCGCACCGTGGCTGGTGAGCTGCTGGCCCGCCGCCTGCTGGCGCAGCGCCTGGGCTGCGGCGAGGGGGAGGTCCCCCTGCGCTGGGATGAGATGGGCAAGCCCACCGTGGACGCCGTGGGCGTCTACGTTTCCGTCAGCCATTCCGGGCCCTACGCCGTCTGCGCCATCGCCGATGTGCCGGTAGGCGTGGACGTGGAGGTGATCCGCTCTGCGGACGAGAAATTCATGCGCCGCGTCTGCTCCGAAGCGGAGATGGCCTACATCCGTGTGGGCGATGACGGCGACTGCGCCCGTTTCTGGGAGACCTGGACCGCCAAGGAGGCCCTGTTCAAGCTGACGGGCAAGGGTCCCCTGCTGGCTCTCAGCCGCCTGGCCCTGCCCCGGGGCGTGGTGCTGGATCACGTCATGCAGAAGGGCTGCGCCCTGACCACGGCCCTGCGTCTTGGTTAAATTTTCTGCAATTTGCGAAAAAAGGCTTTTCACCTGCCCCTGAATTTGTTATAATTTAGACGAGGATGATTTACGAGAACAGTAGAGGAGGAGCTTTTGTATGATTCGAGTTGGTATCATCGGCTGCGGCAAGATCGCGCAGGTGCGCCATCTGCCCGAGTACGCAGCGAACCCCAATGCCCAGGTGGTAGCCTATCACGACAAGAATCGGGCCCGCGCCGAGGAGATGGCCGCCCAATATGGCGGCGTGGTGTGCGACAGCTACTTTGACCTGCTGAACCGCGACGATGTGGACGCCGTGTCCATCTGCGTGGAAAACCGCAGCCACGCGGAGATCTCCACGGCGGCGCTGTACGCCGGCAAGCACGTCCTGTGCGAAAAGCCCATGGCCGTGACGCTGGCGGAGTGCGAGTCCATGGTAGCTGCGGCAGAGCGCAATGGCCGTCACCTGATGGTGGGCCACAACATGCGCTTCGATCCGGTGCACCGCCGGGCCAAGCAGCTGCTGGACAGCGGCGTCATCGGCGATGTCATCACATTCCGCGCCGTGCTGGGCAACGCCGGCCCCGAGGGCTGGTCCGTGGACGAGGGCACCTGGTTCTTCGATAAAAACAAGGCGGCGCTGGGCGCTCTGTCCGATATGGGCATCCACAAGGTGGATCTGATCCAATACCTGCTGGGCCAGAAGGTCATCGAGACCACCGCCAAGGTGGTGACGCTGAATAAGCGCGACAGCGAGGGGAACCTCATCGGCGTGGACGACAACGCCCTGTGTATCCTGCGGATGTCCGGCGGCGCGCTGGGCACCATGGCGGCCAGCTGGACCATCTACGGCAACGAGTGCCAGTCTACCTGCCTGTACGGCACCAAGGGCATCATGCTGATCTACAACGAGGCTTCTGCCCCCATCACGGTCAGCGATCTGGAGGGCAACACCACCAGCTACAACCTTGATGTGCCCCACAACGGCACCGGCGTCATCGACGAGTTCGTGGACGCACTGGTCCACGACCGCGAACCGGAGGTCTCCGGACGGGAGGCGCTGACGGTGATGCGCACCATCTTCGCCAGCATCAATTCCTCCAACATCAGCCGCACTGTGGCGGTAAACAGCGACTTTGTCACCCACTTCTGAGCAAACGCACCATTGCGGGGCGGGCAGACGGCCCGCCCCGCCGTTTTCGATATCACACATGAAAGGGAGTATCCTTATGTATCGCATCGGCATTGATCTGGGCGGGACCAACATCGCCGTGGGCGTGGTGGACAGCGGCTATCACCTGATCTCGGAGGCCAGCGTCCCCGCCGGAGCCGGCCGTCCGGCGGAGCAGGTGGTGGCGGACATGTGCCGCGCCGTGGAGCTGGCACTGGACAAGGCGGGCCTGACGGCCCGGGACTGCGCCTCCATCGGTGTGGGCGCCCCGGGTACCTGCGACCCCCAGCGGGGCGTGGTGGTCTGCGCCTATAACCTGGGCTGGTTCGATGTGCCGGTGTGCCGTATGCTGACGGAGCACTTCGGCCTGCCCGCCCGCCTCAGCAACGACGCCAACTGCGCCGCGCTGGCGGAGACGGTGGCGGGTGCCGCCGTGGGCTGCCGCAACATGGTGCTCATCACCCTGGGCACCGGCGTGGGCGGCGGCATCATCGTGGACGGCCAGATCGTCTCCGGACTGGGCGGCGCCGGCGGCGAGGTGGGCCACAGCCTGCTGGTGCTGGACGGCCAGCCCTGCACCTGCGGCCGCAGCGGCTGCTGGGAGGCGTATGCCTCCGCCACCGCCCTGATCCGTCAGGGCAAGGAGGCCGCCGCGTCCCATCCCGACTCCCTGCTGAACCGCTATCCCGCTCTGACGGGCCGCGACGTGTTCGACGCCGCCGACGACGGCGACGCCGCCGCCAAAGCGGTGCTGGACCGCTACTACGACTATGTGGCCGCCGGCATCACCAATCTGGTGAATATCCTGTCGCCGGAGATGGTGCTCATCGGCGGCGGCATCAGCCGCCAGGGCGAGCGCCTGCTGGCCCCCATCCGCCGCTACGTGGCCGCCAACTGCTTCGGCGGTACGGAGCGTCCCCAGCCGGTGATCCAGGTGGCCCAGCTGGGCAACGAGGCGGGCATCATCGGCGCCGCCGCGCTGTAACAGCACATAAAAAGGAAGCCGTCCCGCGGGACGGCTTCCTTTTTATGTCGTTCAATCGATGGTACGCACAAAGTTCATGCCGCTCTTCTGCATATGTACGTCCAGCCGCACGCGGTCACCGCGGATAAAGCTCCTGGTGTACTCGTAGATGCGCCCGTCCTCGGTACGGGTGAGCCGCTGGTGATAGAAGGCGCAGTTTCCCGCGTTCACGCCAAGCAGCTTGGCCTTCTCCGCGTCCAGCACCACCGCCTCATAGCTCTCGTCGGCGGCGAAGGGCACGATGCCCACATGGTACAGGAGGCTGTAAAAGCTGTGGGTCTGCAGCATGTCCCGTGTCAGATGGGGATAGATGTACTGGGGATAGTAGCTGGTCTCCAGGATCAGCGGCTCGCCGTCCACGTTGCGCACGCGGGTGAAACAGTACGCCGGCGTGCCCTCCCGCAGCTCCATCTTCTCGCACACGGCCTGATTGGGCACGATCACGTCGAAGTCGATCAGCGTAGAGGACGGCACCTTGCCCAGCGAGGACACCTCGGTGGTGAAGGAGTACCGCACGCCCCGGCGGTTGGTGGCGGGGTCGGCCACGAAGGTGCCGCGGCCGCGCTTGCGGACCACCAGTCCCTCGTCCTCCAGCTCGCCGATGGCCTGCCGCACGGTGTTGCGGCTGATGTTCATCCAGCGGCACAGCTCCGCCTCGCTGGGCAGCAGATCGCCCACGGCCAGCGCACCGGTGGAGATATTGCGTTTGATGATGCCCACCAGCTGGGCATACAGGGGAATATCGCTGTCCATGGACAGCTTGGCGTTCAAGATCGGATTCTGTTCCATTGTAAGGGGTTCCTTTCCCTCTCCTCTGAGTTGTACCTATTGTACCATACAAATCCGCGGAAAGATAGGCATATTTCTGATAAATATCGTGGGATTCCCGTTTTTGCGGGAAATCACCGGTATCGCCGCCGTAAGTTTCACCAAAAGAATAGAAACAGCGCCGTCCCGGTGGGACGGCGCTGTTTCCGGAACAAAAAAGAAGGAAAACCTTTTTGAAAGGATATTGGCGTTTTACTTGTGATCGACGCTGTACATGTGCTCGATGAGGCACAGGATCTTGTCGGAGTAGCCGATCTCATTGTCGTACCAGCTGACCACCTTCACAAAGGTGTCGGTCAGGGCGATACCGGCCTTGGCGTCGAAAATGGAGGTGTGGGTGTTGCCCAGGAAGTCGGAGGACACTACAGCCTCGTCAGTGTAGTCCAGGATACCCTTCAGCTCGTTCTCGCTGGCCTTCTTCATGGCAGCGCAGATCTCGTCGTAGGTAGCGGGCTTGCTCAGGTTCACAGTCAGATCCACCACGGACACGTCCAAGGTAGGTACGCGCATGGACATGCCGGTCAGCTTGCCGTTCAGGCTGGGGATGACCTTGCCCACGGCCTTGGCAGCGCCGGTGGAGCTGGGGATGATGTTGCCGGAGGCGGCGCGGCCGCCGCGCCAATCCTTCAGAGACACACCGTCCACGGTCTTCTGAGTGGCGGTGGTGGAGTGTACGGTGGTCATCAGACCGTCGGTGATACCGAAGTTATCGTGCAGCACCTTGGCGATGGGGGCCAGGCAGTTGGTGGTGCAGCTGGCGTTGGAGACGAACTGCATGTCGGAGGTGTAGGTGTCCTGGTTGACGCCCATGACGAACATGGGGGTGTCGTCCTTGGAGGGGGCGGACATCACCACGTGCTTGGCGCCGGCGGCGATGTGGCCTGCGGCCTTCTCCTTGGTCAGGAACAGGCCAGTGGACTCGATGACGTACTCGGCGCCCACCTTGGCCCAAGGCAGGTTGGCAGGGTCACGCTCTGCGAACACGGGGATGGAGCGGCCATTGACGATGATGGCGTTCTCGGCGCTGCCGATCTCGCCCTCGAACTTGCCGTGCATCGTATCATATTTCAGCATATAGGCCAGATAATCAGCGGGGCAAAGATCATTGATACCCACGATCTCGATCTCGGGGTGGTTCATGCAGCAGCGCATGACCATACGGCCGATGCGGCCGAAGCCATTGATACCGACTTTAATGCTCATAAAATAAGACTTCCTCTCTGATGGAATATATCAAATGTATGGTATGTTTGTATTATATGCGATATTTTCAGAAATGCAACCCCTTTTTGAAAATTTTTTTCGATTCAGCAAAAAAGGACAAAAAACTTGTTTTTGCAGTTACCGTTTGGTATAGTGTGGATAACCAACCGGTAACTGCCGTGTATGGCGGCGGCCATCGGGCCACATTATATAGTAGTGTAGTGCCGCGCCTTCACAGGCGCGTGAAGGAGACTACCGTGCCGGCAGGCATGCCGGTCTCACAACGACGCAGGAAAGGAAGTGGCGCATGAACGAGGAACAGAAGCCGCTGCCGGCAGATATCCAGCCGCCGGATATCCAGCCGCCGGACATCCAACCGCCATCGCCGGCCCCTCATCAGCGGGAACAGCTGCTCAACGAGGTGCTGCTCCACGTGGCGGCTCAGATGCGCACGGCGCTGGGCGGCATGCACATGGCGGTGAGCCGTCTGGCTCCGCCCGACCGGCGGGACGGGGATGCCGCGCTGGACCGCGACGCGGCCATGCTGAATCGGGGGTATTATGCCCTGCTGCGGATGGCCAACAACCTGTCCAACGCGCCCATGCTGCTGTCGGACGAACCTTTTTACAAGGAAAATGCGGACGTGGTAGAATGGCTGGCGGGCCTGTGCCATCAGGCGGAGCCCTTGTTTTTGCTGCGGGGCACGACCCTGACGTTCCAGTGCGCCGCAGCGCACCACACCGCTGCCATCCATCGGGACCGGCTGGAGCAGGCGGTGTGGAACCTGCTGTCCAACGCGCTGAAGTTCACACCGGCAGGCGGCCGCGTCACGGTGTCCCTGCGGTTTGAACGGAAGCAGGTGCTGCTGACGGTGACGGACACCGGCGGCGGCATCCCCGTGGAGCGGATGGAGACGGTGTTTGACGGCTACCTCCATCCGGAGCGGCTGGCGGCGCTGCCCTGCGGACTGGGGCTGGGACTGCCGCTGTGCCGCCGTATCGCCGAGGGCCACGGCGGCCGCATGGTACTGGACAGCCGGCCTGATCAGGGCACGTCTGTGACACTGGCGCTGCCGGACGAGATGGCGGAAGACACCGTGGAGGACGTGCAGTTCGACTATGCGGGCGGCTTTCAGCCGGCGCTGGTGGGGCTGGCGGATGCTCTGCCCTATCAGGCGTTTCTGCAGAAGCACTCCGACGACTGAGAGCATCTGCCCGCCTAACGGGGACATACTCCTGCGGCGGAGCTGACATCCGCATATACCGGCCTCTCCGGCGATCCGCGAGGGAGGCGTTTTCCCGCATTACTATCATTGACAGATATTTCCTGTTTATACCCGTTTTTTTCGTAGGAGCGAAGTTCATGATGAAGAAGAATTCCAAACGCGTACTGATTGCCATGTCCGGCGGGGTGGACAGCTCCACCGCCGCCGCGCTTTTGCGGGAGCATGGCTACGTCTGCGGCGGCGCGATGCTCCGTCTTTACAGGGACCCGGAGGTGGACTGCCTGTCCGCCCGGAACGCCGAGGACGCCCGCCGCGTGGCGGCGCGGCTGGGAATGGAATTCCATTTACTGGATGAAACGGAACGTTTTTCCAGCTGTGTCATGCAGAAATTCATAGACGAGTACTGCGCGGGCCGGACGCCCAACCCCTGTATCGACTGCAATCGGGAGCTGAAATTCGGGGCGCTGCTGGATCGGGCCCTGGAGATGGGTTACGACTATCTGGCCACGGGCCACTACGCCCGCATCTCATACGACGAGGAGGCGGGCCGCTGGCGTCTGCTGCGGGGCCGCGACCGAAAGAAGGATCAGAGCTATGTGCTCTATCAGCTCACTCAGTTCCAGCTGGCCCACCTGCTGCTGCCGGTGGGGGAGTTCGACAAGGATACCATCCGGCAGGAGGCACGGGAGGCGGGGCTGACCGTGGCGGACAAGTCCGACAGTCAGGATATCTGTTTCATCCCCGATGGCGACTACGTCCGCTTTCTGCGCCGGCACGGCGCCCCCCTGATCCCCGGGGATTTTGTGGACAAGGACGGCCATGTGCTGGGCCGCCACAGGGGCCTTCCCTGCTATACCAGCGGCCAGCGGAAGGGATTGGGCGTCTCCGCCGGAAAGCACGTCTACGTAGTGCGGAAAAACGCCGCGGACAACACCATTCTGCTGGGGGACAACGAGGACCTGTTCACCGACACCCTGACAGCCTCGCGTGTCAACTGGATCGCCGGTGCGCCGCCGGAGGCACCGGTGCGCTGCACCGCCAAGGCGCGATACAGCCAGCAGGTGGATGCGCCCTGCACCGTGTACCCGCTGGAGGGCCGCGCCATACGGGTGGTGTTTGATCAGCCCCAGCGGGCCGTCACCGCAGGGCAGGCCGTGGTGCTGTACAACGGGGACGAGGTGCTGGGCGGCGGCACCATTGAGAGCACGGAATAAGCGTTTTTGGACACGGACGGAGAAATGCCTAAAAATTAAACACTGAGGCGCCCTGTGGTCGAATTTTGATCACAGGGCGCTTCCTGTTGCTTGCGGAAATTTTGCGGGAGCGGTATGCTTTGGCCAACAAAGGAAAACATAAAGCATGAGCTTAGGAGGTATCCGTTATGTATTATTCCAGTGGTAACTATGAAGCGTTTGCCCGTCCCAAAAAGCCCGAGGGCGTGGACAACAAGTCCGCCTATATCGTGGGCAGCGGCCTGGCGGCCCTGACCGCAGCCTGCTATCTGGTGCGCGATGGCCAGATGAAGGGCGAAAACGTCCACATTCTGGAAAAGGGCTCCACCGCCGGCGGTGCCTGCGACGGCTGGAGGTTCGAGAACATCGGCTACGTCATGCGCGGCGGCCGCGAGATGGACAACCATTTCGAGGTCATGTGGGATCTGTTCCACTCTATCCCCTCTATCGAGACCGAGGGCGTCAGTGTGCTGGACGAGTACTATTGGCTGAACAAGGCCGATCCCAACTACTCAATGTGCCGCGCCACCGAGAACCGCGGCCAGGACGCCCACACCGATGGCAAGTTCAACATCTCCGACAAGGGCGCCATGGAGATCATGAAGCTGTTCTTCACCCCCAATGAGGATCTGCAGGACAAGCGCATCACCGATTTCTTCGACGATGAGGTGTTCAACTCCAACTTCTGGCTGTACTGGCGGACCATGTTCGCCTTCGAGAACTGGCACAGCGCCCTGGAGATGAAGCTGTATATCCAGCGGTATATCCATCACATCGGCGGCCTGCCCGACTTCACGGCGCTGCGCTTCACCAAGTACAACCAGTATGAGTCCATGATACTGCCCATGGTGAAGTATCTGGAGGGCTTCGGCGTGAAGATCCACTTCGGCGTGCAGGTGACCAATGTGGAGTTCGACTGCTCCGACCCCAAGCACAAGCTGGCCAAGCGCATCGACATCATCGAGAACGGCGAAAAGGGCGGCATCGATCTGACGGAGAACGATCTGGTGTTCATCACCAACGGCGGCTGCGTGGAGAACTCCTCCATGGGCAGCCAGGACAAGCCCGCCCCCTACAACACCGAGATCAAGGAGGGCGGCGGCTGGGACATGTGGCGTAAGATCGCCGCGCAGGATCCCGATTTCGGCCATCCCGACAAGTTCTGCTACGACCCTGAGCAGACCAACTGGATGAGCGCCACCGTGGAGACTCTGGATCAGCGCATCATCCCCTATATCACCGGCATCTGCAAGCGCGACCCGTTCAGCGGCAAGGTAGTCACCGGCGGCATCGTTACCGTCAAGGACTCCAGCTGGCTGATGAGCTGGACCATCAACCGCCAGCCCCAGTTCCGTGAGCAGCCCAAGGATCATTGCCTGGTGTGGGTGTATTCCCTGTTTACCGACAAGCCCGGCGACTTTGTGAAAAAGCCCATGCGGGACTGCACCGGCAAGGAGATCTGCATGGAGTGGCTGTACCATCTGGGCGTGCCCGAGGAGCAGATCGAGGATATGGCCGAGAACAGCGCCAACACCGTGCCTGTCATGATGCCGTATATCGACGCGTTCTTCATGCCCCGCGCCTACGGCGACCGGCCCAAGGTCGTGCCCGACGGCAGCGTGAACTTCGCCTTCCTGGGCCAGTTTGCCGAGACGCCCCGCGACACCATCTTCACCACCGAGTATTCCATGCGCACCGGCATGGAGGCCGTATACACCCTGCTGAATGTGGATCGCGGCGTTCCCGAGGTCTGGGGCAGCGTGTACGATGTCCGCGACCTGCTGGATGCCACGGTGAAGCTGCGGGACGGCAAGTCCCCCACCGACATGGAGTTCAGCTTCATCGAAAAGCTCGCGCTGAAGAAGGCGCTCAGCAAGATCCAGGGCACCGATCTGGAGAAGCTGCTGAAGGAGTACCACATCCTGTAAGGCAGTCCGATACGCAAGAAAAAAAGAGACGGGCGCGCCGCGCCCGTCTCTTTTTTGCGGACGGGAGATTTCACCAAACCATACAGGGCACGGACGGGGAATTTCTGTATATTTGAATGATCCTTCTTGCGATAATAAATTTTCCTCTTGCATGATGCATGCATGTATGCTATGCTCCCTTCAACGTTAAAGGAAAGGAAGTGTGCGGCGATGACGACTGCCATGACCGTGAATACCGCCGCATCTGCACAGGACACCTGTGCCGCTTTCGCCTGCGCTGCGATGAACAACTGCATGATCATTATTCTGGGCGCCGCTCTGCTGGCGTCCATTTTTGTTCTGCTGCTGGACCTGATTACCGGTAAGCGGACTGCGGTGCATCGCTCCCCTATCTGCCGCCTTTTCTGAAAGGCCAACGACAGACAGATGAGACAAGAGGCTCCGCCGTCCGGCGGAGCCTCTTTTTTTGATAAACGCGACCTCCTGCGTCCGGCCAGCGCAGGGGCGGCGCGGCCCCCATCGGCAGGCAGGCCGTGTGTGACCTGACCGCTGAGCGTTACATTTATGCATAGAAAGTGAGAAAGCAACCATGGGTTTCCTGAATTTTGTGATGGCACTGAGTCCGATCATTGTTGTGTTGGTGGGGATTCTGGGGTTTCGCCAGTCCGCCAGGCGCGTCGCCCCTGTGGCACTGATCTGGACGCTGGTGCTGGCCTTTACATACTTCAACGTGACCGGCGCGACGTTCAAGGAGAACGTGGCCGTGTATGACGCCCTGCTGTGGAAGGGCATCAAGGAGGGACTGAAGATCGTGCTGATGGTGTTCGGCGCCTTCGTGATCCTGAACCTGCTGCGGGCCACCGGCGCGATTGACGAGGTCAAGGGCACCATTGCCCGCATCAGCGACGACCGCCGCGTGCAGGTGGTCATCATCGGTATGATGCTGCCCATCTTTCTGGAGGGCGCGGCCGGTGCAGGCGCACCGGCGGCTATCGCGGCTCCGTTCCTGGTGGCGCTGGGCTTCGACCCCATCACGTCCATTGCTCTGGCCCTGCTGGGCGACGCCACGCCGTGCTCCTGGGGCGGCGCGGGCCTGACCACCATCAACGGCGGCGCGGCCCTGACTGACGCGGGGCTGAGCACCGTGGCGCTGAACTCCGCCATGGTGGGACGCATCCACATGTTCGGCGTGCTGGTCATCCCCTTCATTATGGTGGCTATGACCTTCGGACGCAAAGGCTTCAAGGGCATCGTGCCCTATCTGACCTTTGCCGGTGTGACCACCGGCGCGGTGATGTTCGTACTGTCCAACTTCGTGGGCGCGGAGGTCACCTCCATGGGCACCGGTGTGCTGTCCATCCTGCTGAGCGTGGCCTACGTGAAGACCGTGGGCGTCAAGACACCGGAGGAGTACCGCTACCACGTTGACCGCGAGGAGAAGAAGTACGGTGCGTTCCGCGCCCTGTCCCCCTACGCGTACATGCTGGTGCTGCTGCCCGCCGTGCGTTACGGCGTGCCGGCCCTGGTGCCCAACGGCTTTGCCGTCATGTGTACCTTCGGCTACATCGTGTGGGTGGACGTGGTCATCCTTATCTGCGGCTTTCTGGGCGCAATGACGCTGAAAACCGGCTTCAAACAGTACGGCGAGATCTGCAAAAAGACCGTGAGCCACGTGATGCCGGTGCTGGTGACGATGGGCAGTCTTCTGGTGGTATCCTACATTATGCAGTCCTCCAACACGGGCATGATGAATCTGCTGGCCTCCGACGTGGCCGCCGTGGTGGGACGCTTCTACCCCGCCGCCGCCGTGGTCATCGGCGCCAGCGGTTCCTTCATCACCGGTACGGGGCTGGGCTCCAACATCATGTTTGCCGACATGCATATCCAGGCGGCGCAGGCGCTGGGGATGAACCCCATCACCGTGTTCGCCGGGCAGAACGCCGGCGCCTCTCTGGGCAATCTGATCTGCCCCAACAACACGGTGGCCGCCAGCGCTACGGTGGATCAGATCGGCAACGAGAACCTGGTCATGAAGCGGACGCTGCCCGCCTTCGCCATCATTCTGATGATCTACATGGTGCTGACCATGCTGTATACCTGTGTATTGTTCCCCCATTTTGGCATGTAACGGAAAATAAATGCAAAGGAGTGTTTTTAAATGACGAAAAAACGTATTGTGGGTGTGATCGGCCTGGGCCACGTGGGCGCGCATGTGGCCTACGCCCTGGCGGTGCAGGGTATCGCCGACGAGCTGGTCCTGGTGGACCAGAAGGAGCAGAAGCTGGCCAGCGAGGTGCAGGATCTGCGAGACGCCGCGGCCTACCTGCCCCACCGCGTCACGGTACGGGCCGGTGACTTCGCCGATCTGGGCGAGTGCGATGTCATCGTCAACAGCGTGGGCAAGATCGAGCTGCTGGAGACCCATGACCGTCTGACGGAGATGGATTTCACCATTCCCGCCGTGCGGAGCTATGCCCACAAGATCAAGGAGAGCGGCTTTGACGGCGTGCTTATCAACATCACCAACCCCTGCGACATCGTGACCCGCGAGCTGGCGCTGGGCGTGGGTCTGCCCCGGGGCCGCGTGTTCGGCACCGGCACCGGTCTGGACACCTCCCGCCTGCTGAGCGCACTGGCGCGGCAGACCGGCATCGACCACAAGTCCATCACCTGCTACATGCTGGGTGAGCACGGCAACCAGCAGTTCGCGCCCTGGTCCTGCGTCAGCTTCAAGGGCATGCCTCTGGACAAGTGGGCCGAAACCGACGAGCGCTTCCGCTTCGACCGCGCCGCCCTGCAGAAGGAGTCCATCGGCGGCGGCTGGGTGACTTACATGGGCAAGCAGTGTACCGAGTACGGCATCGCCACCACTGCTGCGCGTATGGCTCACATCGTGCTCCACGATGAGAAGGCCATCATGCCCGCCAGCATGGAGCTGTGCGGCGAGTATGGCGAGAGCGGCCTGTTTGCCGGTGTGCCCTGCGTCATCGGCGCCAACGGCGTGGAGCAGGTGGTGGAGCTGCCCCTGACCCCGGAGGAAAAGGCCACATTCCACCAGTGCTGCGAGGGTATCCGCCGCAATATGGAGCATCTGAAGGAAATCTGAGGAGGTAGAAGCATGAATATCACTGTAACAAAAACCACCCATCCCGGGACGCTGCCGCCGGCGGACACGCTGGGCTTCGGCTCGGTGTTCACCGACCACATGTTCGTCATGGATTATACGGAGCAGGCGGGCTGGCACGATGCCCGAATCGTACCCTACGGGCCGCTGAGCCTCTCCCCCGCCGCCAGCGTGCTGCACTACGGCACAGAGGTGTTTGAGGGCATGAAAGCCTATCGCCGTCCCGACGGCGGCGTACAGCTGTTCCGCCCCTGGGACAATGTGGAGCGGCTCAACAAGTCCTGCGACCGGTTGAGCCTGCCTCAGCTGGACCCCGACGATGCGCTGGAGGCTATCCGGAGGCTGGTGGAGGTGGATCAGGACTGGGTCCCCTCCGCCCCGGGCACCAGCCTGTATATCCGGCCGTTCCTGTTCTCTACCGATCCGGATCTGGCGCTGCATGGTGTGCATCAGGCCATGTTCGTGGTGATCCTGTCCCCCGTGGGCAGCTACTTTAAGAACGGGCTGGAGCCGGTGAAGATCATGGTGGAGACGGAGGACGTCCGCGCGGTGCGCGGCGGCACCGGCGAAGCCAAGTGCGGCGGCAACTACGGCGCGGCCAACCGCGCCGGTGACCGCGCCATCGAGAAGGGATTCTCCCAGGTGCTGTGGCTGGACGGCGTGGAGCGCAAGTACGTCGAGGAGGGCGGCGGCATGAACGTCATGTTCAAGATCGCCGGTAAGGTGGTGACGCCCATGCTCACCGGCTCTATCCTCAACGGCGTTACCCGCCGGTCCTGCATCGCCCTGCTGAAGAGCTGGGGCATGCCGGTGGAGGAGCGGCTGCTCAGCGTGGACGAGCTGTTCGACGCCGCCAAAGCCGGTACGCTGGAGGAGGCATGGTGCGTGGGCACCGCCGCTGTGGTCTCCCCCATCGGCGAGCTGTACTATCAGGAGCAGGGCTATGTGGTCAACGGCGGCCGCATCGGCGAGCTGTCCCAGAAGCTGTACGACGAGCTGACGGGTATCCAGTGGGGCAAGCGGGACGATCCCTTCGGCTGGACGTACCGCGTATAAATAAGCGAACTTCCATGTGTGTGTACGAGTACCCCCAGGGCCGGAAGGCTCTGGGGGTACCCGGCGTTCCGGGACAGAACGCGGCGTTGAGAAACGGAGTGGAAAATTGTATAATGTGTCCACCCGCAGAGAGGACGCGGAGGCGAAACAACCCCGAACAGAGTGCGCGGACCGGCAAAAACGGCCATGTCTGCGCTCCGCAGACTCTTTTCCGCAGCGATGGGATAGACGTTCGCAGGGCCGGTGCGGCATACTGTGACCAGACAGAAAGGAGCGTGACCACTTGGACACTGCAAAGACCGGCGCCTATCTGGCGTCACTTCGAAAGGCGGCGGGCATGACCCAGCAGGACGCCGCCGACCGTCTGGGCGTTTCCAACAAGACCGTCAGCAAATGGGAGAGCGGAGTTTCCCATAGTTAAAGATACCACACCAAATATGATGAACCCACGCTTATACACTACCAGCTATAATAAACCGC
>ENA-ORLY01002013-ORLY01002013.1-human-gut-metagenome-genome-assembly--contig:-NODE-2013-length-21364-cov-6.802415_pt1 | contig 21364 bp, 23 predicted proteins | sample MGYA00243071_ERZ508832 | MGnify/ENA primary metagenome ERZ508832 (study PRJEB26277, sample SAMN04329777) | human gut metagenome | biome: human-associated habitat | host: Homo sapiens | place: USA... | reverse complement strand
TCAGATGTTCTTTTTTCATGGTTTCTACAACCATTTTCTTGAACTCCGGCGTATATCGTTTGTTTGGTACTCCTTTTGGCGTAGCAAAACACCCCACTTGTTAGATAGTATATCATACTGTCTAACAAATGGGGTGCAGTTCAAATCATGTGCGGGGATTTTGTTATTGCATCTTAGTACTTCAGCAGGTCCAGAGAATCCTGATACGGCGTCTCGGTAGCCACCTTCATGGCGGCCTCGTTCTTGTACTTGTTCAGCATCATGGCACTCTTGGCGGGGTCAGCCAGCGTACCGGCACCGGCAATGCAGCCGCCGGGGCAGGCCATGCCTTCCAGCAGGTAGCCGTTGTACTTGCCAGCCTTAGCCATCATCATCATCTTCTTGCAGTCGGCCAAGCCTTGGGCGCTCATTACCTTGACCTCGCGGTCCGGGTCCATCTTTTTGATGGCATTGACAACAGCCTGGGCAACACCGCCGGAAGCAGCAAAGCCGCGGGCATCGGCACTGGCGTTGTTGAAGGCATCCTCGGGGTTGTTAGGCAGGGAAGCGAAGTCCACTTCCTTAGCCTCGAACAGGCCCATCAGTTCCTCGAAGGTCAGCACGAAGTCGACCTCACTGCGGACGGAGCGGCGGCTGGCCTCCAGCTTCTTGGCGGCGCAGGGGCCGACGAAGCAGATACGGGCCTCGGGCTTCTCCTTCTTCAGCAGGCGGGCGGTCAGGACCATCGGGGTCATAGCCATGCTGATGCACTCGGCCTGCTGGGGGAACAGCTTCTTGGCCATTACGCTCCAGGCCGGGCAGCAGGAGGTGCCCATGAAGGGGATCTTGGCGGGAACTTCTTCCATGAAGTCCTTAGCCTCATCGATGGTGCACAGGTCAGCACCGATGGCGACCTCTGCCACATCAGCAAAGCCCAGCTGGCGCATGGCTTCCTTCAGCTTGGAAGGGGTCATGCCGGGGAACTGGTTGATGAAAGCGGGGGCCACGATAGCGATAACTTCGTCGCCGCGCTTGATGGACTGGATCAGCTGGAAGATCTGGCCCTTATCGACGATGGCGCCGAAGGGGCAGTTGACCAGGCACATGCCGCAGGATACGCACTTATCGTAATCGATCTCGGCACGACCGTGTTCATCCGAGTGGATGGCACCCATACCGCAGGCAGCAGCACAGGGACGCTCGGTCTTGACGATGGCGCTGTAGGGGCAGCTGTTGACGCAGCGGCCGCACTTCACGCACAGGCTCTGGTCGATGTGGCTTTTGCCGTTGCGGAAGCTGATGGCGTGTTTGGGGCAGACTTCCTGGCAGGGGTGGGCAAGGCAGCCCTGGCACATCTCGGTGACCTTGATGACCTTCTCGGGGCAGCCATTGCAGGCGAACTTGATGACGTTGATCAGCGGCGGCTCATAGTACTTGTCCGCGATGACGCCGTGCTCCAGGCCTTCGGTGGCGGGCACGCTCTCATCCAGCGGGCGCAGGGAGAAGCCCATGGCCAGACGGATACGCTCGGACACGATGGCTCTCTCTAGGAAGATGCTGCTACGCAGCGATTTTTCCTCGCCGGGGATGATCTTAAAGGGCAGCTCACGCATCAGCTGCGCATAGTCAGACAGCTCGTTGGCGTTGTAAGCCATACGGGCCACTTCGGTGAACACCTTGCGACGGATATCCGTTACGGGGGTGTAAATGCCTCTCATAGTTTGATTGCTCCTTTTTTGCTCCGTTCAATGCTCCATAGCGAAAGGGGACTTCCACCTGTTTTCTGCTCACGGTTACAGGGGAAACGCCCTTCTTGAGCGGGCGCAGCCGCTCCTGTTAAAATTTTACCAAAAACCAGCCGATTTGGCAAGAGGTCAGGCAACAAAAAAGCGGGAAATTCCAAATTTCCCGCAAAATTCATAAATTCAATCCCATTACGCTGCAAAATCCGTGCGCCGTGTTTATTTTCCCACAATTTCAGCCCGGCAGCGGCGGCCGTCCCAGGCTCCCAGCATTACGTTTACAATGTCACCGGTCTTGTGGCCCGGCGCGCTGACCAGCACCGGCAGATACTGTTTGGTGTAGCCGGTAAACAGGGTAGCGGACAGCGGCGTTTCCAGCAGCACACTGGCGGTGCGACCCTGCATGGCGGCCACCTCGGCGGCACGCACTTTCTCCACAGCGGCAGTCATGCGGCGGCTGCGGTCCTCTTTTTCGTGTTCCGGCAGCTGGCCGGGGAAGTCGTAAGCCGGAGTACCCTCGCGGCGGGAGTAGGGGAAAACATGCACCTTTAAAAAGCGCTGGCCGGTCACAAAGGCCATGCTGGCTTCAAAGTCCTCCTCAGTCTCACCGGGGAAGCCCACGATCACATCAGTGGTAAAGCTGACGTTTTCCGCGCCGAACGCCGCCCGCAGCTTGGCAGCAATATCGGCAAACTGGGCGGTGGTATAGGGGCGGCGCATAGCACGCAGGGTCTTGTCGCAGCCGCTCTGCAGGCTCAAATGGAACTGCGGACAAAGTTTCTTCACCGCCGCCATTCGGGTGATGACCTCGTCGTGCAGCATATCAGGGTCAAGGCTGCCCAGGCGGATGCGCTCGATGCCTTCGACCTCGGCGGCTTTCTCGATCAGCTCCACCAGGCTGGTGCCGCTGTCGGTGCCGTAGCTGGGCAGGCTGATGGCCGTCAGCACCACCTCTTTATACCCGGCAGCAGTCAGGCGGCGCAGTTCCTCCAGGATGCTTTCTTCGTCGCGGCTGCGCACCGGGCCGCGGGCACGTGGGATGACGCAGTAGGCGCACTGGCGGTTGCAGCCATCCTCGACCTTGACAAAGGCGCGGGTGTGTTCGGCGAACTTATCCATGGGCAGTTCTTCAAACTTTTCGCCCTTCCGGTGGGGGCGGATGTCCACCACCCGCTCGTCCTCGCCGTTCAGCACGCGGGTCACATCGGCCAAAATGGCATGGCGGTTGCCGGAGCCGGTCACCACGTCGGCTTCCTTTATCTCGGCGGCTTCCTCGGGGAAGGCCTGCGGGTAGCAGCCCGTCAGCACCGTAACGGCACCGGGATTCTCGCGCTTGGCACGGCGCAGCCATTTGCGGCTTTTCTGGTCACCGAAATTGGTCACGGTGCAGCTGTTGACAACGTACACGTCGGCCGGCTCCTCGTTGGAGACGACCGTATAGCCGTTTTCCTCAAACAGCTGTGCCAGGGCACCGGTCTCATTCTGGTTCACCTTGCAGCCCAAAGTATAAAAAGTAACCCGCATAGTTTCTGTGTTCCTCGTTTTCCTGTGATATTCTTTTATTATAAAGGAAAAGCCGCTAAAGCGCAATACTAAAACCGCCCGCCGCCGCATAAGCATCTGGTAAACGAACTGCCGCGGGGGTGTTGCTGCCATGAAAAAACCTGCCTTTACTCTGGTTCTATGCCTGCTGTTGGCGCTGCTTACCATGCTGCGCAGCTATGCGGCCGCCGCCGATGCGCTCCCGCACATCACCCCGGCCGGCACCGACACACTGGATGTGCCCTGCGCTGCGGCAATCCTCATTGACGAGGATTCCGGCACTGTGCTGTACGAGAAAAACGCCGACCAGCAGCGGCCCATCGCCTCTATTACAAAAGTAATGACGCTGCTGCTCACCTTTGAAGCGCTGTCCGCCGGGCGCATCAGTTTAAGCGACACTGTGCCTGTCAGTGAGCATGCCTATCACATGGGCGGCAGCCAGATCTGGCTGGAGCCGGGCGAGCAGATGACGCTGGACGACATGCTGAAAGCCATCTGCATTTCCAGTGCCAACGATGCCGCTGTGGCGGTGGCCGAATTTGTGGGCGGCAGCGAACCTGCCTTTGTGCAGCAGATGAACGCCCGCGCCGCTGAGCTGGGCCTGACCAGCACCCACTTTGAGAACGCCTGCGGCCTGGACGCCGAGGGACACCTTTCCACCGCCCGCGATGTAGCTATGATGAGCCGGGAAATTTTGCTGCACCATGCCGAGGTCCGCAACTACTGCTCCATCTGGATGGACTCTCTGCGGGACGGCGCGACCCAGTTAATCAACACCAACAAGCTGCTCAAGACCTACAATGGCATCACGGGGCTGAAGACCGGCACCACCAGCCGGGCGGGCGTCTGCATCTCCGCCAGTGCCGAGCGAAATGGCCTGCGGCTGATTGCCGTGGTGCTGGGGGCAGATTCCGGCAAAGAGCGTTTTGCCGCCGCCACAGCCTTGCTGGACTACGGCTTTGCCAATTATGAGAACGTCACCCCGCAGATGTCTGTCGATGCGCCGGAAGCTATCTCTGTCAGCCACGGCACCGCAGACAAAGTCGAGCTTATCTACAGCACGCCGACGCGCTTTTTGATGCCAAAAAATGCCGCTGAGCCCCTGACTTCCACCATCGAGCTGCCCCAGAAGCTGGCCGCGCCCGTGGCCCAGGGCACACACTTAGGCACCGTGCAGCTGAGCAGCGGCGGGGAAGTGCTGGCCAGTTTCCCCATCAGCGCCGCACAGGGCGTGGACGCATTGAGCTTCCGCTATTGTTTCGGACGACTAGTCGACAGTTTACTGCTTTACCAGGGAGATTTTGTGCAAAATAAATGAAAAAGTCATAAAAAAGCACCAGTTTTTGCTTGACAATACCGACTCGAAACGGTATCATGGGTGTATAAAAATAAACAAAGGAGGAGTAAAAGATGGCTGTTGCATTTAATGGCAAGCATCTTGCAAAATTCATCCGTCCTGAAGAATATGAGGCGATCTACCCGCAGGTCGAGTTAGCCCATAAGCAGCTGGAGACCAAGACTGGTTTCGGCAATGACTTCTTGGGTTGGCTTGACCTGCCTGTTACTTATGACAAGGAAGAGTTCGCCCGCATCAAAGAGGCCGCACAGAAGATCCGTTCGGATTCTGATGTGCTGCTCGTCGCTGGTATCGGCGGTTCTTATCTGGGTGCCCGTGCTGTAGTGGAGGCCGTCAAGGGCCTGTACCACAACGAGACTTCCGACGGCCCGAAGATCTACTTCTGCGGCAACACGATCTCGCCCACCGCCCTGAACGACATCATCAAGCTCACCAAGGGCAAGCGTTTCTCCATCAATGTCATCTCCAAGTCCGGTACGACTACCGAGACCGCGCTGGCTTTCCGCGTCCTGCGCAAGCTGCTGGAGGATTCCGTTGGTGTTGAGGAAGCCAACAAGCGCATCTACGCCACGACCGACCGTGCCAAAGGCACCCTCAAGCAGCTGGCTACTGAGCAGGGCTGGCCCACCTTCGTCGTTCCCGATGACGTCGGCGGCCGCTACTCTGTCCTGACCGCTGTTGGCCTGCTGCCCATCGCCTGCGCCGGCATTGATATTGACGAGCTGATGCAGGGCGCTGCTGACGGCCTGAAGAAGTTCGGCCAGTGCAGCATCGACAACGACGCTTACCGTTACGCCATGACCCGCAACATCCTGTACCGCAAGGGCAAGAGTGTGGAGACCCTGGCCTGCTTTGAGCCGGACTTCACCATGATGAACGAGTGGTACAAGCAGCTGTTCGGCGAGAGTGAGGGCAAGGACCAGAAGGGCTTGATGCCCACTTCCTGCATCTTCTCCACCGACCTGCACTCCATGGGTCAGTTCCTGCAGGACGGCAGCCGTATCATGTTCGAGACCTACGTCGACGTCAAGCACACCCGTGAGGACTTCTTTATTGAAGAGCTGGAGGGCAACTTCGACGGCCTGAACTTCCTGGCCAACCAGAACATGAGCGTTGTCAACCGCAAGGCTATGGAGGGCACCATCCTTGCCCATACCGACGGCGGCGTGCCCCTGGGCCTGATCGAAGTGGACAGCCTGTCTGCCCATGACGTCGGTGAGCTGATTTACTTCTTCTGGCGTGCCTGCGCTGTCTCCGGCTATCTGCTGAGCGTCAACCCCTTTGACCAGCCCGGCGTTGAGAGCTACAAGAAGAACATGTTCGCCCTGCTGGGCAAGCCCGGTTACGAGGACCGCAAGGCCGAACTGGAAGCCAGCCTGAAAGACTAATGGAATACACGCCTGGGATATGGCGTCTCACGAATACAAGGAGGTAACCCCTATGCTGAAACTGATCGTTGGAACCAAGGGCTCCGGCAAGACCAAAACCATGATCGACATGATCGACAAGGCTACCAAAACCACTTCCGGCAATATCGTTGTCATCGAGAAGTGCATGAAGCTCACCACCGAGATCAACCACGCAGCCCGCTTGGTTGACGTAGATGAGTACGGCGTTGTCGGCGCTGACATGCTGTACGGCTTCGTGGCTGGCGTCCTGGCTGGTAACTACGACATCACCGAGCTGTTCATCGACGGCATCCTGCGCATCATCGACCACGACATGGCCGCCGCCGCCAAGGTGCTGGAAGCCATCGATAAGATCACCCCCAACATCGAGGTCGTCGTCACCGTTTCTGCTGACGCTGCCGAGCTGCCGGAAGACCTGAAGAAGTACGTGATCTGATGGGCGCAACTTACTAAAGAACTTTTCAGGGCGGGGAAGTCTTCCCGCCCTGATTTTTTGGTAAAACACAAAAAATCACAATTTTTTGTGTTTTAGCTGTTGACAAGCCCCTTGTACTTGTGTATACTATTTAAGCAACCTTTTGAGGTGTACTATGCAATTTGATCTTCGAGCTTTTCTAGAGGGTGCCCGAAAACCTTACGAGGCACATTTTCAGGCAGACCTCACGCAGTCCGATTTTGGCGGCTATACGCTGGCTGCCCCGGCTGAATGTGACTTTACCGCAACGCCCACCGATGATGGCGCGGCGTTGCTATTGTGTGTAAAGGCACAGATTCATGCCGAGTGCGCCCGCTGTCTTGAACCACTCACTCAAGATTACTGCTTTGAGCGCGACTACCTGATCCTGCCAAGGGATTTAGAAGACCCGGATTTTGAACTGCCCTGCAACGAACAAGGCTGCATTGACCTCGATGAGCTGGTCTATCAAGAGCTGATCTTCGAGGTTCCGGCAGTGCTGCTGTGCAGTGCTGATTGTCAAGGTCTATGCCCCATTTGCGGCAAAAAGAAGGCCGCAGGTTGTACCTGCAAGCCCGCAGCCGACGCTGCGCCCGTAGATGCCCGGCTTAGCATACTAAAACAACTACTCAGTTGAATTTCACCAAGGAGGTGTCCGATTATGGCTATCGTACCTAAGAGAAAGCATTCTCAAGCTCGCCGCGACAAACGTCGTTCTAATGTCTGGAAACTGGAGGCGCCGACGCTGGTGAAGTGCCCGCAGTGTGGCGAACTGAAGGTTCCCCATAAGGTTTGCGGCAAGTGTGGCTACTACAAAGGCCAGGAAGTCATCAAGAAAGAGGCGTAAGTCTCTTGCGTGGGGAGGGCGATGCCTTCCCCATTTTTTATTGTTGTGTTATTTTTAACGAAAGGGGGCCTGCCGCATGCCTTTGTATGTAACCAAGATCGACGAGGGATCACCCGCGCAAAAGTTGGGGCTATCCTTAGGCTGTGCTTTGCTGGCCGTTGACGGCCACCCCCTGAACGATGCGCTGGACTATCAGTTCTACACCACCCCGGCCGCATTCTCGCTGGATGTATGCGAGAACGAGCAGCACCGTACCATCCAGGTGCAAAAAGGGGAGTATGAACCCTTAGGCTGCAACTTCAAGACCTATCTGGGCGATGAAAAGCACAGCTGCTCCAACCATTGCATGTTCTGCTTCATCGACCAGCTGCCGCCCGGCATGCGCGCCCCGCTGTATTTTAAGGATGACGACGAGCGCCTGTCCTTCCTGTTTGGCAACTATATTACGCTGACCAACCTGACGGACCACGAGATTGACCGCATCATCCAGATGCACATCAGCCCGATCTTCGTCTCGGTACACACCACCAACCCGGAGCTGCGGGTGCGGATGCTGGCCAACAAACGCGGCGGCGAGGTATTAAAATACCTGCCCAAGCTGGCTACCGGCGGCATCGAGCTGAATTGTCAGCTGGTTCTCTGCCGCGGCATCAACGATGGCGACGAGCTGCGCCGCACATTGACCGACCTGCTGGCGCTGCGCCCCCAGGTGGGCAGTATCGCCGCTGTGCCCGCCGGCGTCACTGACTACCGCGACAAACTGTACAAGCTTACGCCTTATGATAAGGAAAGCGCCGCTGCCACGCTGGACATTCTGGAAGAGTTCAGCATGAAGTGCCGCGCCGAGTACGGCCGCAGCGTCATCTACCCCAGCGACGAATGGTACCTGACCGCCGAGCGGGAGATCCCCGCAGCGGAATTCTACGACGAATTTGCCCAGTTGGAGGACGGCGTTGGCATGTGGCGGCAATACCATGATACTTTTTTGGAGGAACTGGAAAACTACCGCGGCCTGGTGCTGCCCCACAGCCTGGACGTTGTTACCGGCACGCTGGCCGCCCCGCTGATCGAAGATTGCGCCAACACACTGATGCAGCGTTACCCACAGGTGAAGATTGCTGTGCATGCCATCCGCAACGATTACTTCGGCGGCAATGTCAGCGTGGCGGGCCTTGTTACCGGCACCGACATCATCAAGCAGTGCAAAGACAACCTGCAAAGCGATACGATTGCCGTGCCGGAAGTAATGCTGCGGGATGAAAAAGATCGTTTTCTCGATGATATTACACTGCCGCAGCTGGGCGAAGCACTGGGCTGCCGCGCCATATGCATCCCCACCGACGGTGCCGGGTGCTGCCGCGCGTATTTAAGCTCACACAAGCGCAAGATGAAACTTATGAAGAAAGAGAAGAGGGAGGAAAGCTGATATGGCAAAACCGATCGTAGCCATTGTGGGCCGCCCCAACGTGGGCAAATCCACAATTTTCAATAAACTGACCGGCCAGCGTCTCGCTATTGTCGAAGACACCCCCGGCGTTACCCGCGACCGTATTTTCTGTGACTGCGAATGGAGCGGTCACAAGTTCCTGCTGGTGGATACCGGCGGTATCGAGCCCCGCATCGACGATGGCCTGCTGGCCCACATGCGTGAGCAGGCCCAGCTGGCCATCGATTCCGCAGATTGCATCGTCATGGTCACCGAGCTTTCTGCCGGTGTGACCCCGCAGGACCAGGACGTCGCCAGCATGCTGATGCGCAGCGGCAAGCCCGTAGTGCTGGCTGTCAACAAGTGCGACAAGGTCGGCGAGCCGCCTATGGAGCTGTACGATTTCTACAGCCTGGGCCTGGGCGAGCTGATCCCCGTTTCCGGCGTGCATGGCCACGGCACCGGTGACCTGCTGGACGCCGTCTGCGCTCACCTCAACTTTGAGGAAGAGCCTGAGGATGCTGACGACCGCATCACCGTTGCTGTCATCGGCCGCCCCAATGTGGGCAAATCCAGCCTCATCAACCACATCCTGGGCGAGAACCGCCTGATCGTGGCCAACGAGGCCGGCACCACCCGCGACGCCATCGACACGATGGTGGAGAACAAGTACGGCAAGTTCGTCTTTACCGATACCGCCGGCCTGCGCAAAAAGGGCAAGGTGGAAAGCGGCGTTGAGCGCTACAGCGTCCTGCGCAGCCTGGCCGCCGTTGAGCGCAGCCGCGTCTGCGTCATCATGATCGACGCCACTGTCGGCTTTACCGAGCAGGACTCCAAGGTCGCCGGTTACGCCCACGAGCAGGGCAAGGCCTGCATCATCGCCGTCAACAAGTGGGATGCTGTCGAGAAGGACAGCTACACCATGGATACCATGCGCAAAAAGCTGGAAGAGGATTTCAGCTTCATGTCCTATGCGCCCATCGTGTTCATCAGCGCCAAGACCGGTCAGCGCGTGGACAAGCTGTTTGAGACCATCCATTTTGTGGACATCCAGAACGGCACCCGCGTGCCCACCGGCGCCTTGAACGAGATGCTGGCCCGTGCCACCGCCAAGGTCCAGCCGCCGTCTGACAAGGGCAAGCGACTGAAGGTGTTCTATATCACCCAGATCTCCACCCGCCCGCCGACGTTCGTCTGCTTCGTCAACCAGAAAGCGCTGTTCCATTTCTCGTACCAGCGTTATCTGGAAAATCAGATCCGTGAGACCTTTGGCCTGACCGGCACGCCCATCCGCATGATTACCCGTGAGCACGGCGACGGTTCTGCCAAGGCCGGAAAGGTGTAAATTATGCTGCCAAATATTATTCTGGCCTGCGTGCTGACCGCACTGGGCGGGTATCTCTTGGGCAGCATCCTGTTCGGCGTGCTGATCTCCAAGGTCATGTACAATGACGACGTGCGCGACCATGGCAGCGGTAACGCCGGCATGACCAACGTGCTGCGAACCTACGGCAAACTGCCCGCTGTGTTTACCACCATTGGCGACGTTGGCAAAAGCGTGGCCGCCGTCAACCTGGGACGCTTCATCTTCGATGCCCTGCTTTCCGGCACAGGCGCTGCCTGGCAGAACCCGCTGGACCCTGTCTGTGGTGCGTATCTGGCCGCCATCTTCTGCATGATCGGCCACAGCCGCCCGATCTTCTTCGGCTTCAAGGGCGGCAAGGGCGTGCTGGTTGGTGCCGGTGCAGCTTTGGCTACTGAGCCGCTGGTTTGTGCCATGTTGCTGGTCATCTTCCTGATCGAAGTTGCCATCACCCGCATCGTATCCCTGGGCAGCATCATCATTGCCGCTTTGTATCCCGTAGGCACCCTCATTAACCTGATTGCCTGCGGTGCGAACCTGCCTACCATCGTGTTCAGCACCGTATGCTGCGCCATCATGGCCGCCATGGTCATCTGGCTGCATCGCTCCAACATCGAACGCCTGAAAAACGGTACCGAGTACCGCTTCGGCGAAAAGAAATAATCTTATAGCAACCGTCCTTTATCTTTGCGGATAAGGGGCGGTTTTCTTGTCTGTTTCTGTTGCATCGTGTCGAAGGCTGTGCTATCCTTCTATAAAAGGGGATGATACCATGCCAACGCCGCAGGAAGTCTGGGCCATGCTGCAAGCCCACGAAGGGGAGACCTTTTACACCGCCAAAGGTCTGCCGTTCCACTACCTGATCCACGGCAGGGAGCTGTTTGTGAACCGCAAAAACAAGTCCATCACCATTTCCACCGTTGCCAATGCCCTGGCCCGCATCAAGGCGCGGGAGGCTGCCGGGGAGGCAATCACCGGCCCCAAGAAGATCGGCTGCTACGGGGCCAGCTACCTTTATCCGGTGTTTTTACAACTGGGCATCATCCATCTGCCGCAGGCAAACGACGAACCACTGCAATAAATTGCAGGCGCATAACAGGTTGCATAACTTGTTATGCGCTTTTTGCATGTTTTGTACAAAAATCGGCCAAAATGAGTAAAGCGTACATTTTTGCATCATACAAGTGAAAAATAACTGTTGAAAAATAAACTTTTTGGGTGTATACTAAGGGCATTATAAGGCATACGACGGGGGTTTGCTATGAAAAACCTGTACCAGATCACCCGACACCTCGTCTGGCTGACGCAGTTCGGGCTTTCTGTGGCGTTGCCGCCCGTGTTGTTTTTGCTGGGGGCCGTCTGGCTCAAGAACGAATTTGCACTGGGCGGCTGGGTCGTGCTGGTCGGTCTGCTGTTGGGACTGGCCGGCTCGGTAGGCAGCCTGCGCAGCAACTTAAAAAGCATCGACCGTGAGGGAAAAGAGGATACGCCCCGTACCCCACCGCCGATTTCCTTTAATAACCATTAAATTTACTATTGCGAGGTGATCCCTACCATGCAGAAAAATCGCGATGTACTGCGGCAGGTGGGCGGATTGGCCGTCGCCTTGCTGGTCTGCATTGCTGTTATGCTGGCAGTGTACGCGCTGCTGGGTCGGTTGGACCGCCTGGTCCTGCTGGGGGCCGTTTTCGGCTGGATCTTAGCCGTAGGCAACTTTTTATCCTTGAGCATTACTGTTTCCAATGCGTTGGACCGTGCCGCCAACGGCGGCAGCCCGCAGAAAGCGCAACTGGAGATCCAGACATCCAGCGTGGTGCGCCCGCTGGTGCTGGCGCTGATTTATATCGTACTTTTCCGTGCTAAAGTTTGTGACCCTGTCGCCGCCTTGCTGCCGCTTTTGTTCGCGCAGGTGGCGATCAAAGTACTGGAATTTTTCCGGAATGATAAAAAAGGCGGTGATACTGCACCATGAATGGCCCTAAGATCTACTTTACAGCTCCGATCCTGGGCGGCATCCCCATCACGCAGACCGCGGCATCCTCGTTTGTGGTTATGCTGATCCTTTGCATCGCAGGCATTGTACTGGGACGCAACCTGCAAAAGCGGCCCGGCCGCCGCCAGGTGTTAGTGGAGAAAGGTGTTTCCATGCTCTACGGCATGGTCGAGGACACCATGGGCAAGCACAACGCTTACTGGACGCCCTATATCGGCGCGCTGTTCCTGTCGTCGCTGTTTGGTACACTCATTGGCATGACCGGCATCCTGCGCTCGGCCACGGCGGATCTTTCCACCACCGTCACTTGGGCGCTGATGACCAGCGTGATCTGCTGGGGCTGCTCCATCAAGCAGAACGGCTTCCTTGGCTGGCTGAAAGGCTTTACCGAGCCCGTCGCTGTCATGACCCCGATGAATATTATCTCCGAGATCGCACAGCCCGTCTCGATGGCGTTCCGTCACTTTGGCAACATTGCCGGCGGCGGCGTGCTGACAAGTCTGCTCTACTCCGCGCTGGCGGCCTGCTCGGCCATGGTGCTGGGGCTGGTGGGCAAAAGTTTTATCGCCGGTGCTGCGGTGCTGGTGTTGGGCATCATTTTGCTGGTGCTGGGCATCAAAAACCAAAAGATGGGCAAAAAGATTTTTGGCATCGTGTTTGCCGTGACCGGCCTGCTGGGCATTTTAAGCTTGACCGGCGTTCCGTATCTGGAAGTCGGTATTCCCGGCATCCTCAGCCTTTATTTTGATGTATTCTCTGGTGGTGTCCAAGCCTTGGTTTTCAGCCTGCTGACGATGGTTTACATCGGCAATGCCTGTCCGCCGCCGGAGGAAGTATAAACCAAAAAACAAATTTTTATAACAGGAGGAAACTTCTATGGAAACAGCAATCATCAAAGCCGCCTGCGCGATCGGTGCAGGTCTCTGCATGGGTATCGGCGCTATCGGCCCCGCACTTGGTGAGGGCAACGCCGTTGGCAAAGCGCTGGAAGGCATGGCCCGCCAGCCCGAAATGGCCAACACCCTGCGTACCAACATGATCCTGGGCTGCGCCATCACCGAGTCGACCGGTATCTACTCTCTGGTCGTTGCACTGGTTCTGCTGTTCATTTTCTAAGAAGGTCTGACACGAAAGGAGGGGACGACCCATGACAGGCTTTGAAAGTTTTGTCGGCGTCAACCCATGGACTGCGCTGTTCACCTTCTGCAATATGCTCATCACTTTTTCCGTGCTGAAGCATTTCCTGTTCAAGCCGGTCAAAAAGATGATCGACGACCGCCAGCAGGAAATTGATACGATGTACGCCGACGCGGACGCTGCCAAGCAAAAGGCGGCTGCCCTGGAGCAGGAGTATCAGGCTCATCTGCAAAGCATCAAGGCCGAGCGCGATTCGCTGCTGCGGGATGCCACCGTGCGTGCCCAGAAGCGGGAAGAGGACATCCTCAACGAAGCCCGCAGCGAGGCCGCGTCCATCCGTGCGGCAGCCGAGGCTGATATTGCGCAGGAGCGCAAGAAGGCTGTGAACGACCTGAAGAACGAGATTGGCGGCATGGCCGTGGAGATCGCCGGTAAGGTGGTCGAACGCGAGATCAACGAAGCCGATCATCAGGCCCTGATCGATGAATTTATTCGGAATGTGGGGGATGCCTCGTGACCGAACTTGCCAAACGCTACGGCGGCAGCCTGTACGATCTGGCGGCAGAAGAGCAGCTGACTGATCAGCTGTTGGCGGAGCTGGATGTGGCCCTGGATTGCTTTAACCAGGAGCCTGCCTACCTGCGCCTTCTTTCCACCCCCGGCGTACCGAAGAAAGAACGCTGCGCGCTTCTTGACAAGGCTTTTGCCGAAGCACACCCGTACCTGGTAAATTTTTTAAAGCTGCTGTGCGAGGAAAACCTGCTGGCAGAACTGCCCGGCTGTGTCCGCGCCTACCGCGACCGCTACAATGCCGACCACGGCATTATCGAAGTAACCGTTGTGTCCGCCGTACCGCTGAACGACACCTCCCGCGAGAAGCTGCTTGCCAAACTGCAGGAGATGACCGGCAAAACGGTACGCCTGACCGCCAAGGTCGATCCTTCGATTTTGGGCGGCCTGCGCCTGGACCTGAACGGCACCCGTCTGGACGGCACAGTACAGCGCCGCCTGGAACGTCTGCGCGACAACATCGGCAGCGTCGTACTTTAATTAAGATGTAAAAGCACCTCATTTTACAGATTGTGTGGTGAACCTAACAGTGCAACTAAAACCCGAACAAATCTCCCGCATCATCCGCTCCCAGATCAAATACTACCAGAATACGATCGAGCAGAGCGAGACCGGCACTGTCACAATGGTCGGCGACGGTATTGCCCGTGCCGCCGGCCTGGACAACTGCATGGCCGGTGAGCTGGTCCAGTTTGAGAGCGGCGCCTACGGCATGGCCCAAAACCTGGAAGAAAACAGCGTTTCCATCGTTCTGCTGGGCGATGACAGCGGGATCAAGGAAGGCAGCAGCATCCACCGCACCGGCAAGGTCGTTTCGGTCCCTGTCGGTGAAGGGATGATTGGGCGTGTTGTCAACGCCCTGGGTCAGCCCATCGACGGCAAAGGCCCCATCGAAGCTTCCGATTACCGTGCTATCGAATCCCCGGCTCCCGGCATCCTGGACCGCCAGCCTGTCAAGCAACCGCTGCAGACCGGCATCAAGGCCATCGACTCGATGATCCCCATCGGCCGCGGCCAGCGTGAGCTGATCATCGGCGACCGCCAGACCGGCAAGACCGTCATTGCCACAGATACCATCATCAACCAGAAGGGCAAGGACGTTCTGTGCATCTATGTTGCCATCGGCCAAAAGCGTTCCACCGTCGCTTCCCTCGTGGAAAATCTCGAGAAGAACGGCGCCATGGCCTACACGACCGTTGTTTGCGCCACAGCTTCGGAGCTGTCTCCGCTGCAGTATATCGCCCCCTACGCAGGCTGCGCTATGGGCGAGTACTTCATGCAGAAGGGCAAGCATGTCCTCATCATCTATGATGACCTGTCCAAGCACGCTGTTGCTTACCGTGCCCTGTCGCTGCTGATCCGCCGTCCGCCGGGACGTGAAGCTTACCCCGGCGATGTCTTCTATCTGCACAGCCGTCTGCTGGAGCGTGCCGCCAAGTTGAGCGACGAGAAAGGCGGCGGTTCTCTGACCGCGTTGCCCATCATCGAGACCCAGGCAGGTGATGTTTCGGCCTATATCCCGACCAACGTTATCTCCATCACCGACGGCCAGATCTTCCTGGAGACTGAGCTGTTCCACGCCGGTATCCGTCCTGCCGTCAACCCCGGCATTTCGGTTTCCCGTGTCGGCGGCAACGCTCAGATCAAGGCGATGAAGAAAGTTGCCGGTACGCTGAAACTGATCTACTCCCAGTATCGCGAGCTGCAAGGCTTTGCCCAGTTCGGCTCTGACCTGGACGCCGATACCAAGGCCCGTCTGGCCCAGGGCGAGCGCATTGTGGGGATCCTCAAGCAGGACCGCAACAGCCCCGTACCTGTGGAGAAGCAGGTTGCCATCCTGTACGCCACCATCCACGGCTATCTGAAGGATATTGCCGTGGCCGACATTGGTGCCTACGAGCAGGGCTTGTACCGGTATTTGGACGACAATGCCGCCGCCAACGACGTGATGGAGATCATCCGTACCACCGGCGACTTGAAGCCCGATACCGAGGGAGCACTGAAACAGGTACTCGCCGCTTATACCGAACAATTTACTAAAGAAAAATAAACTGCAAAGGGGGTGCTGCCGATGGCTGGCTCGATGAAAGAGATCAAGCTTCGCATTAAAAGTGTCGAAAGCACCATGCAAATTACCAAGGCGATGGAGCTGGTTGCTTCCAGCAAGCTGCGCCGCGCGAAGGAGCGGGTAGAACATAGCCGCCCCTACTTTGAGACGCTGTACGCCACCCTGTTTGATATTGCCGCTGCGGATTCTGAATTCAGCAGCCCGTATCTTGCCAAGCGCGAGACTCACCGCCGCCTGTATATCGTAATTGCCGGCGACCGCGGCCTGGCTGGCGGCTACAACGCCAACATCCTTAAAGCGGTGGAGGCAGATGCCGCCGATGCCCCGGAGCAGGGTTATTGCGTATTGCCCATCGGTAAAAAGGCGGTCGAATATTTCGAGCGCCATAATGCCTCGATCTTAACCACCTCGTTTGCGGTGGCGGGGGATATCTCTGTCAGCGATTGCTTCGAGATCTCGCGCCTTGTCTGCCAGAAATTCTTGGCAGGGGAGTTTGATGAGATCCGCATCGCGTTCACCCAGTTTGTCTCCATGCTGACCCAGACAGCTTCCATCCTGCCGGTCCTGCCTTTCGATGCACCGCGCCCCAAGCCGGGGCAGGAGCGTGAAAGCCTGATGCTTTATGAGCCGGACAGCACTGCTGTGTTTGACGCCATCATCCCGGAATATCTGGCCGGTGTCGTCTACGGTGCCTTGTGCGAGAGTGTTGCCAGTGAGCAGGGTGCCCGCCGTACCTCGATGGATGCCGCCACCAAGAATGCCGGTGAGATGATCGAACATCTGAACCTGTACTATAACCGCGCCCGCCAGGCTGCCATTACCCAGGAGATCACCGAGATCGTAGCCGGTGCCGACGCAGAATCTTAAGAAGCCCACAAAGGAGTGTGTGCTATGCCAGAAAAACACATCGGAAAGGTGGTGCAGATCACCGGCCCGGTCCTGGACATCCGCTTCAAGGACGGCGAGTTGCCCGCCCTGCTGAATGCGGTAGAACTTGACAATCACGGCAAAAAGCTGGTCGTCGAAGTGGCGCAGCATATCGGTGATAACGTAGCCCGCTGCATCGCCATGGCCGCCACGGACGGCCTGGTCCGCGGTGTCGACGCCGTCGACACCGGCGGCCCCATCAACGTACCGGTAGGCGATGCCTGCCTGGGCCGCGTGTTCAATCTGCTGGGTGAGCCTGTCGATGAGCAGCCCGCGCCCGAAAACGTAGAGCATTGGCCTATCCACCGCGCCGCCCCTGCCTTTGACGAACAGGAATCCTCCACCGAAATTCTGGAGACCGGCATCAAGGTCGTTGACCTGATCTGCCCCTATGCCAAGGGTGGCAAGATCGGTCTGTTCGGCGGTGCCGGTGTCGGCAAAACTGTTCTGATCCAGGAGTTGATCTACAACATTGCTACTGCCCACAACGGCTACTCTGTCTTTACCGGCGTTGGTGAGCGTACCCGTGAGGGCAACGACTTGTACGGCGAAATGCGCGAGAGCGGCGTTCTCAGCAAAACAGCACTGGTCTACGGCCAGATGAACGAGCCGCCAGGAGCCCGTATGCGTGTAGCCCTGTCCGGCCTGACGATGGCGGAGTATTTCCGTGACGTCAAGCATCAGGACGTGCTGCTCTTCATTGATAATATCTTCCGTTTCACCCAGGCCGGTTCTGAGGTCTCGGCTCTTCTGGGCCGTATGCCCTCCGCCGTCGGCTACCAGCCCACGCTGGCCACCGAGATGGGCGCTCTGCAGGAGCGCATCACCTCCACCCGCAAGGGTTCCATCACCTCGGTGCAGGCCGTCTACGTGCCCGCCGATGACCTGACCGACCCGGCCCCTGCCACCACCTTTACCCATCTGGATGCCACCACGGTCCTGAGCCGTGACATTGCTTCGCAGGGCATCTACCCCGCTGTGGACCCGCTGGATTCCACCAGCCGCATCCTCAGCCCTGAGGTCGTGGGTCAGGAGCACTACGAGATTGCCCGCGATGTTCAGAAGGTGCTGCAGCGCTACAAGGAGCTGCAGGATATCATTGCCATCATGGGCATGGACGAACTGAGCGAAGAGGACAAGCTGACCGTCAGCCGCGCCCGCAAGGTGCAGCGCTTCCTGAGCCAGAGCTTCCATGTTGCGGAGCAGTTCACCGGTATGCCCGGTCAGTATGTGCCGCTGAAGGAGACCCTGCGCGGCTTCAGGATGATCCTGAACGGCGAGTGCGATGACCTGCCCGAGAGCGCCTTCCTGTTCGCGGGCACCATCGACGATGTGTTCGCCAAGGCGAAGAAAGGGTAAACCATGACGACCTTTCATCTGACGGTGGTCACGCCGGACGGCTGTGCCTTTGACGGTCAGGCGGAACGGGTGGTCTGCCGTGCCATCGACGGCGACCTTGCCATTCTGGCAAAGCATGGTGATTACTGCACCGCGCTGGGTATGGGCGAAGCCCATATCGTGGACGCGGACGGCCAGCGCCGCCGCGCCGCCTGCATGGGCGGGATGCTCACCGTGCTGAACGGGGATGTCCATCTGGTCGCTACCACCTGGGAGTGGGCCGAGGAGATCGACCAGGCCCGCGCCGAGGCCTCCAAGAAGCGCGCCGAAGAGATCCTGGCCCGGAAGGACCTGGATGAGCGCGAATATGAGCTGGCCCAGGCCCGCCTCAAGCGCGCCCTCGTCCGCACCTCTGTCCACTGACCCCGGAGCGCTGGACAAATCAGCGCCGCTGTGGTACACTGGTATCAGAAAAATCAAATCAACGAAGGCTCCTTTGGAGTGCTGCAAACAGGGACCCCCCTGAAAAACCGGGGTTGCGTGCTTGCGGGCATTCTGAAGGAGCTTTTTTGATGCAAAGGAGGATGTGCATGAAGAAAAATCTGGATATGACAGAGGGAAAGCCGATCTCCCTGCTGTGGGCGTTTACCTTTCCTACATTGATGGGCAACCTGCTGAATCAGGTCTACTCCATTACCGACAGCATCGTGGTGGGGCGGTATCTCGGGCAGACCGCCCTTGCGGCGGTGGGCAGCACCATGCCAGTGATCCTGCTGCTGGCAGCCCTGATGATCGGCATCAATGTGGGCGTGGGGATCATCATCAGCCGGTACTTTGGCCAAAAGAACGAGGAGCTGATGCGGAGGGCTTTTGTAAACAGCCTGTATCTGGGGCTGTTCCTGTCGGCAGGGATGATGGTGATGGGCCTGACCTTCTCCGGTACCATCCTGCGGTGGATGGGGACCCCGGAGGGCCCCCTGCAGGAAGCCACTGCCTATCTGGAGATCAGTTTCATCACCATGATCTGCCCCCTGATGTATTATTTGTTTTCCAGTGCATTCCGGGGGTTGGGAGACAGCCAGACAGCGCTGTACTGCCTGATCGTCTCCGTTCTGAGCAATATTGGCCTGGACGTGCTGTTTGTGGCTGTGTTCCGCTGGGGAGTGGCCGGGTCTGCCTGGGCCACGGCACTGGCGCAGGCCCTGTCGGCGGTGGTGGCGGCGGTGCTGCTGTTCCGCAAATATCCCATGATGCGGATGCGGCGGCAGGATCTCCGGCTCCATGGAAAGCTGCTGCGGCAGATCACGGTGCTGGCCATTCCCATTGCGGTGCAGTCTGCCTTCAACAATCTGGGCAATCTGGTGGCACAGAGTGCCGTCAATCTATTTGGCGAGGCCACCATGGCGGCCTACACTGCCGCCAGCCGCATCGGAACGCTGGCCCTGATGCCGGTGGAGACCATCGGTTCCTCCCTCAGCGTCTATGCCTCCCAGAACCACGGAGCCGGCAAACCGCAGCGCATCCGGCAAGGGGTACGGGCCTCCCTGCAGCTGTCTCTGGTGGTCAGCACCGTGCTGGGAGCGTTTCTGCTGCTCTGCGGCCGCCAGATGGCAGGGCTGTTCCTCGCAGAACCGTCTGCGGAGATCCTGACTGTGGTGCAGCGGTTTCTGCTGATCACGGCGGTGCCGGGGATCCTGGCCGGTGTGATGCAGGTGTATCAGCAGGTGCTCCGCGGCGTTGATAAGGCGAATCAGGCACTGATGGGCGGCGTGATGCAGCTCATTACAAAAATTGTGGTAGTGGCTGTGGGCGCATGGGGAATGCGGAATCTGGATGTGGTCTGGCTTGGCTGGCCCGCCTCCTTTGTGGCCGGAACTGTGATCCCGTACTTCTGCTTTCAGAAGATCGTGCGAGAAATAGAAACAGAATAAAACAGAAAGCACCCCCGGAAGGCAGATCGCTCTCCGGGGGCGCTGTGTATTGATATTGATAGATCAGCTGAGCCGCAGGCTGTCCAGCACAGCGTTGACCACATCCAGCCCCACCTGACCGGGGGCGCTGGCCGTGCCGGGATTGGCAAAGGTCATGGCAGAGCCAAAAGCTTCGCCGCAAAGGCGGCTCACGGCACCCAGTGCGCCCATGCTCATGGTAATGACGGGCGTTTCGGGGTGGTGGTCGGTGATCTCGGCGGTGGCGGCCAGCAGCTCCAGCACATCGGCACGGCTCTGTGGCATCACGGCCAGCTTGGGCAGGTCGGCCCCCGCCTGCTGCATGGCCACCATCCGGGAGACCATCTCGGCCTTGGGCGGGGTCTTATGAAAGTCGTGGCTGGAGCACACGACCTTGACCCCGGCGGTGTGCGCGTCCTGAACCAGTGCGGGAAGGTCTGTGCCTGCGGTGAAGAACTCAATATCAATGAGGTCAGCGCAATCGGTATCCAGAATGGTGCGGAGAAAACGGAGGTATCCCTCATGGCTGACCGGTATGCTGCCGCCCTCTTCCTTTGTGCGCAGGGTCACAAGCAGCAGCTTCTCCTTTAAGAGGACCCGCAGCTTTGCCAGGCAGCGCACCACTGCCCCGGGGTCAGCGGCTGCTTCAAACAGATCCACACGCCATTCCACACAATCGGCGCGCAGTGTGGAAAACGCAGCGGCCTCTTCCAGGATCGCAGCCTCGGTGCGCTCTACGATGGGCAGAATGACTTTGGGGCGGCCTTCGCCGATACGGCAGCCACGGACAGGAACACAGGACATGGCGCTTCTCCTTTATATTAAAGTATAGCTATCTCATACAGGATGACTCCATGATACGTTCTGCCCACCGCCTTGTCAAGAAAGGAGCAAGCATTGTTATAGGGAGAACAGAGGAATTTTATCCCCTGCAAAGAATTTGGAAAAAAGATGTCAAAAAGTGTTGACAGAAGGCTGGGGATGTGGTATTATACTTGAGCGCCAAGGGCCGCCGGAAAGAATGACTTCTGAAAGCGGCAGAAGCAAAGCGAAAAGAACCAATATGGATACGTTGAAAAACGAGCCACAAGTTCGAAAAGATCGAAAAGCTTCTGAAAAAAGTGCTTGACAAAAAATCACTTCTGTGGTAAAATAATCAAGTCGTCAGCCGCTAAGGCTGAGGCGCACAGGACCTTGAAAATTGAACAATATCGAAAAACTTGTAACGGAACCTATTTTCGTGTTGGAAAAACACGTTAAACA
>ENA-ORLY01001994-ORLY01001994.1-human-gut-metagenome-genome-assembly--contig:-NODE-1994-length-21509-cov-9.274776_pt1 | contig 21509 bp, 16 predicted proteins | sample MGYA00243071_ERZ508832 | MGnify/ENA primary metagenome ERZ508832 (study PRJEB26277, sample SAMN04329777) | human gut metagenome | biome: human-associated habitat | host: Homo sapiens | place: USA... | reverse complement strand
CGGCGTATCAGGCTGGCCGCCTGTTTCCTCTGCGCCGGTGTCATGCGGTAAAGGGAACCGTCCGGCCTGCGTTCCAGTGGCGGCAAGTCTTTATAGGGGTTATCTCTCATGCGTTCCCTCCATTTTGCTTTCCGTTGCCGTTCCTCCGAAAAGGTTTCCTGCCCCATTCCTGCGGCGTGTTCCGGCGTTGGCACGCTCCCCGCAACTTCGGGACAACTTGTCCCGAAGTGACCTCTGGACAAAGTGTCCAGAAGCTGGCTCCTTGCAGTGCTTCCCCAGCCGGGGTATTCCTTTTCGGACGGTCATTCTGTTTTCAAGGTGCCGTTCATCGATGAACTAAAATAAGTCTACACCTAAATGACCGTCCGTCCCGTATATCCATAAAGTCGGAGATCCGCCCGGAAAACTGCCTATTTCCACGCTCTCGGAATTGTGGTAAAATAAACATAAAAATTGGCTTTCAAGCCATAGGAGGACAATAATCTATGAAAATCGGAATTTTATGTGCGGGTGACGAAGAACTCGCCCCATTTTTGCCCTTGATAAGCAACTGTAAGATAACGGAAAAAGCTATGCTGAAATTCCATGCTGGACAGATTGATAGTGTAGAAGTTGTCGCCCTGTTTTCCGGCGTGTGCAAAGTAAATGCCGCCATAGCCGCTCAGCTTTTGATAGATGTATTTTGCGTGGATATAATTATCAATTCAGGAACAGCGGGCGGTATGGAGCCAGAACTTGAAATATTCGATACAGTTATCTCCACAGAAGTTTGTTACCACGATGTAGCGCCAGACATTTTAACGGAATTTCATCCGTGGATGAATTCTGTGTTTTTTGTGGCAGACCCAAAGCTGATAGATATGTCAAAGTCTGCTGTTGACAAGCTTTCAACTTCTGGAAAGGTAGTTTGGGGCCGTATGGTAACGGGAGAATCGTTTATAACCGATGAGAGCCGGCAAAAAATAAACGATGAATTTGCTCCCTTGACGGTTGACATGGAAACTGCCAGTATCGCTCATGTCTGCTATGCAAATGACATACCGTTTATCGCCATTCGGTGTGTGACCGATACTGAAAAACACAGCGGAGTTGATAATTTTGACAAAAACTGTGCAAAAGCATCAAGTATTGCCAAAGATATTACGGTTGCTTTATTAAGAGAAATCAAAAAGTCGTGGTAAGATTGGATGATATTTTAGAACAGAGGACAGAGGGGGGAGAGTATGGCCCTAACTATTCAAGAACGACTAAAAGACCTGCGTGTGGAGCGTGGCTTGACGCTGGAACAGCTTGCGGAACAGACGCACCTCTCCAAATCTGCTTTAGGCAGTTATGAGGGGGACAATCTCAAAGACATCAGCCACTATGCCCTTATTGAGTTAGCAAAGTTTTACGAAGTGACTGTTGATTATCTGCTGGGCCGTTCCCAAACAAAAAATCACCCAAACGCCGATCTTGCAGACCTGCGTTTGAGCGACGATATGATTGAACTATTGAAAAGCGGGCGGGTGGACAATTCCCTTTTGTGTGAACTGGCGACCCACCCGGATTTTCCCCGGCTCATGGCCGACCTTGAAATCTATGTGAACGGCGTGGCGGGAAAACAGGTACAGAGTGCAAACGCCATTGTGGACGCCGTGAGTGCAACGATTATGAAACAACACAATCCCGGCTTGACTGACCCGCAGTTAAGGCAGCTTATCGCCGCCCATATTGACGACGACAGCTTTTGCCGCTATGTGATACAGCAGGACATAAACAAGATAGCCCTCGACCTGCGGGAAGCCCACAAGGACGATTTTTTCAGCGTCCCGGAGGACAATCCTCTGGAAGATTTCTTGCAGACCGCCGAGGAAACCGCCAGCCCGGGCAGCGACCCGGAACAGGCGGCTATGATGTTTATCTGCAAGCGGCTCAAACTGAATTACAAGAAGCTGTCCGAGGAAGAAAGGAAGTGGCTGAAGCGGATTGCGCAGAAGTCAGATTTACTGAAAAATCCAAAGCCCCAGCGGGGGAGAAAATAAGTGGGCGACAAAAACAAATTTTACAAACGGAGGATACCATGAAGAAAGACGATAGAGAAAGATGTTCGTGGGCAACCACAGAACTCTATAAAGAATACCATGATGAGGAATGGGGAAAGCCCGTTCATGATGATAGAAAACTATTTGAAATGTTGGTTCTTGAAGGTATGCAAGCCGGATTATCATGGCTGACGATATTAAATAAAAGAGCTGCATTTAAGGAAGCCTTCAACGAGTTTGATTATCAAAAAATTGCTCTCTATGACGAAACTAAAATTGATGAGTTAATGCAAAATCCCAATATTGTTCGCAATAGATTAAAAATTAAGTCGACAATCACAAACGCACAGCAATTTATCAAAATCCAAGAAGAATACGGAAGTTTTGATAAGTTTATTTGGTCTTATGTTAAGAATAGACCGATTCATAATCATTTCAAATCGGAAGCGGACATTCCTGCAACAACGCCACTTTCAGATAGAATCAGTAAAGACTTAAAAAAACGAGGCTTTAAGTTTGTAGGCAGCACGATTATATATGCGTATATGCAGGCAATCGGAATTGTAAATGACCATGTGAAAGGTTGCTATTTGTATGTACCAGAATAATTCAATATTTCGGTACAATTTATCGAGAGATAGCAAAGCCAGCCGAGCCAGTCAACGGTCAAGATGAACGGCGCATTTCATGCGCCGCCGTTGACAGTCCCGCCCGTCTTTGCTAAAGGGTAATCAAGGCGGGAAAGCCCTAAAATGGTTTCACACCTATTTCAATAATTGGAGGAGATAAAAATGAGATCAGAAAAGGAAGTTTATGATATTGTTTTGAATTTTGCAAAAACAGACAAACGCATTCGCATGGTTACTTTGGAAGGATCTAGAACAAATACAAATATTCCGCCTGATGATTTTCAGGATTTTGATATTACTTTTTTTGTTACGGATATGGACAGCTTCACAAGTGATGATAAATGGCTAGATATATTTGGTGAAAGGTTGATTCTGCAAAAGCCGGAAGATATGGAATTATTTCCAGCTGTAGAAAAGGGATTTTCATATTTAATGCTGTTTACTGATGATGTTAAGATAGATTTAACTTTGCTGCCGCTGGAACTGATAGACGAGTATTTTACATGGGATAAACTGGTAAAGTTACTGTTGGATAAAGACAACCGTATCGTAAAGCCGCCAATACCAACGGATATAGACTACCACTTGCAGAAGCCTACTCAAAGAATGTTTGACGATTGCTGTAATGAATTTTGGAATACTACAACATATGTAGTAAAGGGCTTATGCCGCAAAGAAATTCTTTTTGCTATTGACCATATGAATGATATAGTACGAAAAGAATTGCTTCGCATGATTTCCTGGCTGATTGGTATCAAACAGGGATTTCATTTCAGTTTGGGAAAAAACTATAAATTTATGAAGCAATATGCCCCAGAGGAATTGTGGGAACGACTTATGTCCACTTATAATATGGATTCCTATCCCCATATGTGGGAATCCTTTGAACAATGTATGGCATTGTTCCGGGAGGTTTCGTCAGAAGTGGCATGCCAGTTGGATTACCAGTATCCACTATATGATGAAAAAATCAGTAATTATGTGATTCGGCAAAAGAAAAAATATGGCATTGAAGATGATAACAAATAAAATTTTTTCAATCGAAAAAATTTATTTTGATTATTCAATTTTGAAAAACTGAATACCTCAAAATCAGAAAGAGCGCGGACAAGCACTTTGAGGGATTGACCGCCTTGTCCACCCATTCAGTGGGACGGCGGGCGGCGGTCAAGGCCGGGTGTAAACCCGTTCATTTCAGCCTTGACGGTTACCCGCTGTCCTGTTACTTTTCCGGGAGTGTAGCCACAACTTCGGGACACTTTGTCCACAAGTCGGAGCGTAGGACGATGAACGGGGGCTTTCATATACGCCCTGTCTGCTGTTGAAACCAGACCTGCGCTTACGGCTCCACGCCACACAAGCACAGCCCTGTTTTCCTGCCGCTTCAAATGCCCTTGCCCTCCCCGGCGGCAACGGCATTTTCACGGCAACGCCGACAGAGCGTATAACACACTACACTTTGCTTCGCAAAGTCGTGTGCCAAATGGGGGCGTTGCCCCCTTTGGAAACCCCCACAAGAAAAGGCGGTACGCTACCCCTCCACGGGGCGCATACCGCCTTTTCTTGTTATCCAGCCCTCCGGCTGTATCGGTTGAGCAAAAGTCAGCGTGGGATTGATGTGGTATCTTTATCTAAGTGAAACCCCTGCTTCCCATTTGTAGACGGCACCCACGGTGACACCCAGCACTTCGGCCAACTGCTCCTGGGTCAGGCTGCGCTCTTTGCGGAAAGTGCGGATGGATTCGGCAAGTTTGATATCCATAGCTTGTTTGCTCCTTTATCATTTGTGGGCCCTGTGACTTTATTATAGCAGGCGGCAGTGCGGTTGTGAACGCACCGGTGGTGCTGGCGGGACATTTCTTTTTCTACTGCCGGTAAGGGTGCATTTTTTGCAGATTTTACAACCTGTTGCTCGAAAATCTCTTGCTTGTTACCGCAAAATACTGTATGATAGGTACTGAATTTTAGTTATATAAAGGGGTGTTGTCGTGATGAAGTGTACTGCCGCGTTGGCCGGTGTGCTGGCCCTGGCGATGCTTCTGACGGGCTGCAAGAAACCTGTGGATACCGTTGCCGCTACGGCGGAGACAGCCGAATCCGCCGCAACGGACGAAACCGCTGCCACACCAAACCCGGTGGAGGCGCTGCCGGCCTCGGTGACGGTGGGCACGGTGCTGCCCAAGACCGAGGCTGCCGGGCGCAGTTATATCGATGAGACGCTTTTTATCGGTGACTCCAACACCGCGCGTTACCTGATGTACGCTGATGAGACCGGCACGGCCTTTACCACGCTGGCCAACAACATCGGCGTGGTCAGCATGGGGGCCGGGGCCATCACCACGCTGAAGTGCGAGCAGTTCAGCGGCTCGTCCACCATGTACACGGTGCCGGACGCCGTGGCGATGCTGAAGCCCAAACGCATCATCATCTGCTATGGCACCAACAATCTGGGCGGGTCGTCCACCGATGCAACATCGTTTATCTCTACTTATTTAAAGGGACTGAAAGCCATTGAAACGGCCTGGCCCTACTGCGACATCATCGTCAGCGCCATCCCGCCGCTGGACAAGCAGCGGGAAAACACCAACCTGACCATGACCCAGGTGGATGCCTACAACGCAACGCTGATCCAGATGTGCGAGGAAAACGGCTACAAGTTCCTGAACAGTGCCGAGGTACTGCGGGACGATGCCACCGGCTGGGCCAAGACAGATTATACCCTTTCGGACGGCGTGCATCTTTCCAAGACGGCTGTGACTGAATATTTCACCTATGTACGCACCCACGCTTATGTGACGGAGGACCGTCGCCCGCAGCCGCTGGGGAACATTCCCACCCCGGTTGGCCCGCCGGTAAACCTGATTTCCCAGGACCCCATCGCCGTGCGCGGCGCCAAGGTACCGCTGGAATTTGTGGCCACCAACGGTGGCAAAATTTCCGGCTCGGCCAGCCAGCTGGTCAAAAAAGGTACGACGGCTTCGGCTGTGACGGCTGTGCCTGACGACGGCTTTGTATTTGCGGGATGGACTTCCAGCACCGGGGCCAGCTACAGCAGCGAGACCCTCAGCTTTACGATGCCCAGCGACGCCAACGCGGGCGGTGTGGTGCTGACGGCCCACTTTACCGCCAACGAACACGAGCACAACTACGTGGAGATCGAGGGCACCAAAGTGGCCGCCACCTGCCTGACTGACGGCACCTGCCAGTACAAGTGCACCATCTGCGGTGAGATCATTGAGGAAACGACCTACGCCCTGGGTCATGACTGGGACGAGGGCACTACCTACAGCGATGCCATTGTGTACACCTGCAAGCGCTGCGGCGAGCAGAAGAAAGAGCAGATCGTGCACATGCACAACTACCAGTTGGTCAGCGAGACAATGGCCACCTGCATCAGCGAGGGCAAGCGCACCTACCAGTGCAGCTGCGGCGATGAGTACACCGAGAGCGTGCCTGCTACCGGGCATAACTGGAAAGAAACGGAACGGCATGCGCCTACGTATGAGCAGGACGGTTGGATTCATTATGAGTGCACCAATGCCGGATGCGGTGAATGGTACGATGAGGTATTGCCGAAGCTGCAGCCTACACCTACGCCGCCCCCGGATTCCAATTCTTCGAGTTCCACAGTAAATCCAGGTGATTCTTCGGGCGAGGCATCTTCCACCTCGTATACTGAGGAATCGGAAACGTTTGAATAAGTGCTGCATGATACCAGCAAGCCGCCCTGCGGGGCGGTTTTGCTGTTCCCTGGCAAAGCAAAAGAAGAAAAGAGAAAGAGGTAACCATGTCTACCAAGCCCCACAAGACCGGCAACGGCGCGTTGATGCGCCGGTTTCTGCCCTACCTTATTAAGTACAAGGGTGTACTGTTTTTTGATTTGTTTTGCGCGGCGCTGACAACGCTGTGCGATATTGCCCTGCCTACCATCATGCGCACGCTGACCAACACGGTCTCGGCCGCCGCGCTGACGGTGGATACCGTGCTGCGGATGGCGGCACTGTACTTTGTACTGCGCATCATCGACGGCGCGGCCAGCTATTTTATGTCCGGCATCGGGCATATCATGGGTGTGCATATCGAGACCGACATGCGCCGCGACGCCTTTGACCATCTGCTGCGGCTGGACCATACCTATTATAATAATACCAAAGTCGGCCAGATCATGGGCCGCATCACCAACGACCTGTTTGACGTGACCGAGTTCGCCCACCACTGCCCCGAGGAGTTCTTTATTGCGGGCATCAAGATCGTAGCATCCTTTGTGATTTTGTGCCAGGCCAGTATTCCGCTGACGCTCATCGTGTTTGCCTGCGTACCGCTGATGGGCGTTGTGTCGGTCAAACTCAACCACAAACTGCGGGAACGGTTCCGCCAGCAGCGGTTCCAGATCGGAGAGCTGAATGCGACGATTGAGGACAGCCTGCTGGGCCAGCGCGTGGTCAAAGCCTTTGCGGCCGAGGACCTGGAGCGGGAAAAGTTCGAGCAGGGCAACCGTGAATTTGAAAAGATCAAAACGCTGGGCTATTATGCCATGGCGGCGTTCAATACTTCCACCCGGATGTTTGACGGCCTGATGTACTTTGTGGTGATCCTGGCGGGCGGACTTTCGCTGGTGTATGGGGCCATCAGTGCCGGCGACCTGGTGGCCTATGTGCTGTATGTGTCCACGTTGATTGCTACCATTCGACGCATCGTCGAGTTTGCCGAGCAGTTCCAGCGCGGCATGACCGGTATCGAGCGCTTTGCGGAAATTATGGATACGCCCATTGCCATTGCCGATAAGCCCGATGCCAAACCGCTGGAAGTGAAGCAGGGCGGCATTGAGTTTAAGGATGTCAGCTTTGAGTATCCCGACGACCACAACCAGGTGCTGCACCACGTCAACCTGACTATCCGTCCTGGCGAGAGTCTGGCGCTGGTTGGCCCCAGCGGCGGCGGTAAGACCACGCTGTGCAACCTGATCCCGCGCTTTTACGATGTGACCGGCGGCGCAGTGCTGGTGGACGGGCAGGATGTGCGGGCTGTGCAGCTGCACAGCCTGCGGCAGGCCATTGGTGTGGTGCAGCAGGATGTGTATCTGTTCAGCGGCACGGTGGCGGAGAATATCGCCTACGGCCGCCCCGGCGCGACCCGCGCTGAAATTGAAGAAGCCGCCCGCCTGGCTGGGGCTGACGGCTTTGTGCGTGCGCTGAAAAACGGCTATGACACCTATGTGGGCGAGCGCGGTGTGAAACTTTCCGGTGGGCAGAAACAGCGGTTGGCCATTGCGCGGGTGTTCTTGAAGAACCCGCCGATCTTACTGCTGGATGAAGCCACCAGCGCACTGGACAACGAAAGTGAGATCCTTGTTGGCCAAAGCCTTGACAAGTTAGCCAAGGGCCGCACGACACTGACCATTGCCCACCGCCTGACGACTATTAAAAATGCAGACCGTATTCTGGTTTTGGGCAAGGATGGCATTGAGGAAGAAGGCAGCCACGAGGAATTGCTGGCGAAGAAGGGCATTTATTACCGCCTATGGAGTGGATTAGTCAGCGGTCAGACATTATAATATAAGTTCAAGCCGCCTCCTTTTTAGGGGGCGGTTTTTGTATGCAGTGCAGCATGCGGGTCAGGTTTAACGTGAAGGTGAACAGGTTGGAGGTGATCATGATGCCGAGGAATGCCGCCATGCCGTAGCGCGGCAGCAGCAGCCAGATGGCGGCGATACGGAAGATGGAATCCGCCAGCGAATAGTAGAATGTGGCCAGCTGTTCGCCTAACCCTTTCAGCACGCCGTCCACCATGCTTTCCAAATACATGAACGGCGCGACAAAGCCTAAAATGCGCACATACTCCCCTACCTCGACGTCGCGATAGATAAAGCCGGCAAGGGGCGCACCGAACAGCACGAACCCGGTCCCCGCCGCCAGAGAGAAGGCACCGGTGACCTTGAGCATCGTAAACACCAGTCGGCGGGTGGCGTCGGTATCGCCTTTGGTGTGGGCGCGGGCGATCTCCGGCATCAACAGCCCGGACAAGGCCGAAAGCACCGAGAATGGGAAGAACAGCAGCGGCAGCGCCATGCCTTTCAGACTGCCGTACTGGGCCATGGCGTCGGCCCGGCTGCCGGTGTAGAGCGCTAACGTGTAGGGAATCAGGCTGCTCTCGACGGCCTGCAGGCCGCTGGCCAGCAGGCGGCTGCCCTCCACCGGCAGGACGATGGCGTACAGCTCCTTTTGGGTGTAGGGCTGCAGAGGCTCATCGGCACGGCGGGCAAACTCCGGCGTTTTGGCGGCAAAGGCGAACATGAGGGCGCAGGAGATGCCCTCGCTGACCGTGCTGCCCAGTACTACGGCGGCACAGCCGTAGCCTGCACCCCATTGGGCCAGTACACGCAGTGCGGCGATGGCGATTGCCATGCGGATGATCTGTTCGATCAGCTGAGCAATGACATTCGGGTGTACCCGGCGTGCCGCCAAAAAGCAGCCGCGCACCGCCCCGGCCGCCGCCATAAAGGGCAGGCTGGGGGCTAAGATCTGCAAAGCCAAAATGGCGCGGGTATCGTGGAGGAGATACCGGGCGGCAGGCTCGGCCAGCAGCACTTGCAGCAGCATGGCGCAGCAGCCAAACAGCAGGGCTGTACCGCAAAGCCCCCGCAGGGTAGCCGCCATGCCCCGCCCCCGGGCCAGGCTTTGTGCCGCCAGCCGGGCCGAGGCTACATTGATGCCCGCCGTGGCCAGCGAGACGAATACCATGTACACCGCTAAAATCAGCTGGTACAGGCCCATGCCCTCGCCGCCCAGGTAGGACGACAGCACCACCCGGAAACCCATGCCCAGCACCCGCAGCACCAGCCCGCAGGCGGTGAGCAGGGCGGCGTTTTGCAGATAGGTCTTGCGCCGTGCCATGGCATCCCCCTCCCAACCGGGGGCAGAAGCCCCCTACACCACTATGCGGCACGGGTGGCCGGTATGCAATTTGACTACTTACAAAACAGATAGTACCTTGCGTTCTGCTGTCTGATTTGTTATACTGTTATGAGAGCATAGGCAATGCTGCCTGTTTTTTCGGCCTGCGGGCTGGCAGATGGACGGAGTTGCCGAAATTTAAAGGAGCAAAAACTACTATGAGTGAAGAATGTACCCATGATTGCAGCAGCTGCAAGGCGAACTGCGATCACCGTGCCCCCGAACATGAGCCGCCGCACCCGAAAAGCCGCATCCGCAAGGTCATCGGCGTCGTTTCCGGCAAGGGCGGTGTTGGTAAAAGCATGACCAGCGCCATGCTGGCTGTTTCGATGCGCCGCCTGGGCTATAAAGCCGGCGTACTGGATGCTGATATTACCGGCCCCTCCATCCCCCGCCTGTTTGGCGTGAAGGGCCCTGCCACCGGAGACGGCGAGAGCATCAATCCTGTCTGCAGCCGCACCGGCGTTGAGATCATGAGCATTAACCTGCTGCTGGATGACCCCGAGGCCCCTGTGGTATGGCGCGGCCCCGTGATTGCCGGTGCTGTTAAGCAGTTCTGGCAGGAAGTCGTGTGGGATGTAGACTTCCTGTTTGTGGATATGCCCCCGGGAACCGGCGATGTGCCGCTGACCGTGTTCCAGACGCTGCCGGTGGACGGCATCGTTATCGTCTCCAGCCCGCAGGAACTGGTGGGCATGATCGTAGGCAAGGCCGTGCAGATGGCCCAGATGATGAACGTGCCCATCCTGGGACTGGTCGAGAACATGAGCTATGCCCTGTGCCCTGACTGCGGCAAGCATATCAATGTGTTCGGTGACAGCCATGTGGATGAGATCGGCGCCAAGTACAAGGTGCCCGTGCTGGCCAAGATGCCCATTGACCCCGAGCTGGCCAAGGAGGCTGACGCCGGTATGATCGAGATGTACGCTGGCGATTATCTGGACGGCGCTGCCCAGGCCGTGGCCAAACTGCTGAAGTAAACCAGGTCCCTGCTGCCCGGGTACAATGATACGGAGGTTTTGTTATGAAAAAGTTTTGGGAAGAATTTAAAGCCTTTGCCCTGAAGGGCAACATGATGGACATGGCCATCGGTGTTATCATCGGCGGTGCGTTCTCTACGCTGGTCACTTCTCTGACCGACAACCTCATCAGCCCCATCCTGGGCATTTTGGGCAAGGTCAACTTTGATGCAATGATGTGGGACGTTTTCGGTGATGGCAAGCTGGTATTCAAGTATGGTGCCTTTATTACCGCCGTCATCAATTTCCTGATCATGGCATTTGTGCTGTTCCTGATCGTGAAAGGCATGAACAAGCTGATGGACATGGGCAAGAAGGAAGAAGCGCCTGCCGAACCGGAGGCACCGGCTGCCCCCACCCAGGAAGAGCTGCTGGCCAGCATCCTGGAGGAGCTGAAGAAGCAGAACGGGGAGAAGTCGGCGTAAGGCTGTGCCGGTCGCCTACATGATGTAGGGGCGGATGCTTGCATTGCGGGTTCGCGCAGCGATCAATGCCCCTGCGGGGCATTGAACCGCACGAGCGAGCCAGCTTTGCTGGCTGACAGCCATCGTTTTGGCTGTCAAGCGGCCCGCGGTTCGATGCGAGCATCGAACCCTACAGAGGCTCGACAAGACCGACGCTTAATATTCTTAAGTTAATCTATCTATTTTTGAAATAAATCAAGTTTGAAACTTGATTTTATAAGATTCTTCGGATTGCAGGTTGTAAACCGACCTGTACTATGGTATAGTTGCAGCAAGAACAAAGGCGTTCCCGCCGGGGCTAGTGTGCCCTGCCGGGGATGCCTTTTTGTTTACTCCGTTTTTTGCCGCATAACCTGTGTGCGCAGAGGCAAAAAACGCAACTGGGAAGGAGCGTATAAAGGAAATGGAGAACTTTACCGAGCGTAAGGCCCCGGCCGGGTTGTATGACCCGCGCTTTGAGCATGATAACTGCGGCATTGGTGCGGTCGTAGATATTAAGGGGCGCAAAAGCCACAAAACCATTGATGATGCGCTGCAGATCGTAGAGCATCTGGAACACCGCGCCGGTAAGGATGCCGAGGGCAAGACCGGTGACGGTGTCGGCATCCTGACGCAGATCAGTGATACATTTTTCCAGAAGGCCGCCGCTGAGCTGGGCATTACCTTAGGCAGCGATCGGGAATACGGCGTAGGCATGTTCTTCTTTCCGCAGGAGGAACTGCGCCGCAACCAGGCCAAAAAACTGTTTGAGATCGTATGCAAAAAAGAGGGCCTGCCCTTTTTAGGCTGGCGCGAAGTGCCCACCGACCCCGAGGTGCTGGGCCACAAGGCCCGCGCCTGCATGCCCAGCATCTGGCAAGGCTTTGTGGGAAAGCCGTCCCGTCTGGAGGCCGGCATTGCCTTTGACCGCCGCCTGTATGTGGTGCGCCGCGTGTTTGAGCAGTCCAGCCCGGATACCTACGTGTGCAGCCTTTCCAGCCGTACCATTGTATATAAGGGCATGTTCCTGGTCAAGGAGCTGCGCCTGTTCTATCTTGATCTGCAGGACCCGGATTACAAGTCCGCCATCGGCATGGTGCACAGCCGCTTCTCCACCAACACGGCCCCCAGCTGGAATCGTGCCCACCCCAACCGTTTTATCCTGCATAACGGCGAGATCAATACCATCCGCGGCAACGTGGATACCATGCTGGCCCGTGAGGAGACAATTGGCTCCAACTATCTGAAAAATGACATGACCAAGGTACTGCCCATCGTCAACCAGGGCGGTTCCGACTCGGCCCAGCTGGATAACACGCTGGAGTTCATGGTCATGAACGGTATGGACCTGCCCCTGGCCGTAATGGTAACTATCCCCGAGCCGTGGAGCAACAACAAGTCCATGGACCCGAAGAAGCGGGACTTCTACCAGTATTATGCCACAATGCTGGAGCCGTGGGACGGCCCCGCCAGTATCCTGTTCAGCGATGGCGACATGATGGGCGCGGTGCTGGACCGCAACGGTCTGCGCCCCAGCCGCTACTATATCACCAAAGACGGCCGTCTGATCCTTTCCAGTGAGGTAGGCGTGCTGGACATCCCGGCCGAGGATGTTGTCCGCAAGGACCGCCTGCGTCCCGGCAAGATGCTGCTGGTGGATACCGTCAAGGGCGAACTGGTGGACGACGATAAGCTGAAAGCCGACTACGCCAGCCGTCAGCCCTACGGCGAGTGGCTGGACCGCAACCTGGTCAACCTGCGCGATCTGAAGGTCCCCAACAAGAAGGTGCCTGACCATACCAAAGAGGAACTGGTGCAGCTGCAAAAGGCCTTCGGCTATCGGTACGAGGATGTGTCCTCTATCATCCTGCCGATGGCCAAAAACGGCGGTGAGCCTGCCGGTGCCATGGGCAGTGACACCCCGCTGGCCGTGCTGAGCCACACCCATCCCCTGCTGTTTGAGTACTTCAAGCAGATGTTTGCCCAGGTTACCAACCCTCCCATCGACGCCCTGCGCGAGAAGGTCGTCACCTCCACCACCGTCTATGTCGGTGCCCAGGGCAACCTGCTGGAGGAGGATGCCGAGAACTGCAAGGTACTTAAAATCGAGAACCCCATCCTGACCGATACCGACCTTTTGAAGATCAAAGCCATGGACGTGCCCGGCTTCAAGATCGAGACTCTCTCCATCTGCTACTACAAAAATACCGATCTGGAGAAGGCCATCGACCGCCTGTTTGTGGATGTCGACCGCGCCTACCGCGACGGTGCCAACATACTGATTTTGTCCGACCGCGATATTGACGAGTACCATGTCGCCATCCCCAGCCTGCTGGCGGTGGGCGCTGTCAGCAAGTATCTGGTGCGCACCCGCAAGCGCACCTCTATGGCGCTGATCCTGGAAAGCGGCGAGCCGCGCCTCGTACACGACTTTGCCACCCTGCTGGGCTACGGCGCTTCGGCCATCAACCCCTATCTGGCGCAGGAGACCATCGGCAGCCTCATCAGTGAGGGGCTGCTGGACAAGGACTACTACGCCGCCGTCGAAGATTACAACAAAGCCGTGCTGGCGGGCATCGTAAAGATTGCCTCCAAGATGGGCATCTCCACCATCCAGTCCTACGCAGGCAGCCAGATCTTTGAGGCGCTGGGCCTGAGCCAGGAAGTAGTCGACAAGTACTTTACCAATACTGTTTCCCGCGTGGGCGGCATCACCATCCCCAACATGAAGCTGGAAAAGTGGGTCATCGACCGCCGCGTGAAGATCTTGCAGGATGAAGGCATTGAGTTTGTGATGAACGCCGATGTGGGCGGCAACGTCAGTGCTGAGGAATTGCAGGACAAGTATGACGCCGTAGTGCTGTGCTGCGGTGCCAAGCAGGCCCGTGACATCACCGCCCCCGGCCGCGATGCACAGGGCATCTACTTCGCCGTGGATTACCTGACCAGCGTGACCCGCAGTTTGCTGGATTCCAACTTTGCGGATGGTAAGGCGGTTTCGGCCGCAGGCAAAAAGGTGCTGGTCATTGGCGGCGGCGACACCGGTAACGACTGCGTGGGCACGGCCATCCGCCAGGGTTGCGAGAGCGTGATGCAGCTGGAAATGATGCCCTGCCCCCCTGCCGAGCGTACCGCAAACAACGCCTGGCCGGAGTGGCCCCGCGTGTTAAAGACCGACTACGGCCAGCAGGAATCCATTGCCAAGTTTGGCAATGACCCGCGCGTTTACCAGACCACTGTGAAGGAGTTTTACAAGAACGAAGCCGGGCAGGTCTGTGGCGCGTTGATTGCCAAGCTGGAAAGCCGGGTAGTGGATGGCCGCCGCCAAATGGTGCCTACCGGTGAGGAGTTTGCCGTGGAGTGCGATCTGGTGCTGATTGCCGCTGGTTTCACCGGCTGCCAGCCCTATGTGGCCGAAGCCTTTGGCGTAGACCTGACCAAGCGCGGCACCGTGGCCGATACCAAGTATGCCACCAACGTGCCCAGGGTGTTCGCCTGCGGCGATATGCGCCGCGGCCAGAGCCTTGTGGTATGGGCCCTGCGTGAGGGCCGCGACACGGCAGCTGTGGTGGATGAGAGCCTGATGGGGTACACCAACCTGTAACCTGCTTTCTTTGCAAAGAAAGCAGGAATGAAATTCTAATATTTCCCAGAAAATAAGGGGATGCAGCGGCATGGCTGCATCCCCTGTTTTTTGTGCGAAAAGTCAGACAATAAAAGAGGATGTGACCGATTCCCGTCACATCCTCTTTTTTGTGATGCTATAGTAAAAGTTTCTTTGCTTACTTTCTTTTCAAAGAAAGTAAGTTACTGCCCGCATGGCAGCGTAAACACGAAGCGGCACCATTTGCCTTCCTCGCTTTCGGCGTGGATCTGGCCGCCGGAAAGGTTGATGAGGATCTTGCAGATATGCAGGCCCAGGCCGCTGCCGCGGGTATTCATGCCGCGGGAACGGTCCTCTTTGTAGAAGCGCTCAAACACAAAAGGCAGGGCTTCGGGGGCGATGCCTGCGCCGGTGTTCTCGATGCGGACCTCCACCATGCTGCCGTGCTTTTCGGCGGCAAAGCTGATAACGCCGCCTGCCGGGGTGAACTTGATGGCGTTGTCTACGATGTTGTACACGACCTGATGCACAAAATCCGGGTCGGCGCAGATCATCAGCGGCGGGCCGCCAAGGCCCTGGATGTCGATCTTGCCATCCTCGATGCGTTGCTCGTCCGAGAGGACCACATCGGTCACGGTCTGCCACAGGTCATAGTTTTTTGCGTGGATGGGCACCTCGCCGGCTTCCAGCTTGGTGATGTCCAGCATGTTCTGCACCAGGCGGGCCAGGCGGCCGGTCTCCTGGGAGACGATGGCCAGGTAACGCTGGTTTTCCTCGGGCGGGATGGTGCCGTCCAGCATGCCGTCGATAAAGCCCTTGATGGTGGTCATGGGCGTGCGCAGCTCGTGGGCGATGTTGCCCATGAACTGGCCGCGGGAGTTATCGATGGTCTGCAGGCGGGCAGCCATGTTATTGAAGGTGGTGGCAAAGTCGGCCAGCTCCACACAGCCGTCCACCGGGGCACGGGCGGTAAAGTCGCCGCTGCCCAGGCGGCGGGCAGCCTCGCTGATGTCCTCGATGGGGCCGGTGATGCGCTTGGCCAGCACCCAGCACAGCAGGCTGCACAGCAACAGGATGACCGCGGCCGAGATGCCGAACATGGCCAGCATATCCCCCATATAACTGGCCAGTGCCGTCATGGGGCTGGCGGCAAACAGGTAGCCGGTGTAACCGCCTACCTCAACACGGCGGCCCGCGGTATAGTATTTGCCGCTGTAGACGCCGCCCAGAGTGCCGGTTTTAAAAATATTGTCGCCGGCGTCCATCTCGGCCAGCATGTCGGCGGGGATGGGCTGCTCGGTAAAATCTTCGCTGCCGGTGTGCAGCAGAATGTCGCCGTTTTCGTCGGCCACAAACAGCACCGCGCCGGAGGAAGTGGTGAACAGGTCAAAGCCGTTGCGGGCGTTTTCCTTGGCCTGCTCATTATCCAGCGGGCGGGTCAGAACAGAACCATCCTCAGCGAATGTCTCGCAGAGTTTCGATGCACCGTTCAATATATCGTTCAGGGCGGTGCGGCGCTCCTGCACGAAGTAGGCGGCGGAGAGTGCTGTCTGGATGGCGCACATGACGCTCAGGCCCAGCACCAGCACTACGGCAATGGTCGAGAAGAACTCCCGGCTGATGGTGTTGCGGCGGCTCATTCCTTGACCTCGAACTTATAGCCGACGCCCCATACAGTCTTGAGGTTCCACTGCTCGGAGGCGCCTTCCAGCTTCTCGCGCAGACGCTTGACGTGGACGTCGATGGTACGGGAGTCGCCGTAATACTCAAAGCCCCAGACCTCATCCAACAGCTGGTCACGGGTGTAAACGCGGTTGGGGTGGCCCGCCAAACAGGCCAGTAGCTCCAACTCCTTGGGCGGGGCCTCGACGACTTTGCCCTTGACTTTCAGTTCGTAGCGGTTCATATCCAGGTGCAGGTTGTCGAAGTCGTAGACGCCCTTGTTGGTTTCCTCTTTGGCGGCGGTGCGGCGCAGCACGGCCTTGATGCGGGCGGTGACTTCCTTGGCGTCAAAGGGCTTGACGATGTAGTCGTCGGCGCCCAACTCCAGACCCAGCACCTTATCGTAGGTCTCGCCCTTGGCTGTCAGCATGATAATGGGGGTGTTGTCCTTGGCGCGGATCTTGCGGCAGACTTCCCATCCGTCCATTACCGGCATCATAACGTCCAGCAGGACCAGGTCGGGATGCAGTTTGTCAAAGTCGGTCAGGGCTGATTCGCCGTCATGGGCCATCGTGACCGAGTAGCCCTCCTTGACCAGATAAAGACGCAGCAGTTCGCAGATATTTTTATCGTCATCGACAACGAGGATCTTTTCGTTTGCCATAATGATTCCATCCTTTCGGCGGGGTTCTCATGCCACCCCAGTGTACTATTATAGTATAGCGCAAAATTATGGACAAAGAAAGAACAGAATATAGTTTTTGTGCGAATTTTTCCGGATTTTACTTGATTCACAGCCGCCTGCTGAACAGCCCGTCCCGGTTACAGTAGGCGTAGACCGTGCCGTGGCCGCGCTTTTTGAAGCGGACCGTGATGTCCTGCTCAGGATACAGCTTGACCCGTTCGGCGCGGTCGTTGCTGACCCAGGCAATGAAGGAGATGTAGTGGCTTTTGGGTCAGGGCCTTGCGTTCCCGCAGGGCGCGGATGGTTTCGTTTTGTACATAGCTCATGGTTTGTACCCTCACTTTCCGGTGCCCAGTATACGGCAAAACGGGTTTGGCGGCAACCTACGCTGCGTAGAGTTCGTCATTTCGCTGGATATTGGGTGCCGATTTTGTCGTAACGCCAAATTTTATAGGCTGGATTGCAGTTTTTTGTACATGATGTTAAAATGTTATCATCGAGAAATGATAAGGAGCAGCCCATGGACACTGTAAAAATTCTGGAAGTGAAGCAGAGCATCTTTGCTTCCAACGACGAACAGGCCGAAGCCCTGCGCAAGGAACTGAAAAAGAAAAAGGTATTTTTGCTGAATCTGATGAGCGCACCCGGCTCCGGCAAGACCACTACCCTGCGCCGCACCATTGCCGCGTTGAAGGACGAGCTGCGCATCGGCGTGATGGAGGCGGATATTGACTCCGACGTCGACGCCCGTGCCATAGCCGAGACCGGGACGAAGGCCATCCAGCTGCATACCGGCGGCATGTGCCACCTGGACGCCGAGATGACCCGGCAGGGGCTGGAGGGCTTAGGCGAGGACGGGCTGGATTTGGTAGTGCTGGAAAATGTGGGTAACCTTGTCTGCCCGGCCGAGTTTGACACGGGCGCGGTGAAGAATGCGATGATTTTGTCAGTACCCGAGGGCCACGACAAGCCGCTGAAATACCCGCTGATGTTTCAGGTGTGCGATGTGGTGCTTGTCAACAAAATCGACGTGCTGCCGTACTTTGATTTTGACATGGACAAATGCCGGGAGTATGTGGCAATGCGCAACCCGCAAGCGAAGGTCATTCCCATCTGCGCACGCACCGGCGAAGGCATGGATGAATGGACCGCCTGGCTGAAAGAGCAGGTCAGCCAGTGGCAGGCGTAAACTGAGCAAATAAACGGACTACGGATAAAGGAGCAAGGTATGAGCAAACCGACTGCGTTCCCGCTGGATGAGAGCAAGCTGCCTTTTGAGATACCGAAAGACGCCGTGCTGCGGGAAAAAATCGTAAAACTGGGGCAGATGATCACCGACCGCATCCCCGCCAAAAACCGCCCCCTGACAGCGGAGGACCCAGAGTATTGGGGCCTGGCCAGCATCGTGACCGACGAGATGGCCGACGTTGCCTTAAAAATGAAGGTGCGCAAGCCGATGACCCTGCCGGAGATCGTAAAGGCCACCGGCAAAACTGCCGAAGAACTGGAACCGCTTTTGTACAAAATGTCCTGCGTGGGCTTGCTGGAGTATAACTGGGAGAACCCGCGCCGGGAGAAACAGTACGTACTGCCGATGTTTGTGCCCGGCAGCGCTGAGTTTTTTAACATGAATAAGCAGCAGATCGCCGAACACCCGGAAGTGACGGCGTTCTTTGAGCGGATGACTTTTTTGCCGCTGGAGCATATCACCGCCATGGTGCCGCCGGGCGGTGCAGGCATCGGCATGCACGTCATCCCCGTGGAAAAAGCCATCGAGACCGAGAACCAATCGCTGGATATTGAGCATATCTCCCACTGGCTGAAAAAGTACGAGGGCAAGTATGCGGCGGGGCCCTGTTCCTGCCGGATGTCCCGCGCGGCTATGGGAGAGGGCTGCGGCGACGACCCTGACGACTGGTGCATCGGCGTGGGCGACATGGCGGATTATCTGGTGGAGACCCACAAGGGCCACTATATCACCTACGACGAAGTAATGCAGATCCTGCAGAAGGCCGAGGACAACGGCTTTGTGCACCAGATCACCAACATTGACGGCGAGAACAAGATTTTTGCCATCTGCAACTGCAATGTCAACGTCTGCAACGCGCTGCGCACCAGCCAGCTGTTCAACACGCCCAACATGAGCCGCTCGGCCTATGTAGCCAAGGTGGAAAAGGAAAACTGCGTGGCCTGTGGGCGCTGCGTGGAGTACTGCCCCGCCGGTGCGGTGAGGCTGGGCCAAAAACTTTGCACCAAGAGCGGGCCGATCGTTTACCCGCGGCAGGAATTGCCCGACGCCGCCAAGTGGGGGCCGGAGAAGTGGGCCATCGACTACCGCGACAAGAACCGCATCAACTGCTACGACACCGGCACGGCCCCCTGCAAGACGGCCTGCCCCGCCCACATTGCAGTGCAGGGCTACCTGAAGATGGCCGCCCAGGGCCGCTACCGCGACGCGCTGGCGCTGATCAAAAAGGAGAACCCATTCCCCGCCGTGTGCGGGCGCATCTGCAACCGCCGGTGCGAGGATGCCTGTACCCGCGGCACCATCGACCAGGCCGTGGCCATTGACGCTGTGAAAAAGTTCATTGCCCAGCAGGACTTGAACGCCGAGAGCCGCTATGTGCCGCCGGTGGTGCAGCCCTCACTGCAGGGGCTGTGGAAACAGAAAATTGCCATCATCGGCGGCGGCCCTGCGGGTTTGAGCTGTGCATACTTTTTGGCGCTGCAGGGCTACAAGCCCACCGTGTTTGAGAAAAATCCCCATCCGGGCGGCATGCTGCGGTATGGCATCCCCTCGTTTAAATTGGAGAAGGACGTTATCGATGCCGAAATTGAGATTTTGAAAGAACTGGGCGTCGAGATCCGCTGCGGCGTGGAGGTCGGCAAGGAAGTAACGCTGGCTGACTTGCGCGCAGACGGGTATAAGGCGTTCTATCTGGCCATCGGCTGCCAGGGTGGCCGCAAGGCCGGTGTGCCCGGCGAGGAAGCTGCGGGTATCCAGACCGCCGTGAACCTGCTGCGCACCGTGGGCGACGACGAGAACTATAAGATGAGCGGCAGGACCGTGGTCATCGGCGGCGGCAACGTGGCCATTGATGCGGCGCGTGTCTCACTGCGGTGCGGCGCGGACGCGGTAACGATGGTCTGCCTGGAGCCCCGGGACGGCATGCCGGCTTCGGCTGAAGAAATTGCCGAGGCCGAGGAGGAAGGCACCGCCATCCGCTGCGGCTACGGCCCCAAAGAGTTCGTGACGGAGAACGGCCATGTGACCGCCGTGGTGCTGAAAAAATGCACGGGTCTTTACAATCCAGAGGGACGCTTTGCACCTACCTACGACGAAAACGATACCCTTACCCTGTCCTGCGACAATGTGGTGCTGAGCATTGGCCAGTGCATCGAATGGGGCGATCTGCTGGACGGTGAAGCCGTAGAGCTGGGCCGCGGCCAGGGCGCTGTGGCCGACCCTGTGACCTACCAGACCTCCCAGCCGGACGTGTTTGTGGGCGGCGACGTCTACACCGGCCCGCGCTTTGCCATTGACGCCATCGCCGCCGGCAAGCAGGGCGCGGTATCCATCCACCACTTTGTGCAGCCCAACACCAGCATGACCATCGGCCGCAACCGGCGGGAATTCTTTGAGCTGGACAAGGGCAACCTTTCCATTGGTGAATATGACCATACGCCCCGCCAGCAGGCCGCCGTAGATGAGCACATCGACGCGCATCGTTCGTTCCGGGATGCCCACCTGACGCTGACCGAAACGCAGGTACGGGCCGAGACCGCCCGCTGCCTAGGCTGCGGCGCCAGTGTAGTGGACCCCAACAAGTGCATCGGCTGCGGCGTTTGCACCACCAAGTGCGAGTTTGACGCCATCCACCTGCATCGTGACCTGCCCCAGTGCAGCAAGATGGTGAAGAGCGAGGACAAGTTCAAGGCAATTTTGCCCTACATGGCCAAGCGGGAGATCAAGATCCGCTTTGCCAAAAAGGGAAAGTGAGCCGTTATGCATGAACTGGGAATCGTTTTCCATATCATACGCACAGTGGAAGATGTGGCAAAACAGAACGATGTAACGCGCATACGACGTGTAACGCTGCAATTGGGCGAGGTGAGCGGCGTGGTGGAGAGCTACCTGCAGGATTGCTGGAAGTGGGCTGCTGCCAAAACGGACCTGCTGCCCGGCGCGGTGCTGACGGTGGAGACCATCCCGGCCGTCACCCAATGCCAAGCCTGCGGCCGGCAGTACGAGACCGTGCGCTACGGCCGAATCTGCCCCCATTGCCAAAGCCCGGATACCTACCTGGTGCAGGGCAGCGAGATGATGATAAAAGAAATTGAAGCGGTGGAAGCGGACGACGCGGCCACCTGAATACGAGCAAAGGCCCCGGTATCCACGCCGGGGCCTTTGTGTTTTTATGGCAATACCGCATAATTCTAAGTGCCGATACGGCGAGCGAGGTGCGGCAGCTGCTAAGCCAAAAGCGCAG
>ENA-ORLY01001991-ORLY01001991.1-human-gut-metagenome-genome-assembly--contig:-NODE-1991-length-21524-cov-6.242225_pt1 | contig 21524 bp, 20 predicted proteins | sample MGYA00243071_ERZ508832 | MGnify/ENA primary metagenome ERZ508832 (study PRJEB26277, sample SAMN04329777) | human gut metagenome | biome: human-associated habitat | host: Homo sapiens | place: USA... | reverse complement strand
GGTTTGAACACGATGCGGATAGCGAACAGGTCGTAAATCTCCTCGAAAGGAATCTGTTTGCGCTGCATCTTGCTCCAGATCGAGTAGACGCTTTTCACGCGTCCCGAAATCTCGTAGTTGATGTTGTCGCGGTTGAGCGAGGCGATGATCGGGGCGTTGAACTTGTTGATGAACTCCCGGCGCGAAGCTTCGCTTTCCTGCAATTTCTGCGTGATTTCGGCATACTGCTGCGGGAAGCGGTACTTCATGCAGAGGTCCTCCAGTTCGCTCTTGATCGAGTAGAGCCCCAGCCGGTAGGCCAGCGGCGCGAAGAGGTAGATCGTCTCGCCCGTGATCTTGATCTGCTTGTTCATCGGCATCGCCCCCAGCGTGCGCATGTTGTGCAGGCGGTCGGCGATCTTTATCAGGATCACCCGTACATCGTCGGAGAGCGTGAGGAGCACTTTACGAAAATATTCGGCCTGCTCGGAGGTGTCGGCGTTGAACACGCCGGACATTTTCGTCAGTCCGTCGACCATCGAGGCGATTTTCGGGCCGAAAATGCGTTCCATGTCCTCCACGGAGTATTCCGTGTCCTCCACGACGTCGTGCAGCAGGGCCGCGACGACCGATTTCACGCCCAGCCCGATCTCCTCGATGACGATCTTGGCTACTGCAATAGGATGCAGGAGGTACGGCTCGCCGGAGCGGCGCCTTACCCCCTCGTGTGCCTCCTTGGCCAGGAAAAATGCACGTTTGATGAAGTTCCAGTCCTCGTCGTTCTTGCAGATCTTGGTGCACGAGAGGAGCAGGTCGTCCCATTTCTCCTTTATAAGGTTCTCATCCTCGGCAGTATATCCCATAGACTACTCCTTTTTGGTGGTCTTCATGGCTTCGCGGACCTTGGCCTCGATCTCGTTGCGCAGCTCCTCGTCGTTTTTCAGCAGCTCCTTGACGGCGTCGCGTCCCTGTCCGATCTTGCGGTCGCCGTAGGAGAACCACGATCCGGCCTTCTTGACCACGCCGTAATCGACGCCCAGGTCGACGATCTCGCCGATCTTCGAAATGCCCTCGCCGAACATGATGTCGAACTCCGCGCGTTTGAACGGAGGGGCCACCTTGTTCTTCACGACCTTGACCTTCGTGCGGGTTCCCAGCTGGTCCTCGCCGTCCTTGATGACCGACATGCGGCGGATGTCGATACGCACCGAAGCGTAGAATTTCAGCGCATTGCCTCCCGTGGTGGTCTCGGGGTTGCCGTAGACCACGCCGATCTTGTCGCGCAGCTGGTTGATGAAGATGCAGACGGTCTTGGTCTTCGAGATGCTCGACGTGAGTTTGCGCAGCGCCTGCGACATGAGGCGCGCCTGAAGACCCATCTTCGAGTCGCCCATCTCGCCCTCGATCTCGGCCTTGGGCGTCAGCGCCGCCACGGAGTCGATGACGATGATGTCGATGGCGCTCGAACGGATCAGCGAGTCGGCGATTTCGAGCGCCTGCTCGCCGTTGTCGGGCTGCGAAATGAGCAGGTTGTCGACGTCCACGCCCAGTTTCTGTGCGTAGAAACTGTCGAAGGCGTGCTCGGCGTCGATGAAGGCCGCGATGCCGCCGGCCTTCTGCGCCTCGGCGATGGCGTGAATCGCCAGCGTGGTCTTGCCCGACGACTCGGGACCGTAGATCTCCACGACGCGGCCCTTGGGATAGCCGCCTACGCCGAGCGCCATGTCGAGCGTGATCGAACCCGTCGGGATGACCGGAATGTCGTTCACTTCGGTGCTGTTCATGCGCATGATCGAGCCTTTGCCGAAGTCCTTCTCTATTTTCTGCATCACAGCGTCCAGCACTTTGAGCTTGTCCGCGTTTATCTGTACTTTTTCTGCCATTATGGTTTTGTTTTGTATCATTAACTTTGTTTCGGTCCGCTGCTGTCGAACTTCGCCGAGCGGCGGGAGCCGTTGTTTCGCCGCCTTGCGGCGTCGGGTCCCCGCCCGAGACGGGGATTTAGGGGGTGGGTCGGATTCGTAAACGACGCTTCAGGCGGCGAATACGGCGGTCGGACGCACATCGGCGGGACAAATTGTATCCTGTCCTTACTTGTAGGAATCAATGATCTGCCGGTAGTGGTTCTTGGTGTCCACCTTGGTGAAAATCTTCTCGATGCGGCCTTCGGCGTCGATGACGAACGTCGTGCGCAGCACACCCATGTACTTGCGGCCGTACATCGACTTCTCGGCCCACACGCCGTAGGCTTCGCACACCGAGTGGTCGGTGTCGGAGAGCAGCGTGAAATTCAGGTCGTGCTTGTCGCAGAAACTGCGGTGCGACTTCTCGCTGTCGGGGCTTACGCCGATGATCCGGAATCCCATCCGTGTCAGTTCGGCCTTGCCGTCGCGCAGGCTTTTGGCTTCGAGCGTACAGCCCGAGGTGTTGTCCTTGGGGTAGAAATAGAGTATCGTGCGCTGTCCTCGCAGATCGGCAAGCGTCAGAGGCTCACCGTCTTGGGTCGTGGACTTGAAATCGGGGGCCATCTCCCCCGCCTGCAACTGTGTCATAGCGTTTTCCGAAAAAGAGATTATTTTCTCAAAGGTATGAATTTTCCGGCGATTTTCATGCTTCCCGGGCGACTTTTTTGCGGCCTAATCCCATTGGTAGGTCACTTCGATCTGCTCGTTGAACTCCTCCTGCGTGGTGTTGAGCCGGTGCAGGCAGGCAGGACACCGGATGGCCGTTTCGGTCTCGACGTATTCGCCGCACCCGACGCACATCGGCAGCAGGCCGTAGCCCGGCTGCATGGAGTGCTCGAACTGCGCTCCGCAGTGCTTGCACCTGATTCTGTAAGCTGTTCCCATTGTCGTTTTGTTTTTGGTTCACGCTGCAAAGGAACGGCTTATGTGTGACAGGTTGTGACACATCGGTGAAAAATGTAAAATAAACCCGCCGACAGCTGTCGGCGGGTCGTTCGGCTAATGGTGGTGTTCGGCCTCCATGGCCTCCTGCCGGGTCTTGTGGACCGTGCCGTGGGGATGTTCCGCCGGGGCGTAAATCGAGTAGATTTTCAGCGGTTTGTCACCTGTGTTGACGATGTTGTGCCATTTTCCGGCCGGGACCAGGATCGCATAGTCGTCCGAGACCTCGCGCACGAAGTCGAGGTTGTCCTCGCTGTCGCCCATCATCACGCGTGCCGTGCCCTCCTCCACGCGCAGGAACTGGTCGATGTCGTGGTGTTGTTCCAGCCCCACGTCGCCGCCGGCGGGAATCGCCATCAGCGTCACCTGCAAGTTGCTGCCGGTCCACAATGCGGTCCGGAAATTCTCGTTCGCGAGCGTGTGGCTTTCGATGTTCAGCACCGTCGGTTCGGCTCCGTGATCTTTCAGCGAGACGGGTTCGGCGGAGGCTTTTGCCTGCGGGGCCGGAGCTTGCCGGCAGCACGATGCGGCGGCGAGTGCGAGGCACAGCGCGCCGGTCGTCAGGAGGTGATTTCGTTTCATGCGGTTTGCTTTCAAAGTTTGTGAAAATATAGTGAAAAATTTACATTTTCGGGGTGTTTGCCGCAATATATTCGCGGATATAGCCCGTCAGCTCGGGGGAGTCGACGATGCGGATGTCGTCCAGCAGCCCCACGACGAAGCGTCCCACCCCGGCCATTCCGGCCACCTCCGTGTCGAGCGACCAGCGTCCCCGCCCCAGCGGTTTCACATCGCGTTCGGCCAGCGGATACTCCTCGCACAACAGGTTGTAGGCCAGCGTTCCCAGTTCCAGCCGCACGCGGCGGCGCGCCCCGCCGTGCATGCGGAAGGCGTCGATGAATCCCTCGCTGTGGGCTTCTTGGTGCTCCCACGCCGCTTCGGACAGCTCCACGGAGCCGATACGCGAGGTTTTGAAGAGTTTGTTCGTGTGGCTTTCGAGGTCGTAGCACCACACCTGCACGTAGTTGGTCGTGAAGGCGAAAGGCTCTACCCTGCGGTCGCGGACCCCGCCTCCGTGGGCCGACAGGTAGCCGTGCAGCACGGCCTGCCGCTCCTGCTCGATGGCCTCGATCAGCCGCCGGATGTTCGGGGCGTTTTTGCCCCGCACGACGGTGTCGGCCAGCGTCTTGTTGTCGTAGACGGAGTAGAGTTTGCGCTTGAGGTTCTGCTTGAGCATATTGGTGTCGTCGATGTTCTCGATGGTGTTTTTCAGGATCACGGCCTCCTCCTCGGTGAAGTGCACCAGCTGCGAGATGTCGCGGAAGTGCGGCGACTCCTTGTCGAGACGGATGCAGTCGCCCGATTTCTTGATCACGAACCCCGCCTCGCGAAAGGTGTCGATATACCGGTAGACCGTGCGGCGCGACATCTGGAGCCGTTCGGCCAGCTGGTCGACGTTGTAGGTGGTGTTGGCCGTCAGCAGCTTCATAAGCCGCAGCAGGCGTTCGAGTTTGGGTTGGTCCATAATTATTCGGCAGCAGACGGCTGTTCGCCGTGCAGAGGTCGTAAATTAACCATAAGAAAGTCGGATGTTCTTTTTATGAAGTCATCGAATGCAATCAGCATCGGGTCTTCCTTTCCGCCGTGAGCGGCATTTTCGACAATCATCAACTCTTTGGGTGTCGTTTCGGGCAGCGATTCGATTATTTTCCTGCTCATCCAGACGGGAGTGCGGAAATCGTTCTCGCCTACGATCAGGAACAGGGGTTTTTCGAATTCCGGAGCGATATGTACGGGCATCAGTTCGGTCGGAAAATCATCCGGAACCAGCAATTCATTGCGGGTCTTGTTTTTGTACTGCATGACCAAAGGGATGAAATCGTCGAAATCCGTCGGAAGGGAACGGCCGATGAAAGCATTCACCAGATTGTCGGTGTGTGCCGTAATCATGGAGAGATAGGCGCCTGTCGACCAGCCGACGATGGCCGTCGCTCCGTCCAGAACTTCTTCCTGTTCGGAGGTCTTCCGTATGACAGCCCGGTAATCTTCCAACATTTCCGTATAACACAGGTAGTTGCGATCCATTGCAAAGGGTGAGCTCTTGCCGAATCCGCGCCAGTCGAAAGTGACGACATTGAACCCCCGGGAGGTCCAGTTCTTCGCCAGATAAAGTTGGAAGTAGGACATATTGCCTGCATCGCCATTGCATATGATGATGGTCGGGCGCTTTGCCTCACCCGGCGCTTCGTGGGTTCGGCGGTTTTCGTTCGGATTCCGCAGCTCGCTCTCGGACGGCGGGTTTTGTGCAGGGAAAAACCAGGTTTCGATTTTATAGCCGTCGTTTGTGATGACTTCTAAATTTCTATATATCAGCTCCATGCTTTCCGGCTTCCTGATATATACGGTATCCGGAATAATTGCATGGCAGTTTGCGATTCCTGAAAAGGACGCAATCAAAAGAGTGACGAACGCTTTCATGCTGTTTTCGGTAAATATACGAAAAAGTCGTGACATTGTCTGTCACAACCCGCTTTCGGGTTGGTTCATAGGCGGTCGGTCGAGCAGTTCGGAGAGTTTCTGCGCGAGGGCTTCGCCCCGCAGTTGTTTGGCTATGATCTTTTCCGTCGCACAGTCGATCAGGAAGCAGGAAGGGATGCCGCCCAGCGTATAGTCGCTCCACGCCTGTGTCTGGCGCGGGTGCAGACCGAATCCCTGATGAATCTGCGTCCAGCGCATGCCGTAGGTCTCGATGCATTCGAGCCATCGTTTGCGGTTGGCGTCGTAGGAGACGCCGAAGATGTCGAATCCCCGGCTGTGGTATTTCTCGTAAAGCGCGGCGAGGTTCGGGAACTCCGCCCGGCAAGGCCCGCACCAGAGGGCGCCGAAGTCGAGCAGCACGTAGCGGTTGCCCGGTTTACGGACTGTCGCGGCGAGTGAAACGGTATCCCCTTCGGGCGTCTGTCCCGTGATGTCGGCATAAGATGTTCCGACATCGGCGCGCATTCCGGCGATCGTCTTGCGCAGTCCGAGCAGGGCGGGATGCTTTTGAAATGCAGCCGGGAACGAATCCAATAATGGCAGAAGCTCGCGTCCGGGACGATTGGTCAGTAATTCGTTCTCCAGCAGGGATAGCGCCAGGGCGTTACGGTTCTCGAGAACGACCGCGCGGAATAAACTGTCGCAGGCTTCGGCCGTACGCAGCGGGGAAAGGCCTTTTTGCCTCAACCCGGCGACTTTTTGCGGCAGTTCGTTCCTGAACTCGTTCTGCGGCGTTCCGGTCAGGATGAATTCGTCTTCATTGCGCTTTTCAACACGGATCTCGCCGGTTTCGAGGATGAAATCCGAGTCGCTGATTTGTTCTCCGTCGGCGCCTCGTCCCATATAGAGGAAGGCGCTCACCGGATAGGGCCAGCTTCCTTTCATTGCGAAGGACGAGTTGTCGATTCGCGCCGAGTCGATGATGGTCTCCGGGCCTCCGGCATAGGTGATGATGTACATGTATTTTCCGTCGGTAAACGCCGGGTCGCGGCCCGTAAGGGTGAATTTTACGGCTGTCGATTGGCTGCAACCCGCCAGAATCGCGGTTGCGGTGATGATCGAAAGGGGCTTTTTCATGGGTTTGAGGGTTGGTGACTCCAAATATACGAAAAAGTCGTGACATTGTCTGTCACGACCCTCTGTTTGTACCGACGGTATGTGTACCCAATTTATTGGGCGAGCACCTTTTTTTCGATCTCCTCGACCTGGCGGCGGAACGCCTTGTCGGTCTCGATCAGATTCGTCACGGCCTTGCACGAGTGGAGCACCGTGGCGTGGTTGCGGCCTCCGATGGCCGACCCGATCGTCGTCAGCGGCGCCTTGGTGTGCTGCTTGGCCAGATACATGGCGATCTGCCGGGCCTGGGCGATTTCGCGCGTGCGCTCCGTGGAGTTGAAGCGTGCGAAGTCCAGATTGAGGTATTCGCACACGACCTCGATGATGTGGTCGATGGTGATTTCCTTCTGGTAGAGCTTCACGTAGACCTTCAGAATCTCCTTGGCCAGCGACGTGGTGATCTTGCGTCCGAGGAACGAGGCGTTGGCCACCAGCGACGACAATGCGCCTTCGATTTCCCGCACGTTGGCCGAGATGTTGTCCGCCAGGTACGCCACCACGTCGTCCGTGATCTGCGCCCCGAGTTTCTGCGCCTTGGCGCGTATGATCTTGAGCTTCGTGTCGTAGTCCGGCGTGTTGAGCTGGGCCGACAGTCCCCATTTGAAACGGGTCAGCAGTCGCTGCTCGATGTCCTTCAACTCGACGGGCGGCTTGTCCGACGTGAGGATCAGCTGCTTGCCCGCCAGTTGCAGGTGGTTGAAGATGTTGAAAAACGCGTTCTGCGTACCGGTCTTTCCCGTCAACTCCTGGATGTCGTCGATGATCAGCACGTCGATCATCTGGTAGAAGTGGATGAAGTCGGGAATCTCGCCGTTCTTGTAGGCCGTCTGGAACTGCGCCTGGAACTTGTTCATCGAGACGTACAGCACCTGCAACTCCGGGTGGCGCTGGCGCACCTCGTGGCCGATCGACTGCACGATGTGGGTCTTTCCCAGCCCCGAATCCCCATATATATAAAGAGGATTGAAGGGGTTGTTTCCCGGGTTCACCGCTACGGACATGCCCGCCGAGCGGGCCAGCCGGTTGCACTCGCCCTCGATGAAGGTCGCGAACGTGAGGTTCGGATTCAGCTGCGGATCGACGATAAGCTTCTTGACACCCGGAATTACAAAAGGATTTTTTATATTTGCGGTGTTGGTCTGCGCATTGAAACGCGAGATGGCTGTCGTGTCGGCGTCGGCCGCTACGGGAACCGCCGGAGCCGTCGCACGGGGCACGGCGTAGTGCAGTCTCGTCTGCTGCCCGTAGAGCTGCGAGATGATCGGTTTGAGGAACGGGATGTAGTTCTTCTCGATTTGGCGGACGTAGCTTTCGTTGGGAACCCTCAAGCGAAGCGTCGTGCCGTCGAATTCGAGCGGGACGATGGGCTGAAACCACTTTTCGAACTCCTCGGCGGAGGTCCGGGCCTTGATCTGGTCCAAGCAGTTTTGCCATATATCGCTATATGTCCGTGTGTTGTTTAACATGACAGAGGGTTGCACTATTTTTGATGTGACAAAGTTGTGAATAATTTTGCAAAAAGATTCTCGATTTTATGTTGCAGTTCTCCTTTTTTTGTATATAGAAAAACAACGGTTTCCGGGGTCTCAATTTTAACTCCCTGATAGTGAATTATCGAATTTTATTTCGTATATTTGCATATAATTTTTTTGGGACTTCCGAAGTCAAACTATAAATAAAACTAATAAACTTATGGCAAACGAATTGGAACAATTGGTTCTGAAAAAAGCCCAGAGTTGGCTCGACGGCCACTATGACGAGGCGACGAAAAAGCAGGTCAAATACCTGATGGACAACGATATGAAAGAGCTTGTCGAGAGTTTCTACAAAGACCTCGAATTCGGTACGGGCGGCCTGCGCGGCATCATGGGCGTGGGTTCCAACCGCATGAACGTCTATACGGTGGGCGCCGCCACGCAGGGTCTTTCGAACTACCTGAAGAAGAACTTCGCGGGCGAGCGGGTGCGTGTGGCCGTGGCCCACGACAGCCGCAACAATTCGCGCATGTTCGCCGAGCGTGTGGCCGATATTTTCGCCTCGAACGGGTTTCAGGTTTTTCTGTTCGACGCGCTCCGGCCGACGCCGGAATTGAGCTTCGCCATCCGTGAACTGAAGTGTCATTCGGGCGTGGTCGTCACGGCCTCGCACAACCCCAAGGAGTACAACGGTTACAAGGCCTACTGGACCGACGGGGCGCAGGTCACCGAGCCGCACGACAAGAACATTATCGCCGAGGTTGCGAAGATCACCGACGTGGATATGATCGAGACGGGCAAAAATCCCGAAAATATCACCATCCTCGACGAGAAGTTCGATGAAATCTATTTAAATAAGGTGCACGAACTCTCGCTTTCGCCCGAAAGCGTGAAGAAGCACCACGACATGAAGATCGTCTATTCGCCGATGCACGGTGCGGGCGTGCGGCTGGTTCCGGCGTCGCTGAAGAAATTCGGCTTCACGAACGTGATCATGGTGAAGGAACAGGCTGTCATCGACGGCGACTTCCCCACCGTCGAGTCTCCCAACCCCGAGGAGCGCAAGACGATGGCGATGGCCATTGATTTGGCCGCGAAGGAGGGTGCCGACCTGGTTCTGGCCACCGATCCCGATTCGGACCGCATCGGCGTGGCGCTGCGCAACAAGAAGGGCGAATACGTGCTGCTGAACGGCAACCAGACCCTCGTGCTGCTGTTGAGCTACCAGCTGACCCGCTGGGCCGAGCGCGGCGAGCTGGACGGCAACCAGTATGTCGTGAAGACCATCGTCACCTCGCAGATGGCCAACGCCGTGGCCGAGCATTTCAAGGTGAAGTGTTACGACTGCCTCACGGGCTTCAAGTATATCGCCAAGATCATCCGCGAGAACGAGGGCAAAGCCAAGTACATCGGCGGCGGCGAAGAGTCGTTCGGTTACCTGGCGGGCGACTACGTGCGTGACAAGGACGCCGTGTCGGCCTGCTCGCTGGCCGCCGAGGCCGCCGCATGGGCGATGGATACGATGGGCCTGACGCTCTACGAGTGGTTGCAGGAACTCTACGTGAAATACGGTTTCTACCGCGAGGGCCTCGTTTCGGTGGTCCGTAAGGGCAAGGAGGGCGCCGAGCTGATCCAGAAGATGATGGTCGACTTCCGCGCCAATCCGCCCAAGGCGATCCTCGGTTCCGAGGTGGTGAAGATCAACGATTTCCAGACGCTCGAAACGCTCGACGTGAAGACCGGCGCGAAGACCGCCATCGAGCAGGACCGCAGCAACGTGCTGCAATGGTTCACCGCCGACGGCACGGCCGTTTCGGTGCGTCCCTCGGGCACGGAGCCTAAAATCAAGTTCTACTTCGGCGTGAAGGCGCCGCTGGCTTCGGTCGCCGATTTCGACAAGACGCTGGCTGAACTCGACGCCAAGATCGAAGGCATCAAGAAAGACCTCAAGCTGGAGTAGCCCCCTGCTTTCGGGGCGGTTCCGTCCCGCCGATACCTCCGAACGATCCCGTTCGGAGGTATTTTTTTGTTCCGGGGCGTTCCGGGCGTTTGCACGGCCCCGAAAAGGGCTGGCTCCGCGGGCATGAAATCGCCTTTGCTCTATATTCTCGAAGTGCTCTTTTGTAGCGGACTGCTCCTGGCGTTCTACCGCCTGCTGTTGGTCCGCAAGGTTTCATTCAGGGCCTGCCGCCGCTATCTGGTCGCTGCCGTATTTCTCTCGGCGGTCATCCCGGCGCTCGACATTCCGCTCTACCCTGCCCGGACGGTGGTCTATCCGCTGCCGCTGATTGCCGCGCCCCCGGCTGAAAACTTCGTGCAGACGACCGGGGAGCTTCCCGTTGCCGTTCCGGTCGTCCCATCCGGCTGGCGGCGCATATTGCGCCCGATGGCTGTGGGTGGCTATCTGACGGCGCTGTTTCTGTCGCTTGGGTTTCTTGCGGTCCGCATGGTCGGAATTCGCCGTCTGCGGCGACGGTCGCGTCTGACCGATTGCGGGGCGTACACCCTTGCCGAGCATCCGCAGATCGCCACTCCCTTTTCGTTCCTGCGCACGGTTTTCCTGGGCGGAGGATACGAAGGTCGCCGGCGCATGATCGTTCTCTGCCATGAAGCGGGTCATGTCCGTCACCGCCATTCGGCGGAACGCATCGCCGTCGAGCTGGTCCGCAGTCTCTTTTGGTTCAATCCGTTCGTCTGGATTGCCGGGCGGTGGTTGCAGGAGGTGCACGAATGGGAGGCCGACCGCGACGTGCTCGACGCCGGTTACGACCTTACCGAATACAGAACGGTTATTTTTCACCAACTCTTCGGCCATAATCCGGATATAGCCTGCGGGTTGAATCATTCACTCACCAAAAAACGATTTGCCATGATGACCCAATTCAGAAAACGCCGTTTCGCCGTGCTGCGGCTCGGTGCCGCCATTCCCGTGGTGGCAGCAATGATGATGCTTTGCAGTTTTACCGTCAAAACTCCTCTTCCGGCAGCCGGGGATCCGGACCGGCCGACCGTTACGGTACATATTTCCTCCGGCGGAAAGATTCTCTTCAACGGCCGTCCTGTGACGGTCGGGGATCTGGAGCGGCTGATCGCCGCCGAACGCGAAAAACTCTCCGAAGCCGACCGTGCGCAGATGGAGGTGGTTCTGCGGGCCGACAAAGATGCTCCTATGGCCGATTTGGCCGACGTGATGGACGCGTCGCGCCGTGCGCATGCCTTTCGTCTCAAACTGACTGCGGAAGCTTCCGATCCCGGCATCGTGCGGATGCTTCCGCCCGATCCCCTGCGCCTGCCTGCCGACAGCGCGGATTATGCTTTGCCCGCGACGAACCGCAACGACAGGTAATTGCCCGCGCCGTGCCGTTGAAACTGACCGAACCGAGACGCTGATCCCTCCCCTGATGCCATAAGCGGGAAATGCCCCATACGACGGCCAAAGCCGCCGCATGGGGCGTTTTTACGGCTTCGGGCCGGGGCTTTGCCGCGGTCGGCGGCGTTTTATAACTTGGGATTGTCGCGGTGACGCTCCTTGTCGCGGGCGGTCTTTTTGGCGAAATTGGCCTCGACGGCCGCCGTGAGGTCCACGCCCGTCTGGTTGGCCAGGCACACCAGCACCCACAGCACGTCGGCCATTTCGTCGGCGAGGTTCTCCTTTTCGCCCGCCTTGAACGACTGGTCGCCGTATTTGCGGGCCATCACGCGGGCCAACTCCCCCACCTCTTCGGTCAGGCAGGCCATGTTGGTCAGTTCCGAGAAGTAGCGCACGCCGTATTCCCGGATCCAAGCGTCTACGCGCTCCTGCAATTCCTTGATTTTCATCTTATTTTACTCTTATCAGATTCAGTCCGTCGCGCAGCGGGACGATGACGTTCTCCACCCGTGCGTCTTCGACGACCATGCGGTTGAATTCGAGGAGCGCCTGCGTGTGGCGGTCGTTATGCGCCACGGGCTGCACGACCTTCCCCGACCAGAGGATGTTGTCGGCGATCAGCACCGATCCGCTGTGAACAAGCGCCTTACTGCCGTCGTCGCCCATCAGCATCCGATAATAGGCCGGGTATTCGCGTTTGTCGCCGTCGATGAACACGAGGTCGAATTCGCCGCCCAGTTTCGGGGCGATGTCGAGCGCCGAGCCGATGTGCAGGCGGATTTTGCCGCCGTGGGCCGAGCGGTCGAAATACGATCGGATGAACTCTTCCAGCTCGTCGTCCACCTCGACGGTGTGCAGTTCGGCCTCTTCCTCCAGCCCCGCGGCCATCGAGAGCGCCGAGTAACCCGTGAAGGTCCCGATTTCGAGCGCCCGCCGGGGCCGCAGCATCCGTACGAGCATCTCCAGCAGACGGCCCTGAATGTGCCCCGAGATCATCCGCGGCGCCACGGCCCGCAGATTGGTCTCGCGGTCGAGTTCGTGCAGCAGCTCCTCCTCGGGTTCCGAAAAATCGTGGACGTATTTTTCGAGAGCGTCCATCTATTCCTGATAAAATCCGTGTTTGTTGAAGGCGTACGATGCGGCGATTTGCTCCGGCGTGTCGGCTTCGAGCGCGAGCAGGCATTCGCGCGTGAATTCCAGATACCCCGAGCCGTTGGCCGTCACGACGTTGCCGTCGCGCACGGCCTGCCGCTCCTGGTAGAGTTTCTCGCCCGTGTAGTTCGCGCCGCCCCATTCGCGAAGCATTTCGAGGCCGTTTCCGGTGTGCCTTACGCCGTTCAGGAATCCGTGGGCCGCGAGGAACGATGCGGCGTTGCAGATCGCACCGACGAGAATCCCGTGCGACAGGGCCTCCCTTACCAGCGGGACGATCCGTTCGGTTTCGGGCGTCGCCCAGCTCATACCGCCGACGAGGATCAGCCCGGCGCAGTCGTCCGGCAGCGTCTCCGTATCGCAGTCGGGGGTGAGGGTCATGCCGCCGATCGAGCGTACGGGAACTCCCCCGGGCGTCGCATACCGCACGGCGTGGCGTCCCGGGCGTCCCGGCATAATGCCGCCGCGAAGCGCTGGGGCGAGGAATGCCGACTCCCAGTCGGCGAATTGGTCGAGTAATACGAACAATACGGTTTTCATCTTATTTGTAGATTAATCGTGACATATCCGAAAAAACCTCCTCGGCCACCTCCGTGAGCTGCCGGGCCGTCAGGGCGCGGACCTTGGCGTAGACCTGCTCCATGGTGTCGATGCCGTCGTGGACGAGCAGGCTTTTGCCCGCCCCGAGCATGTAGCTTTCGTTGCTTTCGCTCGATATGGCCAGCTGGGCGATGAACTGTTTCTTGGCCATCGACAGCTGGCGTGCCGTCAGCGGCACGGTGCGCAGTTTGTGCAACTGTCCTTCGATCAGCTCGATGCACTGCTCCGCGTTGCTGTGGTCCGAACTGAAATAGATGGCCACGATGCCCGTGTCGCCGTAGGGCGTGTAGCTGGCTTCGATGTTGTACGAAAGTCCGTTCTTCTCGCGCACCACGATGTTGAGCAGCGAGTTGGCGCACGGACCTCCGAGAATGTTCGTCACGAGGGCCAGCGGCAGCCGCCGATCCTCCGAGATGCCGAATGCCCGGCTGCCGATGATGCAGTGGGTCTGGTGCGTGTGCTTCGAGACCGTCTTTTCGAAGGCCCGGTAAGGCGCGGGCGCCGCGCGCACGAAGCCGCGCTGCGAGGCGGGCTGCGAGGCGAAATAGCGTGCCGCGACGGCTTCGGCGGTCTTGGCCGAGAAGTTGCCGATCGACGAGAATACCATCTGGTCGGTGGTGTGCGTGCGTGCCGTGAAGGCGCGGATCGCCTGGCCGTCGTAGCGCATCAGCGCCGCCTTGCGGCCCAGGATGTTGTGGCCCAGTTCCGAACCTTCGAACAGCATGTCCTCGAAGGTGTCGTAGATCAGGTCGGCGGGCGAATCCTTGTAGGTGTTGATCTCGTCGACGATCACCTCCTTTTCGCGCTCCAGCTCCCGGTCGGGGAACGTCGAGCGGAAAGCGATGTCGGCGATCAGCTCCGCGGCCTTCGCGAAGTCGCCCTTCAGCGTCGTGGCGTGAATCGTCGTGTCCTCCTTGGTGGTGAAGGCGTTCAGCTCCCCGCCGAGGTTTTCCAGGCGGCAGTTGACCTGCCATGCCTTGCGTCGCTCGGTCCCCTTGAAAAAGGCGTGCTCCGTCAGGTGCGCCAGTCCGTACTCTGCGGGATGCTCGTCGCGGCTCCCGGCGCCGATCACCAGCGCGCAGTGCGCCACGGTGTTTCGCACCTGACGGTGAATGCCGCGGATGCCGTTGGGGAGTGTATAGGTAGAGAATTCCATTCAATTGAAAATTAAAGATTAAAAATGAAAAATTGGGCTGTGCGGCTATTTTTGCACATGTGTACGACAATTCTTAATTTTTCATTTTTCATTCTTCATTATTTTTGCGCGCATGCGCAAAAATTTGCCCGTATGGCTTTCGGTGCACTTTTCCAGTTCGCGCGGCGTGCCTTCGAACACGACCCGTCCGCCCGCCGTGCCCGCCTCGGGGCCGAGGTCCACGATCCAGTCGGCGCATTTGATGATGTCCATGTTGTGCTCGACGACGACGATCGTGTGTCCGCGCTGGATCAGGGCGTTGAACGCCGCGAGCAGTTTCGAGATGTCGTGGAAGTGCAGCCCCGTCGTCGGCTCGTCGAAGATGAACATGACGCCTCCCTGCGCCGAATCCTTCGTCAGGAACGAAGCCAGCTTCACGCGCTGGCTCTCGCCGCCCGAGAGGGTCGACGACGACTGTCCTAACTTGATGTATCCCAGACCCACGTCCTGCAACGGTTGCAGCCGCTCGACGATGCGCCGGCAGGTGGCGTTCTTCTTGCTTTCCTCGCCGAAGAAGGCGATGGCGTCGTCCACGGTCATTTCCAGTACGTCGTAGATCGACTTGCCGCGGTATTTCACTTCGAGCACCTCGTCGCGGAAACGCCGCCCGCCGCACGCCTCGCAGACCAGTTCCACGTCGGCCATGAACTGCATCGAGACCTTGATCATGCCCTCGCCCTGGCACTCCTCGCAACGGCCTCCGGCGATGTTGAACGAGAAGGCCGAAGCGCCCAGCCCGTTGTGCTGGGCATAGGGCTGGTCCGAAAAGAGTTTCCGGATTTCGTCGTAGGCCTTGATGTAGGTCACGGGGTTCGAACGCGACGACTTGCCGATGGGGTTCTGGTCGACCATCTCGACCGATTTGAGCAGCTGCACGTCGCCCGTCAGGCCGTCGAAATCGCCGGGTTTCACGCCCGTGTCGTAGAGCAGGCGCCGCAGCGCCGGGTAGAGGATTCCCTTCGCCAGCGACGATTTTCCCGAGCCGCTGACGCCCGTGATGCAGGTCATCACCCCCAACGGAATCCGCACGTCGACATTGCGCAGGTTGTTCTCCCGCGCGCCTTTGACGGTTATCGAGTTGCTCCATCCGCGGGCTGTTGCCGGAACGGCGATCTCGCGCCGCCCCGTGAGGTAGTCGGCCGTGAGGCTCTTTTTGCTTTTCAGCAGTTGGGGCAGCGTGCCGCTGAAGACCACTTCGCCGCCGTTGTAACCGGCCTTGGGTCCGATGTCGACGATCCAGTCCGCGGCGCGGATCACCTCCTCCTCGTGCTCCACGACGATCACCGTGTTGCCCAGGTCGCGCAGCTGTTTCAATACGCCGATCAGGCGGTTCGTGTCGCGCGGATGAAGCCCGATCGACGGTTCGTCGAGGATGTAGAGCGAACCGGTGAGGTTGCTGCCCAGCGAGGTCGAGAGGTTGATGCGCTGGCTCTCGCCGCCCGAGAGGGTCGACGACAGGCGGTCGAGCGTCAGGTAGCCCAGCCCCACGTCGGCGAGGTATTGCAGGCGGTTGCGGATTTCGACGAGGATGCGCGACGCCGTTTTCGTGTCGTGTTCGTCGAGTTCCAGCCCTGCGAAGAAGGCGATCAGGGAGTCCACGGGCATCGCCACCAGATCGGCGATCGTCTTGCCGCCGACGCGTACGTACAACGCCTCTTTGCGCAGGCGCGAGCCGCCGCATTCGGGACAGGCGGTCTTGCCCGTGTAGCGGGCCTTCATCACGCGGAACTGGATTTTGCGCCGCTCCGAGTCGATGTATTCGAAAAATTCGTCGAGTCCGTGGAAATATTCGTTGCCGCGCCACAGCAGCCGTTTCTGCTCGGACGTCAGTTCGTGGAACGGCGTGTGGATCGGGAATCCGAACTTCGAGGCGTTCTCCACGAGCTGCTGCTTCCATTTGCGCATCGTCTCGCCCCTCCAGCAGGCTACGGCGTCCTCGTAAATGGTCTTGCTCTTGTCGGGGATCACCAGGTCCTCGTCGATGCCGATCACCTTGCCGTAGCCCTCGCACCGGGGGCAGGCCCCCAGCGGGTTGTTGAAGCTGAAGAGGTGTTCCGAGGGGCGTTCGAACTCGATGCCGTCGGCCTCGAAGCGCGACGAGAACTCCCGTACGCCCTCGTCCGTGACGATTTCGCAGATGTCCCCGCCGTAGGAGAAGGCGCGGGCCACCGAGTCGCGGATGCGGGTCTGCGAGTCCTCGTCCGTCGCTACGCGCATGCGGTCGACGACGATCCGGATTTCGTCGGCCCGGGTGTCGGGACCGATTCCGGGCAGCACGTCCTCGATCAGCCGCACTTCGCCGCCCGTGTAGACCCGCATGAGACCCTCCGAGAGCAGCAGCGTCAGTTTTTCGATGATCCCCTGCCCTTCGCCCAATACCAGCGGTGCGCCGATGACCACGCGCTGTCCGTCGCGGGCGAGAATCCGGGCCGCCACGTCATCCACGCTGAAGCAGCGCACCTCCTGCCCCGAGACGGGCGAAAAGGTGTGCCCCGCGCGGGCGAACAGCAGTTTGAGGTAGTCGTAGATCTCGGTCGTCGTGCCCACGGTCGAACGGGGGTTGCGCGTGTTGACCTTCTGCTCGATGGCGATGGCCGGCGCGATGCCCGTGATGATGTCCACGTCGGGTTTGTTGATCTTCCCGAGGAACTGCCGGGCGTAGGCCGAGAGGCTCTCGACGTAGCGGCGCTGCCCCTCGGCGAAAATCGTGTCGAAGGCCAGCGTCGACTTGCCCGAGCCGGAGAGTCCCGTCACGACGATGAGTTTGTTGTGCGGAATTTCGACCTCGATGTTGCGGAGGTTGTGGACCCGCGCTCCTTTGATATATATGGAGTTTTCGTGTTCTTTCATGTTACAAATATTCCAATCCGCTTTTCCGAGTGTTTCACACTCGCCGTTATGTACCTTTTGGTGGTAAAAGGCGCCCAAAACCATCCGCATGCCGTTCTGGCGGGAGTGCCCTCGGATTCGCGTTGAGCGGGCGCAGTAAAATCGGGCCTTTACGGCGCAAAAACACGCGCCGTTTAGGCTGTGGCGGCTTGGCAAACAGCACGCTGTCTGCCCTCGCCTGCGGACGCCTTTACAGCCCCCCCCCGCTCCGGGCGCGCGTTTCCTCGGTCTCTCTTTTTCCGTTGCGAACGATAATGCGGATTTTTTTCCGTCAAAAACGGAGCTGACCCGCAAATATTCCAATCCGTTGTTCGTATTTCATTCCGCTTCGTCCCGAACCGAGCCGCCGGCTTTGCGCAATTTTTCGATAAGCTCCGCTGCGCGGCTTTCGCGGATCGCGAGCCGCATCGTGCAGAGGTTGTCGAAGGTCTGCTCCTCGATGCGCGGCTGCTGCTCCTTGACGACCCGCATGATGGCGTTCATCGCCACATAGGGGAAATCCACCCGCACCGTGCGGTCCACCGTCAGCTCCACGATTTCGGCCGCCGCGATGGCCTCGGCCGCCGACTCCCGGTAGGCGGCGATCAGCCCCGGAACCCCCAGTTTCGTGCCGCCGAAATAGCGGACCACGACCACCAGGCAGTCCGTGATGTCGTTCGAGAGCAGTTGTCCGAGGATCGGTTTTCCGGCCGTTCCCGAGGGTTCCCCGTCGTCGTTGGCGCGGAACGCCTCGCCGCGGGGTCCCAGCCGCCAGGCGTAACAGTGGTGCGTGGCGTCGTAATACCGTTTGCGCAGCGCGTCAAGCCGTTCGCGGATCTCCTCCTCCGTGCGCACGGGATAAATCCAGGAGAGGAACTTGCTGCTCCGCTCCCGGCAGGCGGCTTCGGCGGGGGCCGCGACGGTTCTGTAACTGTCGCCGGCCACGTCTACCGAACCTTTCTGAAGAGCCGTTCCCAGCGGATGTTCGCGGGGAAACTCTTTTCCGCATCGAGCGACAGCCATACGAACGACGCCTTGCCCACGATGTGGTCCTCGGGCACGAAGCCCCAGAAACGCGAGTCGGCCGAGTTGTGGCGGTTGTCGCCCATCATCCAGTAGTAATTCATCGCGAAGGTGTACTCCGTCGCCTCTTTGCCGTCGATCACGATGCGTCCGTCGCGCTCTTCGAGCGTGTGCCCTTCGTAGGCCTCGATGATGCGGCGGAAGAGCGGCAGGTTCTCCGCTGTGAGCTGCACCGTGTCGCCCTTCTTCGGAATCCAGATCGGGCCGTAGTTGTCCTGGCTCCAGCGGGGAGCGCCCCACTGCGGGAACACCTCGTCGTTGGGGGTGTAGATATAGCGGTTGACCGAAATGACGTTGCTCAAGCCCCTGACCTTCTCGGCGAGTTCGTCCGTGAGGTTCATGTAGTAGCCCGAGCCGTAACCGCTGTACTCCCGGATTCCGAGGTTGTCGATGGCGTACTGCGTGAAGGGGGCCGAGGTCTGCACCACGTAGTTGTATTGCAGTCCGGGTATCGCCTCCTGCGGTTCGCCGTTGACCCACACCTTTCCGTTGCGGACTTCGAGCAAGTCGCCCGGAAGCCCCACGCAGCGTTTGATGTAGTTCTCGCGTTTGTCGACCGGGCGGCTGATCACCGTGTATTTTTCGTTGAGGCGTTTGCGTCCCTCCTCCTTGCCGAACGACTCCTCGAAGCTGCGCAGCGTGTCGTAATAGGTCACGTTCTGGTTTTCGAGCAGCACCGTGTCGCCCGCCGGGAAGTTGAAGACCACCACGTCGTTGCGGCGTATCGGCTTGAGCCCCTTGAGGCGGTGGTAGGGCCACTTGATCGCCTCGGAGAACGATTTCTTGGTCTGCGAGAAGGGCATCGTGTGGTGTACGAAGGGGAACGAGAGCGGCGTGTTGGGCATCTGCGGTCCGTAAGCCACCTTGCTCACGTAGAGATAGTCGCCGATGAGCAGCGTCCGCTCCATCGACGAGGTGGGGATGACGTACATCTGGAAGACGAAGAGATGCACCAGCGTCGCCACGACCGTCGCGAAGATGATGGCGTTGACCCATTCGTACACCGTGCGGTAGGTTTTGCTGCGCTGGCACATCTTCACGTTGTGGCTCCAGACGTAGCGGTAGAAGAACTTCGTGATGTAGAGGTCGAAGATGACCGGCAGTCCCAGCAGCAGCCAGAGGTTGCCCGTCCAGACCACGAACCAGAGCGTATAAAGCAACGCGGCCAGCGTGAAACCGACCCATTTGTTGCGTAGCAAGTTTTTGATTTTACCCATGCGGAAAGCCCCGATTTTAATTGTGAATTATGAATTGTGAATTATGCATTGCGCAGCAGGTCGTCCATCGAGTAGACCCCTTGTTTTCCGCAGAGGAATTCGGCGGCCACGACGGCTCCCAGGGCCAGCGTGCGGCGGTTCTTGATCGTGTGTCTGATCTCCAGCACGTCGTCCTCCGATTCGTAGGTCACGGTGTGGATGCCCGGGACGGCGCCTTCGCGCACGGAGCGGATTTCGATCCGGTCGGCGGGCGCCTCTCCGCTGCGTTCGATGCGGTTGGCGGCGTGTTCGATTCCCGGAGCCAGGTTGACCCAGCCCTGCTTGCCGGCGAGGTTTTCGACGATTCCCTCGGCCAGCGTGATTGCCGTGCCGCTCGGGGCGTCCTTCTTCTGGGTGTGGTGCACCTCCTCGATGCGCACGTCGTAGCCGCCCACGCGGTCGATCATCGCGGCCAGCTGCCGGTTGAGGCGGAACATCAGGTTCACGCCCAGACAGTAGTTCGAGGCGTAGAACAACGCCCCGCCCCGCTCGCGGCACAGCTCCTGCAACTCCCCGAGGCGGTCGGTCCAGCCCGTCGTGCCGCTCACCGCCGCCACTCCGCATTCGATGCAGGTGCGGATGTTCCGGTAGGCCGTTTCGGGCGTCGTGAACTCCAGCGCGACGTCGATGCCCGCCAGATGTGCGGCGTCGAGTTCGTGCGCGTTGTCCGTGTCGATAATCAGAGCCGCTTCGTGCCCTCTTTCCGTGAGAATCCGTTCGATTTCGCGGCCCATCTTGCCGTATCCTATGATTGCTGCTTTCATTTGTTTTGTCGAGATATTCGTACAAAGATACGAATTATTTATGAATCTAAACGCAGGAGAGCGTACAATAGTATTCCGGAATTTCGTATATTTGCCGGACAAATCATTTCCGGTATGCGCTATTTTCTCGAACTCCGGTACAACGGGGCTGCCTACTGCGGCTGGCAGCGGCAGCCCGACCAGCCGTCGGTGCAGCAGACGCTCGAACGGGCGCTCGCTACCCTGCTGCGCGAACCGGTTGCTCTGACGGGCGCCGGGCGTACCGACACGGGGGTCAATGCGGCCTACTACGTGGCGCACTTCGATTGCGAACGTCCCGTCGCCGATCCTGCGCAGACGGTCTACAAGCTCAATTTCCTGCTGCCGGGCGACATTGCCGTGGGCAGCATGACGCCCGTGGCGGAGGATGCACACGCCCGCTTCCACGCCCGCGAACGGGAGTACCGCTACTTCATCGAGCCGCGCAAGAATCCCTTCACGCGGCACGAGACGTGGCAGTATTACGTGCCGCTCGACGTCGGGCGGATGAACGAGGCGGCGGCGATGCTGACCGCGTACGACGACTTCACCTCTTTCGCCAAGCTCAATTCGAACAACAAGACCAACATCTGCCGTGTGAAGGAGGCCGTCTGGACGATCGACTCCCGCGGCACGATGTGTTTCACGATCCGTGCGGACCGGTTTTTGCGGAATATGGTGCGGTCGCTGGTAGGCACGCTGGTCGACGTGGGGCGCGGACGTTACACGCCCGACGGGTTCCGCTCGATCGTCGAGAGCCGCGACCTGTCGCGGTCGAGCGCCGGCGCACCGGCCCAGGGGTTGTTTCTCTCGGACGTGGTTTACCCGGCGGACATATTCGAACATCAATGTTTCTCTAAATTCAAAATGTTATGATTGGAACGATTGTTTGGCTGATCGGCCTCGTGTGCGCAATCTGGTGCGTGCTGGACATTTTCAAAAAGAACATCTCCACGGGCGGAAAGGTCATCGCGGCGGTCGTGGTGCTGCTCACCAGCTGGGTGGGGCTTGCGGTCTACTACTTCTACGGCCGCGACCATTTGCAGGAGTGGTTCAAATAACCGTCCTGTGCAGGCGAAAACATGCGGCGGACCCGTATGGTTCGGTATTTGTAGGTAAAGAGAAGTGCAGGAAAGAGTAAATATCTTGTTTACAGGTGTTTAATTCTCTGTTCTGCATCTGTTCCGAGCAATAAAAAAGCAGA
>ENA-ORLY01001988-ORLY01001988.1-human-gut-metagenome-genome-assembly--contig:-NODE-1988-length-21540-cov-14.575828_pt1 | contig 21540 bp, 18 predicted proteins | sample MGYA00243071_ERZ508832 | MGnify/ENA primary metagenome ERZ508832 (study PRJEB26277, sample SAMN04329777) | human gut metagenome | biome: human-associated habitat | host: Homo sapiens | place: USA... | reverse complement strand
ACCCTGGGAGGAATTCGCGAAGGAGACCGAGGACGACGAGGATCGCGCCGAGGAAAAAATGGGCAGGGAGCTGCTGCGCGCGATCGACGCGCGCACGGCGGCGCCGGTCATCACGAAGCCGGCCGCCGGACGGAACCTGCCGGGCGCAGCCGGAGAAATCTTTGCCCTGACGGCGGATGCGCACGATCTCTATGTGCTTGGCTGCCCCGCCAGAGAGGAGCGACGCTGCGGCGGCGACTGGCGCGCGAGCCCGTTTGTGCTGTGACCGGCAGAGTGCGCAAAGTATTCGAAATTTTGATATGAATATTTTGTGAAATTGATATTGCATTTCTTGCAAAAAGATAGTATAATGCCGTCATATTCATTTGAAGGACATTTGTCCGCGCGCTGCGGACAGCGCCCGGAGAAGAAATGATTGGAGGAAATACAATGAAAAAAGCGATTGCTCTGCTGCTCGCTCTGGTCATGGTGTTCGCGCTGTGCGCCTGCGGCGGCGGCGACAAGGGCACGGCCGACAACGGCGAGAAGGTCGTTAAGATCGGCGTGTTCGAGCCCGCCAGCGGCGACTCCGGCGCCGGCGGCAAGAAGGAAATGCTCGGCATGCAGTATGCCAACCAGGAGACCCCGACCGTCGAGATCGGCGGCGAGACCTACAAGGTCGAGCTCGTCTACTCCGACAACGGTTCCGATTCTGCGAAGGCTGTCTCGGCGGCTTCCAAGCTCGTCAATGAGAAGGTTTCCCTCGTGCTCGGTTCCTACGGCTCCGGCGTGTCCATCGCCGCGTCCGACACGTTCAAGCAGGCCGGCATCCCGGCCATCGGCGTGACGTGCACGAACCCGAACGTTACGGCCGGCAACAGCCACTACTTCCGCATCTGCTTCCTGGATCCGTTCCAGGGCACTGTCCTTGCCAACTATGCTTCTTCCGAGCTCAAGGCCAAGAAGGCCTACTGCCTCGGCGAGAACGGCAACGAGTATGACCAGGGCCTGGTCACCTTCTTCAAGCAGGCATTTGAGAAGGCCGGCGGCACCGTCGTCACCGACTCCTTCCCGAAGGACAACTCCGACTTCAGCTCCTACCTGAACAAGGCGAAGGATCAGGGCTGCGACGTGTTCTTTGCACCCGTGTCGATCGCGTATTCCACGCAGCTCGTTTCCCAGGCGGCTTCCCTGAACATCGGCATCCCGTTCCTCGGCTCCGATACGTGGGATGACAACATGGTCCTGCAGGCTGCCAAGGGCACCAACGTTCAGGTGTTCGTTTCCACCTTCTACGCAGAAGGCGGCAACAAGACCTTCGACGACGGCATCAAGGCCTATATCAACGGCAATGCCGACGCCAAGACCACCAACGGCGGCGACGATACCATCTCCGCAGTGACGGCCATGGGCTATGACGTTTATTATGTTGCGCTCGAGGCGCTGAAGGCTGCCGGTTCCACCGATCCGGCCAAGGTCATGGAAGCGCTGCCCGGTGTGACCTATGACGGCGTGTCCGGCCACATCGCCTTTGACGAGACCGGCGACGCGATCCGCGACACCGCTTATATCAAGACCATCGACACGGCCGCCAACGTCTGGAAGTTCGTGACGCAGCAGAAGGCTTCCTGAGCTTCTGCCTCGGTCTGAGATCCAAAAATCCGGGGGGAGCTTCGGCTCCCCCTTTGGGATTTTGAGCCGCTGCGAAAGCTGCGGAAGCTCCGCGGTTTTCGCGGCGGCTGAATGTCCGCATTCGTAAACGATAGAGAGGGAAACAGATGGAATTTCTAGTCGCACAAATTTTATCCGGCGTCTCGCTGGGCGGCCAGTATGCCCTGATCGCCATCGGTTATACGATGGTCTACGGCATCCTGCGTCTCATTAACTTCGCCCACGGCGACGTGTTCATGTGTGCAGGCCTCATGATGGTCTTCATGTGCGCGTCCCTGCCGGTGTACGTATCCATTCCGCTCATGCTCGTGCTAACGGTCCTGCTCGGCTTCGTCATCGAGCGCGCGGCCTATAAGCCCCTGCGCAGCGCACCGCGTATGTCCGTCATGATCTCGGCCATCGGCGTGAGTTACCTGCTGCAGAACGTGGCGCTGTATGCCACCGGCGGCCAGCCGCAGACGTATCCGTCGCTGCCGTTCGTGTCCGGCACGGTCACGATCCTCGGCGCGTCCACGCACTGGGTCACGGTCATTACGCCCGTGCTCGTGATCGTGCTCGTGCTGCTGCTGCAGTGGCTCATCAACCACACGAAGATCGGCATGGCCATGCGCGCGGTTGCGAAGGACTTCGAGACCAGCCAGCTCATGGGCATCAAGATCAACAAGGTCATCTCCGTGACGTTTATCATCGGCTCGTTCCTGGCGGCCGTCGGCTCGCTGCTGTACTTCACGAACTATCCGACCGTCATCCCGACCTCCGGCGCCATGCCCGGCCTGAAGGCGTTCGTCGCGGCGGTGTTCGGCGGCATCGGTTCGATCCCCGGTGCCGTCATCGGCGCGTTCATCATCGGCATCTGCGAGACGCTCATCAAGGGCACCAGCATGACGGTGTTCTCCGATGCGTTCACGTTCGCGCTGCTGATCGTCGTCCTCGTGGTCAAGCCCACCGGCCTGTTCGGTGAAAAGGCCACGGACAAAGTCTGAGAGGGGGGATCACTGTGCTGAAAGCGAAAGACAAAGAAGCACGCCGCGGCAACCTGATCACCTTCGCCATCGTGCTCGCGCTCACGCTCGTGACGATGGTACTGGAGAATGTGATGTCTCCCGGCTCCCTGCTCTTTACGGTCATCAAAAAGGGTGCGGTGTACTCGCTCGTCGCCGTGTCCATGAACCTGCTCAACGGCTTTACCGGCCTGTTCTCGCTCGGTCAGGCGGGCTTCATGCTCCTCGGCGCGTATGCCTACGCGATCTTCATGATCCCGGACGCCGCGCGTGATGGCGTGTATTACCTCTTCGAGGGTTCGAGCATCCACTTCTCCTTCCAGGAGATGTTCCAGCATCTGTTCGGCGCCACCGGCTTCGGCGGCGGCGTGAGTCTGGTGCTCGGCGTGCTCGTGGCCATCATTTTCGCGGGCCTGATCGCCGCGTTCTTCGCGTATCTGATCGGCCTGCCGGTCCTGCGCCTCAAGAGCGACTATCTGGCCATCGCCACGCTCGGCTTTGCCGAGATCCTGCGTGCCATCTTCCAGTGGCAGACGCTCGGCAAGGTCACCAACGGCGCCAACATCCTCAAGGGCTATCCGACGTTTGCGGATTTCAACATCACGAATGCTTCCGGCAAGGTACTATTCCGCCTGAGTGCGGTCGTGCCGATTTTGCTTGCCGGTATCTGCATTTTCCTTATTGTCCTGCTCATCAATTCGTCCTACGGCCGCGCCTTCAAGGCCATCCGCGACGATGAGATCGCGGCGGAGGCCATGGGCGTGAACCTCGCCAAGCACAAGAGCCTGTCGTTTGTCATCAGCTCGTTTTTCGCGGGCGTGTCGGGCGCGCTCTTTGCCATGTTTGCCACGACCGTGCAGGCCAAGGTGTTCACCTCGGCCATGACCTATGAGATCCTGCTCATCGTTGTCATCGGCGGCATCGGCTCCGTCTCCGGCAGCTGCATCGCCTCCTTCCTGTACATCGCGTGCTCCGAGTGGTGGCTGCGCTTCCTCGACAACGAGGCGTACATCGGCTCGTTCAAGGTGCCGCTGCTGCGCAACGGTTTCCGTATGGTCGTGTTCTCGATCATCATCATGATCGTCGTGCTCTTCTTCCGCAAGGGCATCATGGGCGAGCGCGAGCTGCCGGATCTGTTCCGTAAGCGCCCGAAAAAGGCAAAGAAGAACGTAGTTGAGGAGGGCAAAGCAGATGAGTAAAGACATCCTCAGCGTGGAAAATATCACGATGCAGTTCGGCGGCGTCGTGGCAGTCAACAACCTGTCGCTGCATATCCCCGAGGGGCAGATCGTGGCGCTCATCGGCCCGAACGGCGCCGGCAAGACCACGGCCTTCAACTGCATCACCGGCGTGTATGAGCCGACGAACGGCCTCGTCAAATTCCTTGACGAGCCGATGGTCCGCAACCATCCGACCGGCAAGATGAAAAAGCTCTACAAGGGCGAAAATCCACTGCTCTACACGGCGGAGTATCATCCGGAGGATGAGACGAAAGAGCAGATGCTCGCGCGCGACCCGCTGGCCGGGACGGGCAAGATCGTCTCGCCGACGCCGGACAGGATCACGAAGCTCGGTATTGCCCGCACGTTCCAGAACATCCGCTTGTGGAAGAGCATGACGGTGTTTGAAAACGTGCTCGTAGCAAAGCATATGCGCGCCAGGCAGAACGTGTTTTCCGCGACCTTCCGCGGCAACGCCAGGGAAGAAAAGCGCATGCGCGACGAGACCATGGCTCTGCTCGTCGAGCAGGGGCTGGAGAAATACAAGGACGACATTGCGACGAGCCTGCCCTACGGCATCCAGCGCCGGCTGGAGATCGCCCGCGCGCTGGCGACGGATCCGAAGCTGCTACTGCTCGACGAGCCGGCGGCCGGCATGAACCCGCAGGAGACGCTCGAGCTCGCGGCGTTCATCCACGAGCTACGCGAGAAATACGGCCTGACGATCTTCCTGATCGAGCACCATATGGATCTGGTCATGCGGATCTCCGATTACATTTATGTCATTGACTTCGGCAGCAAGATCGCCGAGGGCATCCCGCAGGAAGTCCAGAACAATCAGCACGTCATTGACGCCTATCTGGGGGTTGTGGAAGATGAGTGAAACGATTCTGAAAATTGAAGATCTGCAGGTGCGCTATGGCGGCATTGAGGCTGTCAAGGGCATTTCATTCGATGTGCAGCAGGGGCAGATCGTTACGCTGATCGGCTCCAACGGCGCGGGCAAGAGCTCCACGCTGCGCACGATCTCTGGTCTTGTCAAGCCGAGCGGCGGCAAGATCACCTTCCAGGGGGAAGACATCACCGGCAAGGACCCGACCCAGATCGTCACGCAGGGCGTGACGCTCGTGCCGGAGGGACGCCGCATTTTCCCGGACATGACCGTGCTGGAAAACCTGAAGATCGGCGCTTACCTGCGCAAGGACGATCTGTCAGAGGACCTCGAGTGGGTCTACAGCCTGTTCCCGCGCCTGAAAGAGCGCAGCTGGCAGGCCGGCGGCACGCTCTCCGGCGGCGAGCAGCAGATGCTTGCGGTCGGCCGCGCGCTCATGAGCCGCCCGAAGCTGCTCATGATGGACGAGCCGTCGCTCGGTCTCGCGCCACTGGTCGTGCGCGATATCTTCTCCATCATTCAGGAGATCAACAAGCAGGGCGTGACGATCCTGCTCATTGAGCAGAACGCAAACATGGCCCTCAAGATCGCCGATATCGGCTACGTGCTCGAGACCGGCCGCATCACGCTCACCGGCAGCGGTGAGGAACTGCTGACGAACGACGCGGTGCGCGCGGCGTACCTCGGCGCATAACGGTATGGATGACCCAGACGGAAGGACGCCCGCAGGCGCCCTTCCGTTTTTTTCGGAACATTTCTTGACCGCGCGCGTCCAATCCTGTACAATGCAGTTGAAAACCATCGAACCATAGAGGTGTGCTATGAAAAAGTTTTTTTCAGGATTTCTGGTGCTGTGCCTGTCGCTCGCACTGCTGACCGCCTGCGGAAAGGATGGGCAGACTGGCAAGACGGTGGCGGCCGGCGGCCTGACCTTTGCCAAGAGCTATAGCGAGGTCTACTCCGCGCTGACCGATGCGCAGAAAGCGATTGCGGACCGCGACAAGTCCCTCAATATGACCGACGGCGCTTCCGACGACCCGGAGTCCGGCGGCAAAGGCGACGGTGAAGGCGAGGGCACATTCTACTCCGGCACGAACGTGCAGGTCGCGGGCGTCGACGAGGGCGATATCGTCAAGACCGACGGCACGTATATCTACATCCTGCGCGGCAGCGAACTGATCGTCATGCAGGCGGACGGCGCGGACGTCACGGACGTGTCCAATGTCTTTGTCGGTCAGGACTGGGAGCAGACGACGACCGAGGACGGTCAGACCCACACGCAGGAAAAGCTGCCGCTGGAGCTGTATCTGGCCGACGGCCGCGCGGTCGTCCTCTCGTCGTATACCGACTGGACGGGCAGCGACACGTCCTCGGATGAGCTTTCCGGCAGCGGCAATAATTATGTCACAGTCGATATTTATGACGTCTCCGACCCGGCAGACCCGACGCTGGTCCAGTCGTTCGGGCAGGACGGCTACGAGATTGCCTCGCGCATGGTCGGCGGCGTGCTCTACCTGTGCACGTCGTATTATCCCGGCGCGCCGGAAAAGGGCGACGAGACTACGTTTGCTCCCCGGCTGTATGACGGGGACACGGCGTCGGTCGTGCCATGCGACAGCATCGGCCTCATGCCGTACAACAACTCCATGACCTACGCGGTCGCGGCGTCGTATGACATTGCGGCCGGCACGCGGCTCTCCAGCCAGTCTGTGCTCGGCGGCGGGGAGACGGTGTACATGACGGCGGAGAATCTCTACCTGTGCGCAAGCGTCTACGACGACGGCGCGGGCAAGACCCATAAGGACGGCAGCTACACGGTCACGGACTATACCTCCAGCGTCAATACGGCGGTCAACCGCTTTGCGATCGCCGACGGCAAGCTCACCTTTGCCGCCAATGGCACTGTGCCCGGCGCGCTCAACAACCAGTTCTCGCTCGACGAGCGCGACGGCTATCTGCGCATGGCCACGACCGAGCAGACGTATTCCTACAGCGTCTACCGCGATGAAAAGCATGACTTTGAAAACACGAAAACCAATGACGACGCCACGCAGACGAGCAATGATGTGTACGTGCTCGACTGTGACCTGAACACCGTCGGCAGCGTGGCCGGGATCGCCGAAGGGGAGACGGTGTTCTCCGCGCGCTTCGACGGGGATTACGGCTATCTGTGCACCTACCGCCAGACGGATCCGGTCTTTGCCGTCGATCTGACCGCCCCGACCGATCCGAAGGTCGTCGGTGAGCTCAAGCTCAGCGGCTATTCCGACTATCTGCACGTCTGGTCAGACGGGATGCTCTTCGGCCTCGGCATGGAGACGACGGCCGTGGATGGCGGCGCGACCGTGGACGGCATGAAGCTCGTCATGATCGACACGTCCGATCCTGCCAAGCTGCACGATCTGCACACGCAGACGCTCGATGCCGACTATAGCGAGGCGCTGAATAATCACAAGGCAATTCTGGTGGACAGCGACAAGGACCTGATCGCTTTCCCGGCCGAGAACAGCTATCTCGTCTACGGCTATTCGGCGGACGACGGCTTCACGCTGCGTAAGGAGATCCCCGTCTCGCAGTGGGACGAGAACAACCGCGGCCTGTATATCGGCGACTACTTCTATGTCGTCGGTTCCGATCAGGTGAACGTGCTCGACCTGGGCACGCTTGAGAACGTAGCGCAGGCGATCATCCCGCGCGGGTAAACAACCGAAGATCTTCTGACAGGCGGTGCGCGCAGACGCACCGCCTGTTTACATTTTTGCGCCGCTGTGGTAAACTGATACATTGAGCGAATATCACAACAAGGGAGGCGGCGCCGTGCTCGAAAAGCTGCGACAAATTGAAAACCGGTACAGCGAACTGGAGAGCAAGCTGGCCGACCCCGCGTATTATTCCGACCCCGCGGTGTTCACAAAGCTCTGCCGCGAGCAGCGCGAGCTGCAGCCGGTCGTGGAGACCTACCGGGCGTATACCGCCTGTCAGGCGCAGATCGCGCAGGCGGAGGCGCTGCTGAGCGACCCCGAGCTGCACGAGATCGCGCGCGAGGAGATCGATCTCGGCCGTGCCCGCTGCGCGGAGCTCGAGCAGCAGCTGCGTGTGCTGCTGCTGCCGCGCGACCCGAACGATGACCGCAACGTCATTCTGGAGATCCGCACCGGCGTCGGCGGGGAAGAATCGGCGCTCTTTGCGCATAGTCTTTATCGAATGTACAATATGTACGCCGACGCGCACGGGTGGAAGACCGAGATCGCCAACCTCAACGAGACGGAGCTCGGCGGCGTGCGCGAGGCGAGTCTGCTCATCAGCGGACAGGGGGCGTACTCCCGCCTGAAGTTTGAAAGCGGGGTGCACCGCGTCCAGCGCGTGCCGGAGACGGAGACCGGCGGCCGCATCCACACCAGCACCGCCACCGTGGCCGTGCTGCCGGAGATGGACGCCGTGGAGGTGCACATCGACCCGAAGGATCTGCAGATCGACACCTACCGCAGCTCCGGCGCCGGCGGCCAGCACGTCAACAAGACCGAGAGCGCCATCCGCATCACGCACCTGCCGACCGGCACGGTCGTCGAGTGTCAGGATGAGCGCAGCCAGTATAAAAACAAGGATCGCGCGATGAAGATCCTGGCCTCACGCCTGTATGCTGCGGAAAGTGCCCGGCAGAATGCCGCGCGCTCGGCCGAGCGGCGCAGCCAGGTCGGCACCGGCATGCGCAACGAGCGCATCCGAACCTACAACTTCCCGCAGGGGCGGGTGACGGATCACCGCATCGGGCTGACGCTCTATAAGCTCGATCAGGTGCTCGACGGCGATCTGGATGAGATCATTGATGCGCTCACGCTGGCCGGTCAGGCCGAGAAGCTGCGCGCATCCGCGGAGGAAGCATGAACACGAAACGAATCACAACCGAGATCGCGCAGGCAGCGGATGCCATCCGTGCCGGGCAGCTCGTCGCCGTCCCGACGGAGACGGTCTACGGCCTTGCCGGCAACGGACTGGATCCCGCCGCCGTTGCGCAGATCTATGAGATCAAGGGCCGGCCGGCCGTCAAGCCGCTGTCGCTGATGGTGCACGACGCATCCGCCATGGCGCGCTACTGCGCCGATGTGCCGCCGGCGGCATACACGCTGGCCGAGGCGTTCTGGCCCGGCCCGCTCACGATCGTGCTGCGGGCACAGGACTGCGTGCCCGAGATCGTGCGCGCGGGTGGGCAGACCGTCGGCCTGCGCTGCCCGGATCACCCGGCCACGCTGGCGCTCATCGAGGCCGCGCAGCTGCCGCTGGCCGCGCCGTCGGCCAATCCCTCCGGCGCGCCGAGCCCGAAAACGGCAGACGATGTGCTGGCGTATTTCAATGGGCAGATCGCGGCCGTCATCGACGGCGGGCCCTGCGGTATCGGCCGGGAGTCCACGCTCGTCGATCTCTCGCACACGCCGTACCGCATTCTGCGCTCCGCCGCCGTGCCGGACGATGCCGTCTGGGACGCGCTCGTGCGGAAAATGCACATTGTCGGCGGCACGGGCTGCGGGAAAACGACCGCGCTCATGGAGCTGGAGCGTCAGGGCGCGCTCGTCATCGACTGCGACGCGGTGTATCACGAGCTGCTGGCGTCCAATACCGCCATGCTCGCGGAGATCAATGCCCGTTTTCCGGGTACAATAGAAAATGGGACGCTGCAGCGAAAGCGGCTCGGCGCGGTCGTGTTCGCGGACGCGGCGGCGCTCGACGACCTCAACGCCATCACGCACCGGTATGTCCGTGCCGAGGTGTGCGCTCGCCTGCGCGCGTGGGCGCGGCAGGGCGGCACGGTCGCGGCGATCGACGCCATCGCGCTCATCGAGAGCGGGCTGGCGGAGCTGTGCACTGTCACCATCGGCGTGACGGCGCCGCGCGAGGTGCGCATCGAGCGGCTCATCGCGCGCGAGGGCGTGACGCGCGATTATGCCGAGGCGCGCATCGACGCGCAGAAGCCCAACGAATGGTTTGCCCAACATTGCAGCTACGTGCTGGATAACGGCGGCACGCTCGCCGATTTTCAGCGCCGCTGCCATCAACTGATACAGGAGGTGCTCTCATGAGCGAAGATAAGGAACTCAAGCAGTGGAAGGAAAAGCTGTTTTATCAGCCGAAAAACGGCTACGATCGGATCGACGCCGAGCAGGCCGGGGAGATCTTTGCCTACGCCGAGGGATATAAGCAGTTTCTCAACGCCGCGCGCACCGAGCGCGAGGCCGTCAAGGAGGCCATCCGCATGGCGGAGGCCGAGGGCTTTGTGCCGTATACGTTCGGCATGGAGCTGCAGCCGGGCTCGAAGGTGTATGTCAACAACCGCGGCAAGGCGCTCATGCTGGCCGTGCTCGGGCAGCAGCCGCTTGACCACGGCTGCGTGATCGCGGGCGCGCACATCGACTCCCCGCGTCTCGATCTCAAGCAGACGCCGATGTATGAGGACTCGGAGCTGGCGTATTTCAAGACGCACTATTACGGCGGCATCAAGAAGTACCAGTGGGTCACGATCCCGCTGGAGCTGCACGGCACGGTCGCGCTCAAAGACGGCAGCACGGTCGATATTGCCATCGGCCGCGAGCCGGATGAGCCGCAGTTTGTCATCACCGATCTGCTGCCGCATCTCGGCAAGGATCAGATGCGCAAGACCATGGAAGAGGGCATCACGGGCGAGGCGCTCAACATCGTCATCGGCAGCATGCCGTATGCCGGCGAGGGGCGCGACCGCGTGAAGCTCGCCGTGCTGTCGCTGCTCCATGATGAATACGGCATCACGGAAGAGGACTTCCTGTCGGCGGAGCTTGCCGCCGTGCCGGCGTTCCCGGCGCGCGACATCGGCTTTGACCGCAGCATGATCGGCGCCTACGGTCAGGATGACCGCGTGTGCGCCTATGCCGAGCTGCGCGCCATCCTTGACCTCGACGGCGCGCCGGAGCGCACGGCCGTGTGCATCCTCGCCGACAAGGAGGAGATCGGCTCCGACGGCGTGTCCGGCATGCAGTCGCAGGCGTTCGAGGCCTTCATGGCCGACCTCTGCGAGCAGCAGGACGTCGCGCTGCGCCACTGCTTTGCCAGGAGCTTTTGCCTCTCGGCGGATGTCTGCGCGGCCTTTGACCCCAGCTTCCCCGAGGTGAGCGCCAAGCGCACGGAGGCCAAGCTCAATTACGGCATGGGCATCTGCAAGTTCACGGGTGCACGCGGCAAGTCCGGCACGAGCGACGCCTCGGCCGAGCTCGTGGCCTATCTGCGCCGTCTGTTTGCCGACAACGGCGTCGTCTGGCAGCTGTCCGAGATGGGCAAGGTCGATCAGGGCGGCGGCGGCACGATCGCCAAGTTCATGGCCGACCGGAATATTGACACCATTGACGCCGGCGTGCCGGTGCTGAGCATGCACGCACCGTTTGAGCTCGTGGCAAAGTTCGACTGCTGGATGACGTACCGCGGCGTGCTGGCTGCCTACTGCGACACGCAGGCGTGACCGGATGCGGCAGGGGAAAACGGGGACAGTGACCGTTTTCCCTTGTGACGCAAAGAAAACCGTGGTATAATCAACATTCCTATCTGCGTATTGGGAGGTGCATCCGTGACCATCTGGAACGCGATCCTGCTCGGTCTGGTGCAGGGCATCGCAGAGTTTCTGCCGATCTCCAGCTCCGGCCATCTGTCGATCCTGCAAAACCTGTTTCATATGTCGACGGCGGAAAACGGCCATCTGTTTTTCGATGTTCTGCTGCATTTGGGCACGCTCATTTCCATCTGCATCGTCTACTGGCGGGACATCGTGGCCATGGTGCGCGAGACGATCGCGTTTTTCCGCAGCGCACGGCTGCCGGCCGAGCAGCGCCGGCAGCAGCTTCCCGCCGCACGCATGGTGTTCATGATCATCCTGGCGACGCTGCCGCTGTTTTTGATCCTGCCGGTCAACGATCTGGTCGAGCAGCTGTACTACCACACCTTCTTCATCGGCCTCATGCTCATCCTCACGGGCTTTCTGCTGTTCGTGGCCGATAAAATGCCCAAGGGCACGCGCACGGAGAAAACCATGCGCGTGCGCGACGCGCTGGTCATCGGCGTGTGTCAGGCCGTGGCGACGATCCCGGGCCTGTCCCGGTCGGGCACGACGATCGCGGCCGGCATGGCCACGGGACTGGACCGCAGCTTTGCGGTGCGCTTCTCGTTTCTGATGTCGCTGCCCGCGGTGCTGGGGGCAAACATCCTGTCGCTGGCCAAGGCGGCCAAGGCGGGTATCGATGTGTCGCTCCTGCCGGCGTATCTGGCCGGCATGCTCGTGGCGATGGTCTCGGGCGTCGCGGCCATCGGCCTTGTCAAGCGCCTGACATCGAAGGGCCGTTTCGGCGCGTTTTCCTATTACTGTTGGGGCGCGGGCGCACTGACGATGATTCTGTCTCTGATTTTCTGAGAGGACGTTATATAACATGGCAACTTCATCATCCAAAAAGAAAACCGGCACGGCGAAAAAATCCGCCCCGGCAGCAAAAAAGCCGGCCTCCGCGCCGAAAAAGCAGACTGCTGCGCCGAAAAAGCAGCCGGCTGCCAAGGCGGCTCCGGCCTCCGCGCCGACGGCACCGACATGGCCGTATGCGCTGGCGTGCATCGTGCTGTCGCTGCTGTCGTTCCTGGGCCTGTTTCATGCCGAGGGCGTCGTGATCGACGGCTTTGCGGGCTTCCTGTGCGGCATCATGGGCTGGGGCTTTTGGGCGTTCCCGTTTGCGATGCTGCTGCTGGCGTGGACCTTTGTGCGCAACCCGCGCGAGCGCTTTGGCCTGCGCGTGACGGCGGCGCTGCTGATCGCGCCGCTGTTCGGCACGATCGTGCACCTGATGGTCTGCCGCGTGGCGTTCACGGCGCAGACGTTCGGCGCGATCGTCGGCCAGCTCTATGACGGGGGCAAGGCGCTCACGTCCGGCGGCGTGATCTCCGGCGGCATTGGCTATCTGCTCAAGGCCGGCATCAGCGTCTATGCGGCGCTGCCGCTGACGATGGCGGCGTTCGTGTTCTGCGTCCTGGGCAGCATGGACCTGACGGTCGGCAAGATCGCGGCCTGGGCGCGCACACGGCGCGAGGCACAGTACATCCCGGACGAAGACGTGCCGCTTGCGGAGGATGAGGAGGACGAACCGGAACCGCAGCCGCTGCCCGAGCCGCGGCGCAGTGCGCGCCGTGCCGTGCCGGACAAGCCGGTCGCCAAGAAAAAATTCATCGACATTCCGGTCGAGGAGACCATGACGGAGCCGGACGACGATCCGATCGACCCGATCCCGGTCAAAAAGCCTGCCCGCGGCGCGAAAAAGGCCGCGCCGGCCGATGCCACGCAGAATGTCCAGCCGCTGTCTGTGGAGGAGGCGGCCGATATCTGCGGCGTTACCCCGGTCACGCAGGAGATCCAGGACCCGCCGAAGCCGTCCAAAAAGGCGGCCAGCGCCGCCGTCGCGGCGGAGACGGCCGCGATCACCTCCGCCATCGAGAGCGAGAATGCCGACCACTCGTCCTATCAGCTCCCGCCGGTGTCGTTCCTGCGCGCGGGGAAGAAGGATCAGACGGACGCGACGGAGGAGATCCGCTTCAACCGCGACCGGCTCAACACCGCCCTGAGCAGCTTCGGCGTCAATGCGACCATCCGCGACGTGACGCGCGGCCCCACGGTCACGCGCTACGATCTCGAGCTCGAGGCGGGCGTGAAGCTCAATAAGATCACGAACCTCTCCGGCGACCTTGCGCTCGCGCTCGGTGTGGAGAATGTGCGCATCGCGCCGATCCCGGACAAGATCTCGACCGTCGGCATCGAGGTGCCGAACAAGGTCGTCAGCGCCGTTTGCCTGCGCGATATCATCGACTCGCCCGCGTTCCGCAATGCGAAGTCCAAGCTCTCGTTTGCCGTCGGCAAGGACATCGGCGGCAACTGCATCATCGGCAACATCGCCAAGCTGCCGCATATGCTCATCGCCGGCACGACCGGCTCGGGCAAGTCCGTGTGCATGAACTCGCTCATTCTGAGCCTGCTCTATAAGGCGACGCCGGACGAGGTGCGCCTGATCATGATCGACCCGAAAATGGTCGAGCTCGGCATCTATAACGGCATCCCGCACCTGTTCATCCCCGTCGTGACCGACCCGAAGAAGGCGGCCGGCGCGCTGCAGTGGGCGGTCGTGGAGATGCTCAAGCGCTACCGCCTCTTCTCCGAGGCGCAGGTGCGCGACCTCGCCAGCTACAATGCCCTCCAGAAAAACGAGCCCGACGGGCAGACGCTGCCGCAGGTCGTCATCGTCATCGACGAGCTGGCCGACCTCATGCTCTGCGCCGCCAAAGAGGTGGAGGAGAGCATCTGCCGCGTGGCGCAGATGGGCCGCGCCGCGGGTATGCACCTCATCATCGCAACGCAGCGCCCGTCCGCGGACGTCATCACCGGCCTCATGAAGGCGAACATCCCGAGCCGCATTGCCTTTGCGGTCTCGTCCTCGCTCGAGAGCCGCATCATCCTCGATACCTCCGGCGCGGAAAAGCTCATCGGCATGGGCGATATGCTCTATGCGCCCATCGGCACCGGCAAGCCCCTGCGTGTGCAGGGCTCGTTTGTGTCGGACGAGGAGCGCGAGGAGGTCGTGCGCTTCATCAAGCAGAACTCCGAGGCGCAGTACAGCGACGATATCATCGCGCAGATCGAAAAATCCGCCGCCGAGGCCGACAAGAAGTCCGGTCCCGCGCCCGAGGCGGACAAGCCCGCCAAGAGCGACTATGACGAGCTGCTGCCGCAGGCCGTGGACGTCATTCTCGAGACGAAGCAGGCGTCGGTGTCCATGCTGCAGCGCCGGCTGAAGCTCGGCTATTCGCGCGCCGCGCGCATGGTCGATCAGATGGAGGAGATGGGCATCGTCGGCCCGTTTGAGGGCTCGAAGCCGCGCAAGATCCTCATCACGAAGCAGCAGTGGCAGGAGATGCAGTATGTGCAGGGCACCGCGCCGAGCGAGGTGCTGCAGGCGCAGACGGACTTTGCCGATGACAACGAAGAGGAACCTGAAGACGATGAATCATGATCTCCACACGGGGCGGCCGGAGCGCCGCCCCGTCGGCACGATTGCCTTTCCGGATGGGGCGGACTTTGCCCCGGAAATGACGCCGGCGCAGGTCGGCGCTTACAGCACGCTCGCCCTCGCGCACATCGGCGACGGGGTATATGAGCTCATGATGCGCACGGCCCTGTGTGCCGCCGGGCTCACGGCCGTGACCGACCTGCACCGTGAGACGGTGCGCCGCGTCAACGCGCCCGCGCAGGCGCGCGTGGCGGAGGCCATTCAGCCCGCGCTCACGGACGAGGAGCGCGCGGTCTACAAGCGCGGCCGCAACGCGAAGGTGAACTCGGTGCCGCAGCATGCGGACGTTGCGCAGTATCACGCGGCCACGGGGCTCGAGACGCTCTTTGGCTGGCTGTATCTGCTCGGCCGCACGCAGCGTCTGCGCGAGCTCTTCAGCAAGATCACGGAGGTGCTGTAACATGCCAATGGACGCAGTTTTTCTGCACGGCCTGACGCAGGAACTGACGCAGAGCCTGACTGGCGCGCGCATCGACAAGGTGCAGCAGCCGGAGCGCGACCTGCTGCTGCTGTCCGTGCGCACGCAGAGTGGCAACGCGAAGCTGCTCGTGCACGGCGGCGTGGGCAGCGCGCGGGTGCATTTCACGGCCGGCACGTTTGAAAATCCGGCCGAGCCGCCGATGTTCTGCATGCTTCTGCGCAAGCATCTGGTCGGCGCGCGCATCACGGGTATTTCCCAGCCGGACTTCGAGCGCATGCTCGTGCTCGATCTCGACGGGCGCGATGAGTTCGGCACGCCGGTCAAAAAGCAGCTCATTGTTGAAATGCTTGGCCGCCAGTCGAACGTCATCCTCGTCAGCGCCGACGGGCACATCATCGACTGCATGCGCCGCGTGGATTCCTCCATGAGCGAGACGCGCCAGGTGCAGCCGGGCCTGTTTTACCGCCTGCCGCTGCGGCAGGACAAGCCGGTCCTGTTTGACACGACGCCGGAGCAGCGCGCGCAGCTGCTCTCCGGCCCGGTCACTGCGGCGACGCTTGATAAGTGGCTGCTGGGTCTGTTCTCCGGCGTGTCGCCCCTGCTGTGCCGGGAGGTGTGCTTCCGCGCGCTCGGCGATGCCAGCCCCCGGCTCGAGCGGCTGGACGATGCGCAGCGCGCGCGCTTGGAGCACGAGCTGGACGCGCTGGTGTTCTCGGTTGAGACGAACAATCTCGCGCCCACCATGCTGCTCGACGGCGACCGGCCGAAGGATTTTTCCGCCGTGCCGATCCTGCAGTATCAGGACGCGCTGGAATGCCGCGGCTGCGGCTCGTTTTCCGAGCTGCTGGACGAATTTTATCTCCGCCGCGACAAGGCGGAGGCCATGCGCCGCCGCTCGCAGGAGCTGACGCATCAGGTGCGCACCCTGCGCGACCGCACGGCCAAAAAGCTGGCCATCCAGCAGTCGGACCTGCTGCGCTGCGCCGACCGCGAGGCCCTGCGGCAGAAGGCCGACCTCATCAAGGCCAACCTCTACCGTATCCAGAAAGGTGACCGCACCGTGACGGTGCAGGACTACTACGCCGAGGGCTGCCCGGACGTGACGATCGAGCTGGACCCGCGCAAGAGCCCGCAGGAGAACGCCGCCGCGCTCTATAAGTCCTACCGCAAGGCCAAAACGGCCGAACAGCACCTGACCGGCCTGATCGCGGAGGCGAGCCGGAACCTCGACTACCTCAACAGTGTGCTCGATGAGCTCGCGCGCGCCGAGAGCGAGCGCGACCTTGCCGACATCCGCGCCGAGCTGCGCGCGACCGGGTATCTGCGCCAGCCGCGCAATGCCAAAAAGGAAAAGACGGCGCAGCGCGCGCCGCTCGCCTTCGTTTCGAGCACCGGGTATGAGATCCTCGTCGGCCGCTCCAACACGCAAAATGACGAGCTGACGCACCGCACCGCCCGCCGCACGGACATCTGGCTGCATGTGCAGAAGGTGCATGGCTCGCACGTTATCATCCGTGCGCACGACACGACGCCCGACGACCAGACGATCGCCGAGGCGGCGAGTCTCGCCGTATACTATTCGCAGGCGCGCGGCGGCGGGAAGACACCGGTGGATTACACCATGGCGCGCTTCGTGCGCAAGCCGTCCGGCGCGCTGCCGGGCATGGTGCTCTATACGGACTACCAGACCTGCATGGCCGAGAGCAATGAGGCGCTCGTGGAGCGCCTGCGCGTGCACTAAGGCAGCAAAAAAGCTCCCCCGGCGGGGGAGCTTTTTCTGTTTCTCTTGCGGTATATTGCGGCAATTTTTCGCGTACTGGTTGGACGGTTGACGGATGCGGAAAACTGCGGTATGCTTTTGGCGGCAATGTGGGTTCAATCCGGCGTTGCCGGAGACTTTGACGAGCTATGGAGGGAGCAATGCGCAGATCATGGAGCTGCCCGCCCGGGCAGGGCGCAGCGATGCCCGGACGCCGCGGAGGCATCCGGCTGCGGTTCGATCCGGGCGTTGACCCGGAGGTGCGGCGCGCCCTTATGCAGTTTGTGCGCTGGCTGCAGACGCAGTACGCGTTCCCTGTGCGCGTGCCGGTCTATGTGCGGGCGGCCGAGCGGCTTTTGTGCCGGGATGGCGATTTGGCCTGCGGGACATTTCTTGGCCCCAGCGATCCGGAACAGGAGCCGTATATCCGCCTTGCCGTCGGCGATTACCTGCAGCTGCTCGCAGCGTGGGGACAGGACAGTGCGCTGGCATCGATCCTGCGCTCGCTTGCGCACGAGCTGACGCATTATTTTCAATGGGTGCGCGATCCCGTGGGGTATCAGACTGCGGACGAGTCCAGACTGGAGCGGCAGGCGGATCGCTGCGCCCGCGAGACCTTATACGATTACGCGGATGTGTATGCGCATCCGTGAGATACACATATCCTTTTAGGGCAGAAAACGGAGGAATCCTTATGAAAAAACTCATTGCCTATTACTCCCGCGCGGGAGAGAACTATTTTTCCGGGGCGCGCCGCACCATCGCCGTCGGCAACACGGAGAAGGCGGCGCGGCTGCTTGCCGAACTCACCGGCGCGGAGCTATTCCATATCGAGCAGAAAGCGCCGTATTCGGATAACTATGATGCCTGCGTCGCCGAGGCGCGGCGCGACCTGCGCGCCAATGCCCGTCCGGAGCTGATGGCGCTGCCGGAGAGCCTGGACGACTATGATGAAATTTATCTCGGCTATCCGAACTACTGCGGCACCATGCCGATGGCGGTCTACACCTTCCTCGAGCACTATGACTGGCAGGGGAAAACCATCCATCCGTTCTGCACGAACGAGGGCAGCGGCCTGTCGAACACGGAGCAGGACATCCGGCACGCAGCGAAGGGTGCGCGGGTCGCGCCCGGTTTGTCCCTGCGCGGCAGCGCGGTGGACAGCGCAAAACCGAAACTGGAGCAGTGGGTGCGCGGATAACACGCGCGTTCTGACCGGCAGAGAGGAAGGAGGCTGTGCATGAGCCGAAACGCAAAGATTCTCATCGACCTGGCTGCGCTTGCGGCCGTTTACGGTATCTGGCTGCTGCCGAAGTGGCGGCCGCTGGGGCGCAGAACGCTCGCGGTCTATACGCTCATGTACGGCTGCCTCGCCGGGATCGTGCGCTTTACGCTCATGCCGGTGCTCACGGCGCTCCCGTTCTGCTTTGACCATCCGTATGTCCCCATGCACATGGCGCCGTTTGAGGATGTCATTCTCCGCCACGGCGATTATGTTCGGCAGATCGTGCTGAATATCGCCCTGTTTGTCCCGTTCGGTGTGCTGCTGCCGCTGTGCCGCAGCTGCCGCGGCAAGCGGTGCAGCTTCTGGCGCTGCCTGCTGCTGACGCTGGCGCTCAGCGTCGGCATCGAGGTCGTGCAGCCGCTGCTGCACGCGTTTCGCAGTTCAGATATCACGGACGTGATTACAAACACGACCGGCGGCGTGCTGGGCTATGCGCTCTGGGCGATCGTGCACGCCTGCCGGAAAAAACGTGAAGATTGACCAGCCTTGAGATACCGGTGCTTTTGCCGGTATCTTTTTTGTTGAAAATGTGCCGCTGTTTCGTTATACTATTACAAAAAACGGAATTTTACGGTCAAAAACGGAGAAAAAACAAAAATCGGAGGAGAGAACATGGACGAGCGGATCTATCGCGAATACGTTGCGATCCTGAAAGAGGAGCTGCAGCCCGCCATGGGCTGTACAGAGCCGATCGCCGTGGCGTACTGCGCGGCGCTGGCCCGCAGGACGCTCGGCGTGCTGCCGGAAACGGTCGAGGTGCTTGCGAGCGCGAACATCATCAAAAACGTCAAGAGCGTCATTGTGCCGAATACGAATGGCCAGCGCGGCATTGCGGCGGCCGCAGCGGCGGGTATCGTTTCCGGCAATGCCGACGCGCAGCTGCAGGTGCTTGCGAGCCTCACGCCGGAGCAGGTGGATGCGGTGGGCGCCTATCTGCAGCAGGCTGCCTTTACCGTCCGGCGCGCGGACAAGGACTACGTGTTCGACATTCAGGTGCGCGTCACGGCGGGGGCGGACAGCGCGTCCGTCGAGATCGCGGGCTATCACACGAACGTGATCCGTATCGAGAAAAACGGCGTCGTGCAGTTTCACAAGGACTATCAGGAGTCCGGCAGCCAGCACGCCACCGACCGCAGTCTGCTGACGGTCGAGCACATCATCGCCTTTGCAAACGAGGTGGACATTGCCGACGTGCAGGAGACGCTCCAGCGGCAGATCGACTATAACTGGGCCATCGCCGAGGAGGGCCTGCGCGGGGATTACGGCGCGAACATCGGCCGCATCCTGCTGCAGTCTTACGGCATGAGCATCCACAACCGCGCCAAGGCCTACGCCGCGGCCGGGTCGGACGCACGCATGAACGGCTGCGACCTGCCGGTGGTCATCAACTCCGGCAGCGGCAACCAGGGGCTGACGGCATCACTGCCGGTCATCGTCTACGCCAGGGAACTGGGCGTTACGCAGCAGATGCTCTACCGCGCGCTCGTGGTGTCGAACCTCGTCACCATCCATCTGAAAACCGGCATCGGCAGCCTGTCCGCCTACTGCGGCGCTACGGCGGCCGGCTGCGGCGCGGCCGCGGGCGTGACGTATCTGTATGGCGGGCAGTTCCGCGAGATCGCGCACACCATCGTCAACGCGATCGCCATTGATTCCGGCATGATCTGCGACGGTGCGAAGGCGAGCTGCGCGGCCAAGATCGCCTCGGCAGTCGAGGCGGGGCTGCTGGGTATGCAGATGCAGATGCACGAGAGCCAGTTCTACGGCGGCGACGGCATCGTCGTCAAGGGCGTGGAGAACACGATCCGCAACATCGGCACACTTGCGAGCGAGGGCATGCGCGAGACCGACCGCACGATCATCCGCATGATGATCCAGGAGCACTGATCCGCCGAATATTGCCGGCTGCCGGTTGGCGGCCGGCATTTTTGCGCCGAATTTTCGCACCGGCGGAGAATCGGCATTGCATTTTGCGCGCCGAGCGCGTATAATACCGCATATTTCATTTTGCAAAAGATTTGCATACCCAAGGAGGCGCGCCATGCGTTTATTTGATATTCTCGGGCCGGTCATGGTCGGCCCGTCCAGCAGCCACACGGCCGGGGCTGTGCGCATCGGCCTGACGGCCCGCAAACTGCTCGGCGACCGGCCGGTGCACGCGGACATTTCGCTGCACGGCAGCTTCGCCCTGACCGGTCATGGCCACGGCACGGACTGCGCGCTGATCGCGGGCCTGCTCGGTATGCAGCCGGACGATCTGCGCATTCCGGGCAGCTTTGCCGTCGCGGCGGAGCAGGGGCTGACGTTCTCGTTCCGGAACGTGCAGCTGCGCAACGCGCACCCGAACACCGCGCGCCTGCAGCTCACGGGCGCCAAGGGCCGCACGCTGGACATCGTGGCCGAGAGCATCGGCGGCGGGCGCATCCGCATCTGCTCCATCGACGGTATCGAGACGAACTTTTCCGGTGAGCACAACACGCTCATTGTCCACAATCAGGACACGCCCGGCCATGTCGCTGCCGTGACGGCGGCGCTCATGCAGCGGCACGTCAACATCGCCACCATGCAGCTCTACCGCAGCGAGCAGGGCGGCTACGCGGTCATGATCCTCGAGTGTGACCAGCCGATCCCGAAGGATATCGAGCAGTGGCTGTCGCACATCGAGGGCATTCAGAAGATCACGATCTTTAATCAGGAGGAACCGGTATGAGCTTTTCGAGCATTGCATCCATGCTTTCGGCTGCACAGGAGAGCGGGCAGCCGCTCTATGCCGTCATCCGTGATGCGGACTGTCAGGAAAACGGCTATGACGCTGCGGCGTCCTACCGCCAGATCGCGGCGCTCTGGACGGCGATGCAACAGTCGAGCCGGCAGTACTGCGCATCCGACCGCTCCAACAGCGGGCTCATCGGCGGCGACGCGGCCAGATTCCGCGCGGCGGCGGAGGCCGGCCGCCTCCTCGGCGGGACGTATTTTCAGCGCGTGACGGAAGAGGCGCTCAAGGTGGCCGAGTGCAATGCGTGCATGAAGCGCATCGTCGCCGCGCCCACGGCGGGCAGCTGCGGCGTGCTGCCGGCGGTGCTGATCCCGTTGGCAGAGGAGCGGGACGTGCCGGAGGAGACGATCCTGCAGGCGCTGTATATCGCGGCCGGGTTCGGCCAGGTCACGGCGCTGCGCGCGAGCGTGGCCGGCGCGGAGGG
>ENA-ORLY01001966-ORLY01001966.1-human-gut-metagenome-genome-assembly--contig:-NODE-1966-length-21697-cov-4.237142_pt1 | contig 21697 bp, 23 predicted proteins | sample MGYA00243071_ERZ508832 | MGnify/ENA primary metagenome ERZ508832 (study PRJEB26277, sample SAMN04329777) | human gut metagenome | biome: human-associated habitat | host: Homo sapiens | place: USA... | reverse complement strand
ACAAATGGTATACAAACCTCTATTATGCCTTTATACTTAAGAAAATCTCAAGCTGAAAGAGCTCTTGAAGAAAAGCAAAAAGGAGTGATGCAAAATGGAAATTACTGAAATGACATTAAAAGACTTAGATGACATGAAAGATATTTTATATTCAGATTTTGATAATTTTTGGAGTTATAATGTTTTAAAACAAGAACTTGAAAACCCGAATACCACATATATTATAGCAAAGGAACAAAATGAAGTAGTTGGTTTTGCTGGAATTTCTATTTGTTTAGATGAAGCAACACTTAACAATATCGTAGTAAAAAAGTTATGTCGAGGACGTGGACTTGGAGGTGAATTACTCGAATCTTTAATTGATATTTGTTCAGAGCTTAATTTAAAAACATTCACTTTAGAAGTTAATGTAACTAATGAACCTGCAATTCGTTTATATAAAAAATTTGGTTTTAAAAATCTTGGTATTAGAAAAAAATATTATAATAACTCTCAAGACGCTTATATTATGACTAAATATGATATATAAAAAGGGCTTATTAAAAATAGCCCTTTTTATACGAATTTTTCAATTTTTACTATAAACCTTCCACTTTTAGTTTGCCCAATTATTTGTTTTATATAAAATCTTCCTTTTCCTCTAATTGTAACAATATCTCCTAGCTTAATTTGCTTTGTCTTTTTTGTTTCACATTCAAAATTTATAAACACTCTTTCCATTTTTATAATATCAAGTGCCTTATTTCTTGAACACCTTGCAAGTTCTGAAATAACATTGTCCATTCTTAATGATGAAACAATTATTTCACGTTCTTCTTTTTTAACTTCAACTCTTCTTAAATTTCCTATTTTTTCAAGCTTTATTGTAGATTTTGAAAATCTGGTTAGTCCATTTAAATTCTCTAGTAAAAACTTAGAAATATCTTTATCTATAATTATATCTGCTCCAGCATTGTCTACAATTATGTCTCCAACTTTTTCTCTTTTTACTCCTAGCTTTATAACAGCTCCTAAATAATCTCTGTGTGTAAATTTTCCTTTTAAATCTTCTGGAAGTTCTATTCTGATTATTTGGACAATATTTGATAAATTTTCTGCTACTGCTTCTGGATTGAACTTGTCTGGATATATTACAAATATCTTTCTTTCTGCATTTTCATATCCTCCATAACTCATATAATTTTCTATTTTAATTTTCTCAATAAATTTTTGTACTAAATCTATTTGCATTAAATCCAAAAAATCTGTATGTTCAATTTTATTTCTATTTGCACATATCTCAATCTTATCTAATATTTGTGCTAGTAAAATTTTATCATCTTTTTTCTGGTAATTCTTCAAAATTTCTCTGTTCATATTATTTCTCTTCTCTCATTTTATTTTTAGCCTATCATTAATAACATGCATAAAGTTCCTAATGGTACTGTTATATTATCTGTTCCTTTAACTGAAATTGCTTCAATAGCTGTAATTGCAAACCCTATTAATACAGATATTAATGGCCAATGTGGTGTTGCCCAAAATGCAGTTGGATGCCAAAATGCTAAATATGCTCCTATCAAAATTGTCGAAATTATCATCATAGTAATTGAACCAGCTGTAGATTTTTTTGAATCTCCAAGTTTGTATTTTTTACTCTTAATTGCTTTTCCTAATAATGCTGCAAATCCATCTCCATATGCCATTACTAAATTAGGTATTAATCCCAACGACGGTGTTTTACAAATTCCAAATGATACTATAACCAATATAAAAAGTGATACTGCATAATATACTGTTCCCAACCCATCTTGTTGGTCTCTTTCCATTACTTTTATTATATCCTTTTTGTATGATAAATAATTTATAATTATAAATGTTGCTGGTACAAATGCAGCAAAAAATACATTTGTAAAATAATACATGGCTATAAACCACCAATTTCCTAACATTATATGTATAAATTTTCTACTTGCTTCCTTCCCTTTCTTTTCAAATATCTTTGCTCCCATTATTACTAATGCTATATATAAATATGATACTAATATTCCCATCCAATTATTCATTTTATTATTCCTTATATTATATATTTAGGTTTTTTGATACACCTATAAACTTTTTACTATACGTATTTTACTATACTAATAAAAAAAAAGCAAGATAATCTTGCCTTTTATTTATTTTACTCTTGATAAAAAGTATATGCTTTCAAATACATCTACAACTTCTGATATTAAAATTATAATACCTATAAATCTTGTTAATGCAACTATTGCTTCAAATGGATTTATTATAACTAAAACACCTAACACACACATTATTATAGATGAAACAAGCATCAATTTCCATTTTTCAGCTGATGCTGATTTTAAATTAATTGCAAATTGAAATTTCATTATACTTCAAATTATAATCCATATTCCTGTCATTATAGGAATTATAGAAATAAATGATACTTTATTAAATAATATTATTAATCCTAATATGGCCAATAAAATCTCCATCATTAGTTCTCCGCTAAATGCTCTAACTTCTGGTTCTTCCATCATATAAGATATTATTCTTATAATCCCTTCTATTAAAAATATTACTCCAAATATTGTAACTGCTGTTGTTAATGCCATTCCTGGTTTTGCTATTAAAAATATGGCAACTACAATTAATACTATTGAAACAACTATTGATTTTTTTTCATATTTTTTCAAGTAATCTATAAGCATATTTACTCTCCCCCTTCATTTGCAATAATACTATTTTTTTGTGAAATTTTTATGTTCTTTTCATGAATATTTTAAGTTTACTATTATTCTTTATCATCCTATATAATTCTTAAGCTCAATTATTGCTTTTGCAGAGACAATATAATCTTTTACAAAGTTAAACATATGATTAGAAATTTTTGATGTAGGTCTATCTAAATACAAATCTTTAACAATGCAAATACCTAATCCTCTATCAAATAGTTTGTTTATTCTTCTACCTATCTGAATCAAATTAGCATCTTTCATTTTTCTATATTTTTTTTCCGCTTCTATGTGTCTTTCATTCAATTCTTCTATAAATTCATTAAAACTATATTCTCTGTATCTATACATTTTATACATTTGTGCAGCATATTCTAGTCCATAGATAGTCTGTAAATTAAAAATTTCTAACATTTTTGAAAATTCTTCTGGTTTAAAATAATATATATGACCCTGTAGTTTATTAAAGCTTCTCATTGTATCTAAATACCCTAGTTTTATATTGTTATTTATTCTTTCATGGTTGAATTCAAATGTTCCACCTAAATCCTCAGATGGTGACACAACTTTTACATACAAATCTTTGCTCAATGATTTTTTACTAAATCCTACACCTGCTATATCTATAATTATTATGTTTTTATATCCTTTTTCTATTAATAAATTTGATGGACTATTATCATATAACCCTCCGTCAAAATATTCTTCACCATTTATAATTTGTGGTTTAAATATCGGAAAGCATGAACTAGCAAGCAAATAATCTTCCATCTGTTCCTTCGGAATCTCATTTTTAAAGACTTTCAAAGGTGCTTTATTTCTTACAGAATATGTAACTAGACCAAAGTCTATCTTTGAATTATATATTTTATCCATATTGATATATTTTCTTATCATTTCTCTTAATGGTGTATTATCTATTCCCTTTTGTTTGGTATAATCTGCTGCTAAATTAAAAATATTAGATAAATTAAATATGTTTTTATCTGCATTTACACCTTCTACTTTCATTATATTGTCTATTTTTATATTTTCATACATTTTTACCATTGTCATAAAATCATCTTGTAAAAATAATGCTCCATTTAATGCTCCTATAGATGTTCCAACAATAGCTTTTATATTAATTCCAATTTCGCATAATGCTTTCCAAGCCCCTACTTGATATGCTCCTTTTGTTCCTCCACCAGCTAATACTAATCCATATTCCTTTTCTTCCATAATATTAATATTCCTTTCTTACTTTTAGAATATTATATATCTATTGATTATTTTTTTCAATAAATAACAAATATCTTTTTATTTTCATACAATATATTGTGGTGATTATTATGAATACTAGAGTTTATAATCGAACTTCTGCAATCATTTATGCAAAAAAGTGGTCTTTGTCCAGAAATCCAAGATATTATAATTTTGATGATATTGGTGGAGACTGCACTAATTTTATATCTCAATGTTTATTTGCTGGCAGTAACAAAATGAATAATAATTATGAACATGGTTGGTATTACAATAGTGGGTATGATAAATCTCCATCATGGAGTGGTGTAGAATTTTTATACAAATTTTTAACCAAGAATAAATCTTATGGGCCTCGTGGTAAAATAGCCTCTCAATATGAAATAGAGCCTGGGGATATTGCTCAACTTTCTTTTGATGGAAAAACTTTTAAACACAGTTTATTCATAATTGATGTTGCTGGAACTTCTTTAAACAATATATCTATTGCTACACATACTTACGATGCTTTAGGGAAAGAAATTGGTGAATATGATTTTTCGAATATTAGATTTATACATATTGAAAATGTAGGCTTTTAACATTTCAAAATGTATTATACTTCTTTCATTAAAAAGAGACCCTATAATTAAATACAGGTCTCTTTTATTTTAATTAACATATTCATTTAATGGTTTAACTTTATAATTTAATTCGCCAAATTCGCAAGTTGGAACATATCCTGCTTTTGAATTAATTACATCTGGTATTCTATTTACTACAGATGCACAAGTTAACTCAACAGTAGCTGGCTTTGCTACTACTATTGTAGTGTCTGGTTCTCCATATACAGTCCATTCGTTTTTGTCAAACTCATCTGGTGCATATACTTTTCCGATACATTCACTTTCTATTGTTATTCCCTCTTCTGTTTCTGTTGTAACAACTGCACTCATTCCTGTTGCGTCTCCTGCTTTCACTGTCATCCCTAGTGTTGATGAATATAAATCCTCTTTATATGTTTGTGGCACACATTTTTGTCTTTGTGATTTAACTGTCAACCCTAATTTTTCACATAGCCATCCATTTACATTCCACATATATGATGGTAAATATTCTCCACTATCTATTATCTTTTGTCTTTCTTCATCACTTATTCTGTCAACTGATGCTACTTCTTTATCAAAATCCTCTAAAGATAGACCTGCCCCATGTGCTTTTGCTAATGCTATACCATATTCTTCTACATTATAGCTTGAACTTCCTTTTATTTTTGTTATTTTTTGTGTTGATCCTGCTATTGAAGAAATTAATTGTCCCCAATATATATCTTGATATCCACTTCCAGTAATTGTACAATTATTTTTCTTAGCTAATTCATCAATTCTATTGGTTATGCTAGGATTTGAATTTTCTGGGTAAAATGCTTCTTCACATGTTGTAATAGCATTTATTCCAAGTTCAGCACATAATAATAATGCATCTTCTACATCTTTTATTAAGCTCATTGTTGTAACAATTACAATATCTGGTTTGACTTGTTGTAACATTTCTTTTGCATTTTCTACACTTATTACATTTACACCTTTATTTTCTGTTCCTAATATCTCTCCTATGTCTTTTCCTATTACATTTGGATTAATATCTACAGCTCCTACTATTTCTGCTCCTTTTTCGTACACATATCTCATTGTATATAAACTCATTTTGCCTACTCCATATTGTACTACTTTTACTTTTCTTTCCATAAAAACCTCCACTCTGCCATTTCGGCTTAAAAATTTAAAATAAAATAAAATTGCACTTTTAATTTGCATTTTATTTTCTGGGTTTATTTTATCAATATTGTTTCCAAATTTCAAGATTTTATTTTGTTTTTATATTTACATTTTTATATTTTTATGATAAAATTTTTAAAAATTTATAAGGAGTGTTCTGTATGGCTAATGAAGAAAAAAGTAAAAAAGATATTGAAGTTATTAGTGGCGATGGCTCTAATTTAGATATTTCTCCTGTATATGAACATATTAATGCCGCAAAACCTAAAGCAAAAAATAAAAATCCAAAGGATATTATTGTTCCTAAAAATAAAAAAATATCAAAAAAATAATATTTTTTATCTTGTTGCATTAAAATCGCATTATAAAAACCGTAGAATTGTTGATTTTTCAATGTTTCTACGGTTTTTATATGGTGCCAATGAAGTAGTTATTTACAACTTTTTGGCTCTCTTGACAATTGATACAAATATCAATCAATTTATATATAAATTAACAGATTTTTTAATAAAAATCAAGAAATTTTATCAAAAAAAAATTGCAAAAATTTGTTTTGCTTGTATTGATTAAGTTTAAATTGTATGTTATACTAGCTGACATAGGAAATGAACATAGTAGTAGATATGTGTTGCCACTACACTCGATAACTTTTGTTATCAGAAAGTGAGGTGGTGTTTATGAGTTTTATACTTTTTTTAATATATGCCTTAATGGTATCAGCAACAGTAAACGTAACCTTATTAACGATTTTATACATAAAATATGTAAATTCAATTATAGATAAGGAATAAAAATAACAACACATTCCACTATGCCAATATTGCGAATGTGTTGTTATACTTTTATGTAGTGGTAACCGCATTCACTGCGGTTATTCATTTCCTATATTTATTATACACAGATAATTATAAAATGTCAAATATATTCCTAAAATAAAATTATAGACTGCTACGGGAGAAAAAAGAATTTTCTCCCGTAGCACCACTATGAAACTGAATCAGACATTGTTGTAATCCTCATTGTACTTATAAAGGGGAGCCATATCCAAAATACATATTGCCATAAATTCGTTATTCAACATACATTCAGTAACCTGCTCCTCTGAATAATATTCCCAGATTGATACAACATTCCGAACGATACCTTTTCCGTCTGAATTATCACCAGCAAAAGTTTCAGGTCCTTCTTCTACAAAGCGAGTATATCCCGTATCATCTTTATAAAAAACATCAAACTGTTCCGAAGAGATAAAACCGTTATCGACAAACAATGCCATTAAATTCTCTGGTACTTTACTATCTATACCAGCCATTTTAGAATTGAGCATTTCTTTAGTGTCGACATTGCTTACTGAAACTGTAGCTAGAAAAATGTTTTCCTTCTTGAAATGAGTTCCGATTTTTTGCTGATTGCTTACTGTCATAGTTATTCCTCCTTGTAATTGTTCGGAGGACTGTGCCTCCGAAAAGTATTTTTTCAAAGGCAACAAAAAATTGTTACAATATAATTGTAGCACAATTTGCATAAAAAAACAAGAAATTAATTAAGAATTTTTTCGTTTGTATCCATTTTTGAACTAATTTATAGTTTGTCTTATATTGAATTTTATTTTATTAGTAAATTTTCTAATAATAAATTTAAACACAAAAAAAGGGCGCACTAACCCTATTACAACCTCATGTGTCTTTTAATTTTATTTACGCTACTAAACTTCGTATATTTTCTTGTTTATTCTTTATATGTCCTTTTGCTATTGTTAGCATTACTATAAATGTTAGATTTAACATTAATTCCATTTTCTTTTGTCCTCTTATGAAATGATCATTAAACATGTAATCTCTATCTATTCTACCATTTAGCCTTTCTATTTCTGTTCTCATTTTGTATTTCTTCTTGAACTTTTTACTATCTCTTGCCACTGATGTAAATATTCTATAATCTGTTTCCAATGGTATTCTATATATTTTCTTTCCTGTATTATACCTTGTATATCTTAGGGCATTATTTTCTCTATCATATCCTAAATATTTCATCTTTTCATAATTATTTAAGTCTACTATGTAGAATACTTCTCCTTCTTCAGTATAGGCTATTGGCTGATTTTCTATTTCTCTATATTTCTCAGTTTTATCCCATCTATGAACTATATCTATTATCGGATTTACATTATATTCTTCTTTTATACGTTTGTTTCTTGAGCCATTATCATATCCTGCATCTCCCATTAAGTTTTTCATTTTTTCTAATTTGTATTGTTCTTTATCATTTTTTTTCATTTCTTTTAGCAAATTATCTAATTCTGTTTGTTCAGAATTGTTTGCTGGTGTTACTTTGCTTTTTATTGGTAATCCATATTTTGCATCACATATTATATGTGCTCTAAATCCATAATGCCATTCTTGTTTTTTACTTCCATCTTTCATTTCATATGTCTTACATAAAAATGTTGCTTCATGTTCAGCTCTATTATCATTACATTTATTTGTATTGTTTTTGCTAGCATATGTATCTAATGTTTTCTTTCTCTTAAATATTTATATTTTCCTTCACTTAAGCCACATGCTATTCTTAATTGTGAATTTCTACTTAATTCTCTTCTAAATGATTCTACACTTCTGTGTCCAAATATTTTCATTGCATAAATTAAATTTAACATTGTTCTTACTGGATAATCATTTCTTCCATTTTTTCTTCTTTTTTCAAGCTTTTCACATAATTTATCATCATCGATATTTTCAAAAAATATTTTTAATCTTTCCAAATCTCCTAAATTTTCAATTTCTCTATATTCAAATATTGAAATTTGTGATATATTATTCATAGATTTTTTCACTCCTTTGTTATGTTTTTTTGTTCAAGTAAATTATATCAAATTAGAGTGAAAAAATCACTAAAAACGCTTGAAAAATCAAGCGTTTTTATGTTTTTGTCGTATTTTTTTATTTATCTTATTTTTTATACTGATTAATGGCTGTAAATGGCTTAACTTCATGTCGTTACATTTTTATTACAAATTTTACACCTACGGATTTATGGTTTCTAAACTAACGAAATTATTCCAAATATAATAGTGTAATTATCATTATTTTTTATTAAATATTAATATAAAAAATGAAACATAAAGACAACTTCTTCTATCTTTATGTTTCATAAGTTTATATATTATCGGATTATTCTCCGAAACTTCTTGATGCTAATTTATTACTTAATAGTAAATGACATTACAAAATCATAATTATCTTTTAATTTCATTATTATTGAAGACTCTATTTGTTCTTGATTTTTCTTGTCTTTAAGTATTATATCTTGTACATGTACGCCATTTTCTTCATTATATGTAGAACATTCAAAATCATACGTTGATGGATATTTTTCATTAATATAATTTTGAAAATCATTCAATGTTGGAAAATTATTTTTCTTAAATACATCATCAAGTTTGCTATAAATATATTTACCATCTTTGACATTCAAAGCCTGAACTATTTTATCAATATTCATTGCAACCTTTTTTGTATTATTTACACTATCATATTTTTCAGTAAACTGTGGAAGTACTACCGTGTATGTGTCTAATATTACAGAAAAATCCATAATAGACTTGTCATGAAATATATATAAATTTCCTTCTGCATCTGCACATATATATTCTTTATATTCATTATAGTTATTAACCAAATATTTTGAAAAACTTAAAGCATTTATTTCTTTTATATTATTGTCAATATATTTACTAAATGTATTATAATCCCCAAATCTTTTTTCTCTATATTCTTTATCTAATAAAGCATATGCATCTTCCCTATTATACAAAACTGCATACTTATATTTCATTAAAAGATCACTTACTATTTGTTCATCACTAATAATTTGGTATTTATATTTATTATATGTATTTTCTTCAATTTCATCAGTTGAAACATTAACTTTATCTTGCAATATTTGTTGACTTGTTATTTCTTTGGGTATTATAGAAAACAAACTATTTTTTCTATCTAATTTAGCAATGACTACTTTATTGTTATTTGTTTTTTTATATTCTTTTAATAGTGATATGTCTGCCCACATAATTGTTGTGTTTTCATCAATATCTTGAGAATACATTTTATTAATTTCAAAATCATCAGATTCTTTATACGTGATTAGCATTTTTTTTATATAATTGTCCTCAATACTATTATCCTTAATATACTCACTATCCAAAAGCTTACAAATAGTTTCATATGTGTCTTGTTTTTCTTCTGGAGTAACTGTAATCTCACCTTCTAATCTCGAATAATATGTATCTGTATTATATTGATTAATATATTCATAATATTTTCCACAAATATTTTTCATACAATAGTACAAACCTTTTTCTGCTACTTCATGTATATCTTCTTCAAGTTCAATCGGTGTTGTATCAGTAGGTAACTCTTCATTTTTTCCGGTTGGCATTATGATTTTTTATAATAATAATGCACGCTGTCAAAATACAAATCATTATAATTAAAAGACATATTAATATGTTTATTATTTTATATTTATTATTCATTATAAACTCCTTAATTAAATCTTATTATACAATATACATCAGCTCTTAAAGACTTTTTATATGGATTTTTTCTACGTGTTGATGGAGTGTCTCCACAATTATACCATAAGCCATCTCCTATATATATGTCTGTATGGTCTGAACCTCCACTACCATAAAATACAATATCTCCAGGTTGTAATTTATCTTGTGTTGGATTCATTATTTTGTTTCCGCCATTCTTAATTAAGAATGGTAACAATGACGCACAAGAATTTATATTTGGACACTTTTCCATCCAATCATATCCTGCTTCATATAATGTCCATGATACAAATGTTGCACAACAAACAGATCTTGTATTTCTTACATTTTTTAAAGAACTTGGCAAACCTCCTCCTCCATCTGTGTAATATAAATATTCATTTGAAGATACATAATCATGCACAGTTGCAGCTGCTTCTACTATACTTCCTCCAGAAGAATCAGAACACCATTCACCTGTATATGTATAATAACCTGTTTTAAATAAAATCCATTCTGATCTCCTTCTTGTTTCGAGTCCAGGCACATAACCACTTTTAGAAGTAACTGGCTTATTCATGTAAGTTTCATAGAGTTTATGTTTATACATACCTTCATTTTCAGTCACTTTATATTCATCATCTTTTTCTTGGTCCCAGTAACGATTATATGCTTCAACAAAATTCTTGTTACCACCACGTGAGACTGTTAATGCTCCTGCAGGACCACAATTAAACATTCTGGATACCAATGCGTATTTTTGATATTGCGTTAAATCTAATCCCAATTTATTTACTTCATCTAAGTCTTTTAAAACTATTTCTTTTACTATACCGTCTACAAATTCTTTATCAACATACGCTCCAGCCCTTATTTCATATCCTGCATCTTCAAATCTTTTCCTGTATCCACCATATGTCAAATCAATACCATGTGCTAACGCTAAACTGCCTGCATTTGTATCAACCCCTATTACATATTTAGTTCCATCTGGAGATTCACCAAAACTACCTTCCATTTTATTTAAATATCTTATAAATGCATCTAATCCTCCCATTGATATACTATTAAATTGCTCTAAATCAAATATACTAAAATCGAATTCCAAAACTCCCCAAGGAATATTAGTTGCTTTATAAATTAAATATTTAGTTAAGTCTAATAAATCTGCTGTTCTCTCATTATTTTCTATAATCTTAAATAAATAATCTGATGTTCTAACCTTCATTATCATATTATGTTTATTATATAATTCTACAAATACACTTTCTCTACCTTCTGTTTTGTATTCTCCTCTCTCATATGAATTAGAAATCGTATGTATATTTGATAATTTTTGTTCATATATCTTATAATTATAACTCTTTTGTACTTGTGTTGATTTACCATTAGCATCTGTCTCTATCTCATTATATGTTTCACTGCCACTATTAACAACCTCTTCCGTTGTAGATGAATTTGATGTTGTTTCTGTAACTTTGCCTGGTACATCTATAATTTTTTCCTCTTCATCTCCTAGTTGTAATACTGCTTCACTATAACTATTTTCTTGATATGCCTTTACACACCAATTTTGTACATATGTTACATTCACAGTAGTACTTACATTTTCGGTTAGTGTAGTCTTTTTACTTGTCTCGTGCCAATCTTCATTAAACTTATCAACATCTGCATCCTTTTTTTGTTTTGTTGTTTCAGTTGTATTAGTAGTGCTTATATTATCTTGTACAGCCATAACTATTTCAGTTTTCATAACTTCTTCTTCCAAATCATCTACAAATTTTTCATAATCTGTATCAATGTAGAAAAATAATAAATATTCATATGGCATTACAAATTTTTTTAATGCTGTTTTCAAATTCATAGAATTATTAGTTCTTAATTCAATACTTCCATCTTCTCCTCTTGACCAAGTAACAATTACTAAATTTTTTTCATCATCTATTGTATATGATTTTAAAGCGTTTTCAAAATCGCCACCATCTACATATTTTTGTAGCTTCTCTGGAGATACATACTTCATATTAATAATTCTTGACTCTGTACTATCTTTATAAGTTGTATTCACATCTTCTGTTGATGTACGTCCTGAATGATCTGCTTTAAAATATTCATCTATACTGTTAACTATCGCTTGCGCATATTTATTAACACCATCTCCAGCAATAACACTTGCATCAGGATCCTTAGTTAAATTTCCACCCATCGCAACAACTGATGGGAATCCTGTTGCTGCTGCATTATCTATAATACTTAAAGATGCACTTTCTCCGTCTGCATCTTTACATTTAGTAGTATCTGCTCCAGCACCTAAATTCTCAAGCCCCATTGAAGAGGACATATTTTTAGCTAATATTTCTGCAAGTTGTTGTGAAATATCGTCTCCCTCTTTATATATTGTTTCAACGCCTACATCATTACCATCTCCAAAATATATCTGAATACATAAATTTGGATTTACATCTCTAGTTAGCTGTGCTCTATCTTTATTCTTTACTCCTCCTGGATTATTTGACGTACTTCCAGTTTGTACAACTTTAATGTTTGTATATCCACTTAAAAGTTCCTTTACCTTTTCTGCAACCTTAATTGTAAGCTCTTCTTCTTTTAAATTCTTTTCTTGATTAACTATACCCTTTTCATCTTCATTGTTTCTTCCTGCCGCTATTGCTACTACATATGTTTCTTTATCTTGTCCTATTGTTTTTCCCGAAACCTTTGCTCTGGAAGTTACATTACTTTTTAAATTCTGGTTTGTTATCTTTCCTGTTTTAGTATTATCATTATTATTTAGTACAAGTTCCACTGTAGATAATTTAACATATCCCTCTTTTTCATCTCCTGTTGTAACCTTTAAATATGCGATTGTTTCATCTGTAACAACATTTTTAAAAGTCTCATACTCGCCTTTATAAGTAACTATATCACCTTTTTGTAATTTTATTTGCTTATTAGGATCTTTTTCGTCTGTCATAGGTGTCCAGTATCCTTTAATATTTTTATAGAGCGGTGCGTCTATTGGAATAATTCTAAGTTTTGATCCATTAGACATATTATTTAATTTATTTAAATCATTTCTATCTGTAATCTCAACAGGTTCGTCAACTTTAGCTTGCTCGATAGTAGAAGTTTCTCCTTTGCCAGTATTTTGCATTTCTCCGTGGTTTTTTATTCGGTGTTACCCTTCTAATATTTATTGCACCTTGAAATCCATCTTTAGATTCACTTGGTATATTTCCTTTCAGGTTTGGAAGCTGAGTAAATACTTCTGCTTTTAACATCTTTTTTAAAAAATTAACATCTTCTGGAAGATTATGATATTCAGCAGATTTATTATATTTATCTATAACATCTTCAAGTTTCTTATTAATACCATCAATAAAGTCCAAATAGTAACCATTTTGTTCATCGCCTTTAATCTCAATTAAATCTGCAACATTTTCAATTTCCAGTGATTCGTATATTAATTCAGGATTATTTTCCGAAGTAAAAATTTCTACAACCCAATCGATAAGCCCAAGGATTACCATTCCTCCTATTCCAATTAATAAAACTGGTAACAATGTATTCATTATTGACAACAAAGCACTTAAAACAGCCTTTTTTACAACTTTTTTAGCTTGTTTTTTTACTTCGTCTTCTGCTTTATTTTTAAAATTATTTATTATTCCCAAATATTTCACCTCTTTATTGGCTTTATTTTTTCTAAATATCTATTTTAAAGTTTTCGCCTTTAATATTAGTATTATTGTTATATTCCGAACTATATACTATATCTGTAAAATTAATACTTTTAATTTTCATATTTGACCTATTAGCATCACTAAATTTTATTTGTATTGTTTTTACCTCATTCGGATTAAATATTAGGTCTTCATCTTTGTTTTCATACAAAAGTGCCTCAAATTTATTATCTAAATTATCTTGAACGTAACAAGTATTTGTTTTTCTTTTAGCATCTAATATTAATTTTTTGTTAGTTTTGTTTTGGATATTTATTGTATAGATTTCATAATCTAAATACCTATCTGCCCTAACTACTTGAACCGCTAATTTATCATCTTCGCTTTTTTTATTTATTGTATTTCTCCCTAAATAACTGTTTATGTTTAGCTTATATTCTCCATTTTCAACTTTTAAAGCTACATATTCCTCTATGTAATTATCATTTGTATTCCCTGTAGAAAGCATATTATCAAATATTTTTACTTGATAAATATATACTCCATCAGTATTTGACCACGATTGAAAAGAAAATTGCTTATCTCCTGTAAATTTATTTTCATAATAATTTTTCTCAAAAAGCTTTTCAGTTTGATATAGCTCCTGTTTAGTATCATTTGACAGCATGCTATATGCTGTTTTTATATCATGTTCTATGCATGCTGTAAAAAATTGATCTATAAAACTTCCGAATTTATCTTTATACTCATTTGGAATACTTTTCCCAGATACCATTGATTCGCTTTCGTTACGATAAGAAACAACATTTGATGTTGTTTCTTTTTTTGTTTCTGGCTTTTTATTTCTCGCCTGTATATTTAATATTTTTATTAGAGAATATACTAATATTATTGTTATTATTACAGTCCATACTTTTACTCTATTTTGATTATAGTATCTCCATAATTTATACATACTTCATCCTCTTTCCTGCAACTTATAATAATATATTTTTATATCAATTATTTTTTTATCTCTGCATCTTATATTTATCACCTAAACTATTACTATCAAATCCCAATGCCTCTGTATATAAATCCCAAACTTTATCTTGATTTTTTGCACCTTTAACTTTTGATTTTATTGTATCTTGCATTGAACTACGTTTTTTATCATCTAAGACATAATCTTTTCCATAACTACTAGACATATTAACAATATCAATCATGTTTTCGTGAATATTTTTATTATCCTTCCCATATTTAGCTTCCATTTTTAGTCCATTCTCGATTTGTTTTTCATCTGTAATTCCTGCTAACTTATAATCAAATGCAGCACTCATTAAATCTTTTGCACTTACATCTTGTTGTGTTGCCCTACTAATTCTTCCTGCCATTTCTTCATATTTTTCTTTCTCTTCTTTATTCCTCATAAACTCTTTTCTTGCTCTTTCATTTTGTTTCATCTCTGCTTGTCCAGCAGCATATCCAATTCCGTACTTAGCTTTATCTCTTTGATATCTAGCATCATTTATAAAGTCACTACTATTTCTTCTAATTGATCTAACCCCATCTATAGCAGCATTTACGCCTTTTCCTGGTAACATAGAAGCTGCTTTACCAATAGTTCCTCCTGCCATTATTCCAGCTCCCGCATATTTTAAAGCTTTATTAAAATCTCCAGTTGCAGCTCCAACAGCTAATCCAGTCATAGCACCTCCCATTGTAACTGCAGCTCTAGCTCCTAATTTAGCCCCTTTATATAGTACCTTTCCTCCTTTTTTTGCCACTTTAGGTATTATTTTTTTTGCTGCCTTTCTTCTCCACTTACTATTTGGAATTCTATCATTCTGCTGTCTGATAACAGGATTATTTCCTGGATCTCGTCCTTGCATATTTTGATCTATCTGGTCAACTTCTCTTTGAGCATCATTTCTAACCTGTTCTATCTCATTTGGGTCATTTGCCATATCTTGCCATACTTGTCTGTCATTCATCATTCTTTGTGTCTCATCATCTTGCTGATCTCCATTGTCGTCCTGTCCGCCATTTAATTGTGGATTATTTTGATTGCCTCCATCATCAGCAAATGATTGTGCAAAATCTCTGTCTTGAGTTCTTATTTTGTTATTAGACTCTTCATTACCTGAAGATTTTGATTTATTTGAACCATCTCTTGATTTGTTTCTATCACCAATTTTAGCAACTCCTTTATCAAGTAAATTCTTAGCTAATACTCCACCTGCAAAAGATCCAAGTCCTCCTGCTGTTTTTGCACCATTTCCTATATTAAACATTTCCTTAATTAATTTTTCTGCTGGTATCAAAAATCCAATTGCAACTATTCCATATAAAATATTATTCTTTACCAAATCCATTGCTGATGATACAAAAGCAACATATAATATCAAATGCACTGGTTGTAATATTAAATGTGTAACATATTCCTTAAACCATGCATTAAATGCTTGTGCTTTACCATCTCCCATTTTATCCAGCGGATATGTTAACGCAACTAATGGTGCAATCATTGTTAAAAATGCCATATATAAAAATCTCTTAAAATACATAAATGTAAATCTACATGTGTAAACAATTAATATCAAATATAATATTGAATATGCTACTGTATCATATGCACTTGCTGATTGTGCATTAAATCTTATAAAACCAATAAGGTTGGTTTTGAATTTGATATTTCCTCCATCATTTGGCTTAGTTGACTGAACAACAATTCCATTATTTGCAGTATTTTCAAATAAATTATTGAATTTATCTGTTATCATTAATAATCCTGACATTATAAAATGTATAAAAAATACTAAGCATAATGCAACTACCCAATTTTGTAAATTTTCTTTATATTTAGCTTTTTCTACTGCTGTTGAACTAATTACAATTCTAATCCCTAAATAAATTAACACTGATAACAATCCTACTATAGCAATATTTCTAAAAGATATATACCAGTCAGAAATTACTTTTCTTAGTCCATCAGTTCCTGCAGCTGAAACTGAAGCTTCTTGTGCCGCCTTACTTTCTGAAACTGCTGTGTATTTATTGGGATTTAAAAAGTTAACATCTAAAGCTGCTATATTATTTGAAAATATTGCTTCTGGTGAATATAAAAAATTAGGAACATCATACTCATTATTAACCCATGGTAAAAATTCAGCAGTATTTATAGTACCTGGTCCATATTCAAAATCAACCTCTCCTAAATCTGTAGTTAGCCATGAACCAGAATTTGGATCCAAGTTCTCGTCCTCAACTGATAACATTGCAGAAGAAAAACTATCAGCTCCCAACATAAACTTGTTTAAAGCCCCCATTATAATATCACCTACAGCATCAATTAGCTGTATAATTTGTTTTAACAATGAACCCATTATTCCTCCGCCCTCGTCAGGCATATTCTCTTCCTCAACTTTTGTTGGCTCTGCATAAACACTATAATACTGTGATATTGCAAATGTTAAAGACAGTGCTATTAGTACAATTATTAATATCTTTCGTGCTATACATTTTTTTCTAGACATAAGCTTCATTATTCCTCCTCGAATTAAAGATTTCCCACTACTCTTCTTTTATTTACTAACTTATTCAAGTTAGTTTCAACAAACTCAAATTCCTTTTGGGTAGGTGTAATTTGTAAAATAGCAGACTCAGGTCCAACTTTCAACAAACCTTCACCTTTTCCACAAGTTACTAAGAAACTTGATTCTCCTTCGCTTAATTTAAATACTTCTTTTAAATATTGTATTTCCGATTTATCTTGTGCTAAAAATAATTTCGTATCAGAAGATGTAAGTACTGCCTGTGCTTCTGGTCTCTCATAAAAATCTTGAAATCTTTGTGAAACTACCGCAAGAGAAACATTTCTTTTTCTTGCACGTCTTGCCATTGTATTTAAAAAGTCAACAGCCTCTGGGTATGGAAGTAACATCCAAGCTTCATCTACAATTACTCTTTTCTTTGTAGCTTTACTCCTATCTTCACTATTTTTCTTAACAAATTTTTCCCATATCCAAGTTAAAAGAATTTGTTGTGCAAGTGGTCTTGCAAATTTTTCCTCTAATTGAGATATATCTAAATTTATAAATGGTGCTCCTTCAAGTAATTCAAATGTAGATTGTCCATCAAAATAAGCCATTTGACCATTATATTCTCTTATATATTGCTTCATTACTTTTAATAAGTAACTATAATGATACCTATAATCATCATTTAAATTATCTTGTGCTTTCGCTTGTATCCTTCTATACCAAGACCCTATTGTTGGCATTTTTTTCTTTTCTCTATATAACTTATCACCCCTGTTGAAATTGCTTGTTGCTTCATACAAACTATTAGGGTCACCTGTTATTCCTAATGCAGCATATTCCTCTGCAACTGATTCTGCTATAATTTGTTTTGTCAACTCATTTACTTCTGTACTTCTTGTGCTTCCTCTTGCCATTGTTAATAATGATTGTGTAACGTCTTCAACTTTATTTTCAATATTAAGTACTAACCTTTCTCTTCCTGTTATCTCATCTTTGGCTGTTTCAGTTTCTACATCAAATAAATTTATAACTGTTTTAGAATTTGGACTAAGCACTACATTAATGCCACCTAAAGACTCTGCTACTATCTCATATTCTCCCTCGGCATCTAGTGCTAAACTTTCAATTCCCATTAATAATGATGATCTACTTATTAATGTCTTCATTGTTACAGATTTACCAGCACCAGATTTTGCAAATATTACCATATTATAATTTGTAAGTGAACTATGGAAATTATCAAATAATATTGGTGTTCCTGTTTGTTTATTAAATCCTAATGGTATTCCTGTTGAGTGTCCAACTTCTGACGTTACAAATGGAAATACTGTTGACATTGAACGCCTATCAAATGTGTGTGTTTTTTTAATTTTGTCCTCCATCAATGGTACATTGGATTTAAATGCATCTTCTTGCATTGCCCATGAGGTTTTTATTCCTACTAATGATTTTGACATTTCAGTTGCTAGCAATTTGGTAAGTCTATCAAGATCACTTAAATTATATGTAAAAATTGTAGCAACAACAGATGCTTCATATAATTTATTATATCCTGCAGCAATTTCATCTCTTAATTGCTCTGCCTCAAATCTTTTTTGTGTTAAATTACTTTCTCTATTTATGTTTCCTCTGTCTGCTGCAACTATTCTTTCAGTTTCTAGTTCATTAATAACTTTGTTCAACTGATTTTGTGATCTAGCTTCTTGTATAGGATTTATATATATTGATGTATTTATATCACCGAAAAAATACATATCTCTAAATAATTCGGGAAATGTACACATTCTTGGTAATGTAGATACAAAAAAGCTTCTTGCATATTTTTTTACATTTGAAATTATTTCCAAATGATCTATATTACTTGCATCAATTCCAGAAGGTGCAATCAATTCTTTTATTGTTTGTCTTTTTAATAATTGTGGTTCATTGTTATTTGGCTGTTGTCTTTTTTCTACCTCTTGTCGTTTTTCTTTTCTCATTTGCATTACCTCCTTCTTTTGTCTTTTCATCGTCTATTTTCTCAATCGCTCTATCTGTTAATTCTGTTCCTAAGTATTGCTCATTTTCTTGTATAATAATTTTGGCCATTTGTGCAATTAAATCATCCATGTTGTTTTCTTTTTCTTCAACTTGTCTTTCTAGTTCTGTTTTAGCTTCATCCACTTTCATATTTGCCATTTTAACTGCTCTATCTTCTATCATTTTATCTATCTCTGCCATCTTTTTCTTCAATACATTTGGTGCTGTTACATAAATCTCATCATAACCTGCTTTCATCGCTTTGTCTAATCCGAAAGTCTCTGCTTCATCTCTGTTATATGCCATATATAGTAATTCAATTAGTTCATTTGATTTAAGTATCTTTCCTCTAACACCACATATTGAAATCGATCTTATTAATGATTGTGCTCTTGTATATAATTCTGAAAAAGCAATACCCTCTAACTCAGCTTTATCTAAATTATCATTTGCAGCTTCAGCTGAATAATATGGAATTACTAAATAATATTTTTTATTTAATATATTTTTATTTAAACTCATTCTTTCAGTATCTTGCAATACTGATTTTCCATATTCATATAAATTGGCTTGTTTTGTAACTTCAAAAAATGCTCTTCTTAATTGTTCTTCTGAGTATTCTCCTGATTCCCTCATTTGTTCATACTGCATTTGCATATTTGTTAATTTCATTTCTACAGCTTTTACCTTTTCTCTATATACAGACAAACTTGATTCAAGATTAATTGATCTTGTCTGGATATATATCTGTACAGGATGTCTTAATGTATTTAAAAATTGTACAAATCCTTCTTCTACGCTAGTTTTTTCTACTCCTGACATTAAATCATAATTTATCCCTTGACATTCTACTACCATTAAATATCTGTTACCATTTTTTTGTATAATCATATTATCTCTTACTGTATCAAATTCCATGAAATTAAAAATTGATTGTTTATTTTGTGCTTTTGTATTTTTCTCATTGGAACTTACATTCTCATTTTTATCAGTTCCTTTTTCTCTTTTTTCTTTAAAATGAAGATATACTAAAAAAGATATTAACGCAATTATTGCTACAACAATTAAGATTAAAAAAATTGAAAGTACACTTACAATTTGTGTAGTTGATTGACTATCCATTTGACTTTTCCTCCTTTGTATATACATATAATTTTTTATTATTTCTTTTAAATTTTATATACCTTATTATAACATCATCTATATTCTCTCCACCTGTCTTTTTGGTCAACTCAAATCCATTATTATCTGGTATCTTAAACATTCCTATTGAATATCCTATTAGAGCAAAAATTAATGTTATTATGAAACCCACCATTGTCAATCCTAAAAGCTTGAATATAAAATAAAATACAAGTCCTACTGCACATCCAATGCAAGTTGTTATTAATGATTTTGTCGAAAATATAAACAGTATTCTTCCTTCTCCTTTTACATTTCTTGGTAAATTATATGTTCCCATATCTTCCTCCTTTGTTTTTATACAATTATCTTATTTTATTATAGCAAAAAAAATCGATAAATGGAAGTATTTATCGATTTTTTTTTTAAGTTTTTTAATTTTTATTAACTATTTAAACCATTTGCAAAATTATATACTGCATTTGCTATAGTTGTTGCACCAAATATCAATACAGCACCAATAATATATGGAATCATTGTTTTCTTGTATTCTGCTTTTTCTTCCGCAGAACCCATCATATATTTTATACCTAATATCATTAATATTACAACAGCAATGACAACTCCGACTGTATTTATAATTCCCATTATTTTTTGCCCAACAGTTTGTATATCTCCTGTTCCTTGATATGATGGCTTTAATTTATCTGGAGTAATTCCATCCGCATATACAACAGAAGCTCCCATAGATATAATTAATAATATTGTTGCGATTGTTGTTAATATTTTCATTGTTTTTGTGCTCATATCTTCTCCTCCTTTTTATTTTACTTTATTTATTATAATCTGGTTCTTCCAGAATGTAAATAACTTAATATGATATACCTTTCTTCTTTCATTATAAAACATCTATTAATTTTTTGCAAGTTTTTTGCAAAATTTTGTCATTTTAAGCATATTTTGATATTGTTTCTATTAAAAAAAGATATAGAAATCTTAAAATTCCTATATCTCAGACTGTTGACAAAGTATATAAAAATATTTTGTTCAACAGTCTTTCTTTTCATTTTTTGAAATAAATTATTTATTC
>ENA-ORLY01001958-ORLY01001958.1-human-gut-metagenome-genome-assembly--contig:-NODE-1958-length-21775-cov-8.090884_pt1 | contig 21775 bp, 18 predicted proteins | sample MGYA00243071_ERZ508832 | MGnify/ENA primary metagenome ERZ508832 (study PRJEB26277, sample SAMN04329777) | human gut metagenome | biome: human-associated habitat | host: Homo sapiens | place: USA... | reverse complement strand
ACGCTCTGGAAACGGATGCGCAAATATGGTGCCTGCGGCACGGGGCTGACGCAGAACGTGGATGACTTGTTACAGTCCCACACAGCGAGAACCATGCTTGCAAACAGCGAATTCCTGCTCATGCTCAATCAGGCGAGTACGGATCGGATCGAGCTGGCGCGGCTGCTCAATATTTCGGATAATCAGCTTTCGTATATTTCAGGTGTAGACTTTGGACACGGGCTTCTCAAGTGCGGCAGCACCATCGTGCCTTTCGTGGATCATTTCCCGAAAAATGGCAAGCTGTACCAGCTTATGACGACGAAACTATCTGAACGGGTGGAGCAGGCGTCGTAATGCGGGAGGTCAAAGAAAAATCGTCGCTGAAAGCGAGAGCCGTCGAAACCCTCAAATCCGCGCCGCGAACAGCATTCCGCCGCGGCACAGATGCTTCCTTTCAGCAGCTTCGGCAGGAGCTGCGCGAGGCAGCGCAGGACGGTCAGCCGGAAGATCGCTACGAGAGCGGCAAGATCACAGACACCGCCGACCATGCCGTGCAGGAAGCCCGCCATCTGGCAGAAAAAGCTGTCCACAAGCTGCCGAAAACGAAATCCGAACCGCAGCGGGAAGCCAGAACGGAATCTGTTCCACAACACGAGCAGTCCCGACAGCCTACTACAGTACCGAGAGAATATCCGCCTGTTTCTGCGCAACCGGACTATCCACCACAGAGCCAGCCGCAGGTAAGTCGTTCTGTGCGCGAAACGGCTTCTCCGATCAGGGAGAAGCCAGCCCCGCCCGCAAATGCTCCGCAGCCTAAGATGTGGGAGCATGCACCGGATGCGAAAGCAGCAGCGTTCCCGTCTCAGTATCCAGCTCCGAGAATTCGTGAAAACGTAAAAGCTGTTTCTACGAAAACGACACCGTCGACAATGGAGCATTCTGTGTGTGAACCGGCTTCGTCAATCAAAGAGAAGCCGGTTCTTCCTGTAAATGCACCGCAACCCAAGATGCGGGAGTATGCACCGGATGCGAAAGCACCGGTGCCCCCGTCTCAGTATCCAACTCCGAGGATTCACGAAAAGCCACAGGCTGTTTCCTGTCCACAGGTAAATCAGCCTGTGCGCGAGCTGTGGTCTTCGGTCAAAGAAAAATCTGCTGTGAAAGCAAAACCGGCAGAACAGCGCTCGCTTGGAAACGCCCCTGCCAGCACGGAACCGTCTGCACCTGCGACGACCCCGACGGTGCAGCCATCAGCACGGACTCTGCCAAGAGAAAAACCGATTGTTTTCTCTCCGCGAGAACCGCTTGCCACGCCAAAAACGGATACCACACAGTTCGCGCTTCCTGAAATCAAGACGAAAGAGTACATCCGAAGTAGGCGGCAAAAGCAGAATTTTCTCAAAGAGGAAGCGAACGGTATTGAAAACATAACCGAAGATTCCGAAACGTTTTTGCCTGCCGTCCGTACACGGGAAACTGTTCGTGAACAGCAGAAACTCCACGTTTCCCATAGTGCGGAACAGGAGCAGCCGGTCATGCCGCAGATTCGAACGCGGCAGCCGCAGACAGCTTCCATGCCCGCCGATATAGAACCCACGAAGCCGGAAGTTCCACAGCCACCGCTTCCGGACATCAAGAGCAAGCAAAAGTACATTGCAGCGCAGCAGCCAACACAGGTAACGCCCGTGCAGGCAAACCCACAACAGGTGGTGCGGCAAACTGGGCGGAAAGCTATGCATGGCAAGCAGAAATTATGTCAACCGGCATTGACGAATGAAACAGTCCCCGTACCAATGAGCAGGAATGTCGCTCCGACAAAGCCTGCGCGTGTCCAGAAACAGGCGCGTCCGGCTTTCGTAAAAAAGCAGAAGATCAAAACAGCCCCGAAAGCGAAAATCAAGGGTGCCACACCTGCCGCAAAAGCGCTGCCAAGCAAAGCGTCGGCAGCTCCTCCAAAGCAGGCTGCAACTGTCATCCGCAAAGGGCAGGTACTTCGGGATACGGCGATCAAAACGGCGAAGGTAGCAAAAGAGGCCGGAAGGAAGGTCCTGCGGGCAATCGCGGCAGCGGCAGAAAAGCTGGCCGCAGCGATTGGTGCAGGTGGCGCGGCGGCAGTTTCCGTTGTTGTGGTGATCCTGCTCGTGGGGATGCTGTTCGCTTCGCCGCTCGGAATCCTGTTCGCCGGTGAGGATACCGGTACGGAAATCAAGATTCCAGACGCGGTTGCGACGCTGAACGGCGAGTTTACCGACGAAATCTACCGTATCATGGAGGATCATCCATACGACGAACTGGATATGCAGGAGGGCATGGAAGCGGCCATGCTGCAAAATTGGCGGAATGTGCTGGCTGTGTACGCGGTCAAGGTCTCGACCGGCGAAGAACACGGCTTGGACGTTATGACAATGGACGAAGAAAAACTCCAGCTCCTGCGGGAAATTTTTTTCGATGCCAACAAGTTGGAATACGAATTGACAACCAGAACCGTAGATGGCGAACGGGTCACAACGTTGCATATCTCTGTGCAGATCAAGGACGCCATGCGGATGGCAGACGAGTACGGCTTCACCGACCAGCAGCGGGAGATGCTCGAAGAATTGCTGAAGCCGGACTACGACGACATTTTCCTTTCCCTGATCGGTAATTATCAACCGGGCGGTACGCCCATCGGTCCTGTCGACATTTCGGACATTCAAGGTACGCTGCCGGATGATCTTGATCCGCTGCGAGAATCCATTGTCCTGACGGCGTATCAGCTTCTCGGAAAGGTGACGTATTTCTGGGGCGGCAAAAGTCTCGTCCTCGGCTGGGACAGCCGTTGGGGAACGCCGACGACAGTCACTGCACCCGGCAGCGGTTCGACCGGCAAGGTGCTTCCGTTCGGACTAGACTGCTCCGGTTTCGTAGACTGGACGTTCTATAACGCCACGAACGGTGCATACCTGCCCGGACGCGGTGGTGGCGCAGCCTCGCAGCATGGCTACTGCGCCAATATTTCATGGTCAGACGCACTGCCCGGCGATCTCGTTTTTTATGCGGATGACAGTCACGTTGGAATCGTCTGCGGCTACGACAGCGTAGGGAATCTCCTCGTCATCCACTGCTCCGGCGGGCAGAATGGCGTGGTCGTGACCGGGCGCGAGGGCTTTGCCGTCGCAGCCAGACCGGATTTGTTTACGGATTAGTCCAATTTGCTTCGTTTGTGCGGCATTCTTTGTTGGCTCTGGTGAATAGCTTTCTTTCCTTTTTCCTGCGATACTTGGCGTACCAAATCGAAAGGAGACTGCAATGGAAGCAAGAAAAAACCTATGTGCCATGCTGCCGGTCACACTTCATACCAGAGTCCGGCAGGAGCAGGAAAAAGCCGGGATGACCCTCGGTGAGTATGTGGAAGCCATGATCACGGAATATTACGACTGGAAGGATGGAAAAATCATGACCGGAGAAATGAGAACCTTAGCCGCGCAGATCCCCGCAGAACTCTTTGACCGACTTGACCGCTACCTCAAGGAGCGCGGCATCAAGAAGAAGGACTTCTTAGTTGACATCATCACCCGCGCGCTGGAAGAAGCCGAAGCCTCCGAGGTGACCGAGACGATTACAGAAACACCGCCAAACGATGACGGAGAAGCGATACTGCACGATGAACCAGATGAACAGCCGGAAGCGGATGAAATCTGAACCCAAATCAAGCCCCCGCAGGTCATGCCTGCGGGGGTAAACCTTTGTCACAAGCCGTCAGCCGACACGCGCCCGCGTGTCGGCTTTTCTGCGTCCCGGTAGGGACGCTGCACCCCAAAGGCATAAAAACTGCGCGTTGGAGCGCGTGTGGCGAAGTACGAAAACAGATGTACAGGAGGCGAGAAAACACAAATGCTATCTGAGCACCAAAACAAAAACGCAAATTTTCTCCGAATCCTGATGACACTCCGCGCCCTGCGTCAGAGCGGAGACATTACGGAAAAAGAATACCGCAGAGCCAAGAAATATTATCGAACATTGACAGGCGCAGACATTATCCTTACCGACTAAACTGTAATTTGCACGGTTTCCACAAGAATTCGCACTGCCGTTTCAGCGTTTGGTAGAATTCGGAACCGCTTGAAAGATATCAGTAGACTTGAACCTTTTCGCGGATATACTTGTCGTTGACAAACGGCATGGGAGGTGAGAAAAATGCCAGTTGCAAAACTGATTGCGCCAACGACGAAGCAGGAGATCCCCAAGCTGCGCGTGGCGGCATATTGCCGTGTGTCCTCAAACTCCGCAGATCAGCGAAATTCCTTTGCAACGCAGGAACGTGTTTATACGAAATACATTGCAGAGAAGCAGGAATGGGAGCTGGTCGACATTTTTGCCGACGAGGGTCTCAGCGGCATGAAAGCGGATAACCGCCCGGAATTCCAGCGGATGATCCGCATGTGCGAGCTGCGCCAGATCGACCTCATTCTTACAAAATCGGTCTCCCGCTTTGCCCGCAACGTGAAAGAGACGCTGAATTATACGCGCAAGCTGAAGCTGCTTGGGGTCGGAGTGCAGTTCGAAGAAGAAGGTATCAACACGCTGGCGATGGCCGACGAGATGCTGCTCAATACATTTGCAGCGATTGCGCAGGAGGAATCTGAGTCCATCTCGCAAAACGAAAGGCTGTCCATTGTAAAGAGAATGGAAAGTGGAGAATACATTGCAACCAACGTACCGTATGGGTATCGCTTGATTGATAAGAAACTCGTAGTTTACGAACCAGAAGCAAAAATTGTTCGATGGATTTTTGATGCGTATCTGAACGGCATGTCTGCAACTGAAATTGCGCGAGAATTGACAGCTCAAGGAATTCCAACCAAAGACAATAAAGCAAACTGGAAATCAAACCGGCTCACATATATGCTTTCCAACGAACGCTATGCCGGTCATACGCTTCATCAAAAGTTTTATGGAGAACCAACTGTCCCATTCAAACGACATCGCAACTGTGGGGAGTATGATCAGTTTTATGCAGAAAATACGCACGAAGCAATTTTAGCGCCCGATGTTTATGTGGCTGTACAGCGTTTATTGGCAGCTCGAAGAAAAAAGACGGAAAGCGTCAAGACCACAAATACATATCCTCTTACAAGCCGCATTCGGTGTTCCGAGTGTGGCTCTTTCTATCACCGGAAGGTGCGAAATGGCATAGTGAAGTGGGTATGTTCAAAGCATGCAGCGGATACCGCAACCTGCAATTCCGGCTATTACAGTGAGGAACGTATTTACGACGGCATCATCACCATGATCAACAAGCTGCGCTTTTGCGAAGAAGATATCCTTGGTCAGACGATTCAGAAGCTGGAATTTGCCGCCGCAGCCTATAAGCGGAACAACAGAACGGCCAGCCAGCTCAGTCAGAGCATTGCCGAACTGAACGCAAAGCTGCTTGCACTGGAGCGGCTTCGCACAAAGGGATACCTCGCCGCAGATATTTACCATACGCAGGCGCGGGAGATCCGCCAGCAGCTCGGCAAGCTGAAAACGGAGCGCTACAGCAGCTTTGAATCACGGATCACGACGATGCTGGAGGATGTGCGGAAGCTGAAATCGCTGATTGATGAGCTGGAACAGCCGCTGGAAGTGTTCGACGAGAAGCTGTTCCATGATATCGTCACAGACATCTGCATCAATAACCGCGACGAGATGACAGTCACCCTGCTTGGCGACCTCAAATTTACAGAACAGATCTAAGGCAACACCGCACAATTGCGTCGGCGCGCTTCGGCGGATCTTTTCCGCCAATCCTGCGGTTTGAAAAGCTTGAAATACATACAGTATTCCTGCGCTTTTCAAATCTTGGCTTGACGAAAAATCTCTCGCCGAATCTGCTTGCCGAATTGTGCGGTGCTGCCTAAAGAGGAACATGTATGAAAAAGATTCGATATTTACCGTTTGGCTACACGATTCGCAACGGACACACCGTGATTGAACAGCAGGAAGCCGATGTTGTCCGTAATATTTTCAGATCGTACATTCAAGGTGCGTCGCTCAAGGAAATCGCGGAAGATTTGACAGCAAAGAAGATCCCATACACAGAGCGGACCTGCGTATGGGATAAGGCGCGGATCTCGCGGATTCTGGAGAATGCGAAGTACACCGGCGATGAAGAATTTGAGACGATCATTGACGAGAACACCTACGAAGAAGCCATCGCGGTCAAAAGCGCACGGCGCTGGAATCAGGCAGTCGAGGAAAGCGAGGGTATCCGGCAGATCCGCGACCGTGTCCGCTGCGGACAATGCGGTGCGACGATGCTCCGGCATATCAATTCCAAACGTGCAATCCGGGAAAGCTGGACGTGCAGCAACGCAGACTGCGGCATTCGGGTGCGGATCAGCGACGGAGAGCTGCTCCGGAAAATCACACTCCTCATGAACCGCGTCATCGCAAATGCCGATCTCATGCTCCCGCATCCAAAAATAAAGCACAGGGATTCCGCAGTGGTGCTGGATTTGCAGCAGCAGATCTCTGACGAAATGGAGCAGGAACGCCCCAGCGAGGAACGGATCGCTATGTTGCTCTGCGAAATTGCAGGTCAGCTTTACAAAGAAACAAACGCCAAAACGCAGATCGCCGCACAGATTGCCAGAAAGCGTGCCTCTCTGATGAAGCTGCAGGATGCGTTCAACGCCGCATATTTTTCCGAACTGATCGACGCCGTCTCCCTTCATGTGGGAGGCGGCGTCGTTCTGCATACAAAAACAGAAACCGATATTTGCGAAAGTGAGGAAGAACCGAATGGAAGTCCAGAGAATTCCGAAACGGACAGTTTCCGTAATTGAACCCCAAAAGTCCATCCTTGTGGACAAGGAGAAATATCACCAAAAGCGGGTGGCGGCCTACTGCCGCGTCTCCACAGATTCCGAAGAACAGCTTACATCCTATCAGAACCAGATGCGCGTTTACACGGAAATGATCGCTGCCAACAAGGAATGAGAGTTTGTCGGCCTTTATGCCGATGAGGGCATTTCCGGCACAAGGGCGGACAAACGCCCGGAATTCCAGCGCATGATCCGCGACTGCCAGAACGGGAAAATCGACTATATCATCACGAAATCCGTATCCCGATTCGCCAGAAACACGGTGGAGTGTCTGGAATATGTGCGATCCTTAAAAGCACAGGGCATTGGCATCTTCTTTGAAGAACAGAATATCGACACGCTGAAAAATGAGAGTGAATTATACCTTGTCATTTACGCGGGCTTTGCGCAGTCCGAATCCGAGAGCATCAGCAAGCATATCACATGGACCTACCGCAAGAAGTTCGAGGAAGGAAAAGTGAGCTTTCAATATAAGAATTTCCTCGGCTACCGAAAAGGCGAAGATAAGCAGCCGGAGATCGTGCCGGAAGAAGCAGCCATCGTGGAGCGGATCTACGAGATGTTCCTCGCCGGTCAGCCGATCAAGGTGATCGCCCAGACACTGCAAGCAGAAAAAAATGAGCTCCCCGGAAAGAATCTCAGCTTCAGCAAGAATATGATCATGAATATTCTACGGAACGAAAAATACTGTGGCGACTGTATCCTCCAGAAAACCGTTACGGTCGACTGCATCTCCAAAACGCGAAAAACAAATCAGGGCGAAGCACCCATGTACATTGTCGAGAACAATCATCCGGCGATTATCAGCCGTGAGGTGTTCAACCGCGCGCAGGAAGAATTGATCCGGAGGCAGGCACTCCGGGCAAAGTCAGATAAGACATCCATCACCGCAACCGGAAAATACTCCAAATACGCACTGACCGAGGTGCTGCAATGTGCGGAATGCGGCAGCCGCTACCGGCGCGTCACTTGGACCGCGCACGGGAGGAAGAAAATCGTCTGGCGGTGCATCAGTCGTCTGGATTATGGAACGAAACACTGCAAGGACTCTATTACCGTAGAGGAAGAAGCCCTGCACGGAGCGGTTGTCCGCGCGTTAAACCGCTTTCACACAGAGGATGAGTCCACATACCTGGCGCTCATGAAAGCCACCATTGGAGAAGCCATCGGCATAAATGGCGGTTCGGAGGAAATTGACCTACTTACGCGCCGCATCGATGCGCTGAACAAACGGATGCTGGAACTGGTCAACGAAACCGTTGCGGCTGGGAAAGACGTAGAAAGCAGCGAGGATGAATTCAAAAGCATCTCCGATCAAATCGAGCAGCTTAACCGCCGCATTGCCGCAATTCAGGAGAGTGTGCGCGGCGATGCCACGCGGCAGGCGCGGCTGGAGGAAATTCAGAGCATCATCGCCAAGCGCAATGCGAATGAAACACAATACGACGACAGCATCGTGCGCCAGATGATCGAGTGCATCAAGGTACATAACGATGGAAAGCTGACGATCATTTTCGGCGGCGGCTACGAGATCGAGGAAACGCTATAAATGCGAAGCACCTCTGTGAGAGCGTTCACTCGGTGGTTGGTATCATAATGTGATACCAACCACCGAGTGAACGGAGTGCGTAACGATTAAGGGCATGAACATTTTCGTTGCAGAAACCTTCCACGACGGTAAACTAAAGTTTGCTATACCAAATCAATCCCAAGCTCAAGGGCTTTTATTGGATGGGACACACATTCGAGAGTTTACCTGCTTTTGGCCGTGATGTTCTGGAAAAACTGTGGGATAAGGACAAATCGCTTTTCCCGTACTATTCCAGTATTCTATCTGAAAAACTTCTATCCCAATATGTGCAAATGGCTGCACCTAAAAACGAGATACTCAAAAAAGCTGCCGCGGCTATTGAGGATTCTTATTTCAAGCATGCATCAGCACTCCAGCATCTCCAGCGTGCAAGTTTGAGCAATGCTCTGGCGGATGGCTGCACGAACAGGCAGCACGGCAGAGGGAGATACAGACAGTTCATCGATACCCATAGCCAGGAAGGTAGGCAGCATGGAAATGTCAGCACCCAGCTCGCCGCAGATACCGATCCAGATGCCAGCCTTATGGGCAGCATCGGCAGCCATTTTGATGGCACGGAGCAGCGCGGGATGATGAGGATCATAAAACTTACCCAGATCGTTTGCCTGACGGTCGCAGGCCAGGGTATACTGAGTCAGATCGTTGGTGCCAACAGAGAAGAAGTCCACCAGTTTGGCAAGTTCCTCGGCCACAAATACGGAGGAAGGAGTCTCGATCATAATGCCCGGCTCAGTATCCTTGTCATAGGGAATACCCTCGGCTTCCAGTTCTTTCATAACGCTCATGCAGGCACGCTTACATTCCTTGACTTCCCAGACAGAAGTGATCATGGGGAACATAATGGCAATTTTACCGTAAACAGATGCCCGGTACAGAGCGCGCAACTGGGTGCGGAATACCTCAGGACGATTCAGACAGATACGAATAGCGCGAACACCCAGGGCAGGATTTTCTTCTTCCTTCATATCGAAATAATCCACCTGCTTGTCTGCACCGATATCCAGAGTACGAATCACAACACGCTTGCCGTTCATGGCATCAGCAACACTACGGTACGCCTCGAACTGCTCATCCTCAGTGGGGTAATCGGAAGCACTTAAGTAAAGGAACTCACTGCGGAACAGACCGATACCCTGACCATCGTTTGCCAGAACGGCAGCCACATCCTCGGGAGAACCGATATTGCAATACAGCAACATCTTCTTTCCATCCAGAGTGATATCTTCCTGGCCCTTCATGGTTTCCAGCAGCTTCTTTGTTTCCTGCTGTTTTTCATATTTTTCTTTCAGAGCAGCCTGAGTCATAGCGTCGGGATTGATGATCAGCTGACCAGTTTCACCATCAATGTAGCCAACACGGCCATTGTAGCCTTCTGCCAGAGCTTCACCAGCACCGCAGATAGCAGGGATACCCATAGTACGGGCCAAAATAGCAGTATGAGAGTTACCGGAACCACCCATGGTGACAAATCCCAGAATCTTGGACTTGTCCAGCTGCAGGGTTTCAGAAGGAGCCAGATCGTCCGCTGCCAAAATAACCGGAACATCAGAGTGGATTCCTCCGTCCACAACACCCAGCAGATTATTCAGAATCCGCTTGGCCACATCCTTGATGTCCGCAGCACGAGCCTGCATATATGCATCATCCATAGCTGCAAACATAGCTGCAAACTGGATGCCTGCCTGTTCCACGGCGTGTTCTGCATTACAGGATTCTTCATCAATCAGAGATGTAATACACTCTACAAAGTCTTCATCTTCCACAAACATGGCATGGGTTTCAAAGAGGGCTGCCATCTCCTCACCGGCATCTTCCTGGCACTTTTCTGCCAAGGCATTCAGCTGCCGGATGGACTGTTCCTGAGCAACAGCCAGGCGGGCTTTTTCGGCCTCAATATCAGAGACAACTTTCAACGTAACCGTGGTGTCAGAACGCTGGAAGAAATAGAGGGGGCCTTTTGCAATGCCCTTGGATACACCTTTACCTTGGATTGTAATCATAGTTCAGTATCCTTTCTATATGTGGAAAAAAAGTTGGGAAGCGCCGAAGAAGGAGTGTTTTGTTTAAGGAGTGTTATAATTTCAGCGCTTCCCGTGGCAAAAGGATTTGATTGCTTACAGATTGTTGTTAAAGAAGGCAGTCAGAGCGGCAATTGCGGCATCTTCATTAGCACCTTCTGCGGCTACAGTAACAACATCGCCCTGCTTTACACCCAGACTCATGAGCTTCATCAGCTGACCGGCCTTCGCAGTGGTACCATTCTTGGTGATGGTTACTACAGTATCAGCAAAAGCCTTTGCTTCCTTGACCAGCATGCCAGCGGGACGGGCGTGGATGCCCAGAGGATCATTGATGGTATATTCAAACTGCTTCATATTATTAGCCTCCTAAATCGTTATTATATTCAATTACTTGCTCAGTTCGATGACAACGTCATCATTGGTAACAGCATTGCCGGTGTGACCGTTCAGGGAAGCAAAGTCATCGACATTGCAAACCAGGACAGGGGTAATGGTATTCAGACCGGCAGCCTTGATTCCTTCCAGATCTGCTTCGAACATCAGCTGGCCCTTCTTGACCTTCTGGCCATTCTTCACATGAACTTTGAAGCACTTGCCGCCCAGGCCAACAGTTTCCAGACCCACATGGATCAGAATCTCAGCGCCGTTTTCAGCTACCAGGCTGCATGCATGGCCGGTTTCAAACATAGTATCTACGGTAGCATTGCAGGGAGCATATACCTTGCCGTCAGCAGGGATAATGGCAATGCCTTCACCCAGCACACCCTGGGCAAAAGTAGGATCGGGAACTTCTGCTACAGGCACGGTTTGACCAGCCATAGGAGCAAAAATATGATTGGGATCAAAGGTTTCTTCTTTCTTACCAAACAGTTTATCAAAAAGACCCATATTATTTCCTTCTTTCTATATTACTTGATCAGAGCCAAGCACTCGTAAGGCCGCAGAGTCAGATCAGTGAGGGCGGTGGCATTGTCCCAGTTTGCGATCAGAACATCGGTATTTTCCCAGCCCTGGGGCAGGGTTACAGGGGCTTCTTCACTGGTAAGGTTACACATCACCAGCATCTCCTGGGAATCGGTATAACGGCGGTAAGCCAGAACGTTCTCGTCTTCCTTCATCAGGAATTCAATCTTGCCTTCGGAGATAACTTCCATCTCCTTACGCAGCTGAACCAGCTTCTTGTAGAAAGCACGGACAGAAGTCTCATCATTCATCTGTGCGGCAGCGTTGATCTGACGGTAGTTTTCAGGAGGATCGATCCAGGGAGTACCGGTGGTGAAACCGGCGGCGTGGCTGTCGTCCCACTGCATGGGAGTACGGCCATTGTCGCGGCTGCGCTCTGCCAGGATCTGCAGAGCCTCTTCGGAGGTCTTGCCGTTTTCCATGAGGATCCGGTAGTAGTTCAGGCTTTCCACATCCCGGTACTGGTCAATGGAAGTATAGTGAGGGTTGGTCATGCCAATCTCTTCACCCTGATAGATGTAGGGAGTACCTCGCATCAGATGGATGGCGGCAGCCAGCATCTTGGCGGATTCCTTCCAGTACTTGTCCTCGTTGCCGAAGCGGCTGACAGCCCGGGGCTGGTCATGGTTGCACCAGAATACGGCATTCCAGCCGTCCTCTGCCTGCATTCCCTCCTGCCAGGTGCAGAAGAGATCCTTCAGCTTCATCAGGTCGGCGGGCATTAGGCTCCACTTATCGCCATCCTTGTAGTCAACCTTCAGATGATGGAAGCTGAAGACCATGTTCAGCTCCTGTTCCTTGGGAGCGGTGTAGCGGACACAGTTGTCCAGGCTGGTGGAGGACATCTCACCGACGGTGGTCATATCTGCAATGCCTGCATCACGAACCATTTCCTTCAGGAATTCGTGGACATGACGTCCGTCAGTATAAAAACGACGGCCATCGCCGATATAGTCATTTTCAAAAATCTCAGGCTTGGAGATCAGGTTTACCACATCGAAGCGGAAACCCTTAATGCCCTTGGTCTTCCAGAACCGCAGAACATTCTTCAGTTCCTCACGGACTTCGGGATTTTCCCAGTTCAGATCTGCCTGAGTTACATCGAACAGGTGCAGATACCATTTTCCCAGAGAGGGCACATATTCCCAGGCAGGGCCGCCGAACTTGGACACCCAGTTGGTGGGGATTTTATCGGGGGTGCCGTCCTTGAAGATGTAGTAGTTCTGGTACTTTTCGTCACCGGCCAGAGCCTTCTGGAACCACTCGTGCTCGGTGGAGGTGTGGTTGAAGACCATATCGAACATGAGGCCGATGTTTCTCTTATCAGCTTCGGCGATGAGCTCTTCCAGTTCCTCCATGGTACCGAACCGGGGATCCACTGCGCAGTAGTCGGAAACGTCATAGCCATTGTCACGCTGGGGGCTGGGGAAGAAGGGAGTGCTCCACAGCAGTTCCACACCCAGCTCCTGCAGGTAGTCCAGCTTGGAGGTAATGCCCTTCAGATCGCCTTCGCCGTCTCCGTTGGAGTCGCAAAAGCTTTTGGGGTAGACCTGATACACAACTTTGTTCTTAAAATTTCCCATGAGAAATCTCCTTTGATGCGGGTATCCGGGAAAAACCGAAGTCTTTCCCGGAACCTACTTTAAGAGGCGAATCAGGCGATGTTCTTGCGCTTGCCGATGATGACAGTCAGTACGAAGGGCACTGCGATGGCGATCAGCATGGCGATGGCGAAGGTACCCATGGACTGGGGCTACATGGACAGGATGCCGGGCAGACCGCCGACACCGATGGAGTTTGCGGTGGAGGAGGTCATGACGGAGAAGGCACCGGCGATACCGGAACCGATCATGGCGCAGATGAAGGGGAAGTTGTACTTCAGGTTGACACCGAACATGGCGGGCTCGGTAACACCCAGGTAGCAGGAGATGCAGGAGGGAATGTTGACTTCCTGAGCACGGGCGTTCTTGCGCTGCAGGTAGATCATGCCCAGAACGGCGGAACCCTAAGCGATGTTGGACAGAGCGATCATGGGCCACAGCATGGTGCCGCCGAAGTCAGCGCACAGCTGGGTGTCGATGGCGTTGGACATGTGGTGCAGACCGGTGATGACCAGAGGTGCATAGAAGAAGCCGAATACAGCGCCGAACAGCAGACGCAGGGGACCGGTGATGCCGGCATAGACGAAGTTGGAGATCCAGGAACCGATGGCCCAGCCGATGGGGCCCAGAACGAAGTGAGCAGCCATGACAGCCAGCAGCAGGCTGCAGAAGGGAACCACAATCATGGAGATGACAGCAGGCGTGATCTTACGGAAGAACTTTTCCAGATAGACCAGAGTGAAACCTGCCAGCATGGCGGGGATAACCTGAGCCTGGTAGCCGATCATATCCACCTGAACAAAGCCGAAGTCCCACTGGGGAATAACGGCGTCAGCATTCACAGCATATGCATTCAGCAGCTGGCCGGAAACCAGAGTCAGACCCAAAACGATGCCCAGCATCTGGTTGGTACCCATCTTCTTGGTGATGGACCAGCAGATACCGACAGGCAGCATGTGGAAGACGGCTTCGCCGATGAGCCACAGGAATTGGTCAACGCCTGCCCAGAACTGGCTCAGCTGAACCAGAGTAGCGGTGCCGCCTGCGAAGATGTACAGGCTGTCGATAACGTTACGGAAGCCGAGGATCAGACCGCCGGTAATAATTGCGGGGATCAGGGGAGCGAAGATCTCTGCCAGAGCGGTCATGATGCGCTGCAGCGCGTTCTGATTCTGCTTGGCTGCGGACTTAGCCTCGTCTTTGCTGACGCCTTCGATGCCGGAAATGGCGGTGAAGTCGTTGTAGAAGTCAGCAACAGTGTTGCCAATGATGACCTGGAACTGGCCAGCCTGGGTGAAGCTGCCCTTAACGGAAGGGATAGCCTCGATGGCTTCGATGTTTGCCAGTGCGGGATCGTTCAGAACGAAGCGCATTCTGGTCATGCAGTGGCTGACTGCTGCGATGTTTTCCTTGCCACCAACCAGCTCCAGCAGCTTGGCGGCATCCTGAGTGTACTTGCCCATAATTGTGGTTCCTCCTGTATTTTTTTATTTTGAACTTGTTTGAACAAGTGCCTTATGGCATCTTTATATCGCGCTTGTTTGAACAAGTCAACAAAGAAATAGTAAGTTATTTCCCATCAATACATATTTTGTGACAATATACAAAACCAATATTTACATTTTGTTCATTATTACTATCACAGATTATTTAGACGATTCACATCTGCTTGTAATTGTTTCCTTTATTCGCTGATTTGTACACTTGATTTTTACGGATACTTCCGATATACTATTCGATGTTCAAACAAGTTTAAGAAGGGGTTGTCTTTGACGAAGTCCAAATTTGAAGAAATCTACAGAGATTTAAAGTATCATGTGGAGCAGGGAGATTATCTGTATAGCGAACTGCTTCCCTCTGAAAATAATCTGATTGGAATTTATGACTGCTCCCGCAATACTATCCGCCGGGCCATTGCCGGACTAGTGAAGGACGGTTATGTTCAGGCTGTCCACGGTAAGGGTGTGCAGGTAATTTTTCAGCCCTCGGAAAAAACCAATTTTACCGTCGGCGGCATTGAATCCTTCCAGGAAACCGCTGCCAGAAACCGGATGACCTATTGCACAAAAGTAGTTGTTTACGAAACAATTACCGTTGATGAGTCCCTGTCCCGGGAAAGCAGCTTTCCTGTAGGTAGTGAAGTACTTCATATCTGCCGTGTCCGCAGCGTGGATGACAAGCCCCTGATTTTGGACGTTAACTATTTCCTGAAATCCGCTGTTCCCGGTTTGACAAAAGAAATCGCAGAAAACTCCATCTACACTTACCTGGAACAGGAATTAAAGATGCAGATTGTCACCAGTAAGCGAAAAATTACGGTAGAAAAGGCCACACCCCAGGACCGGGAACTGATCTTTATGGACAGTTATAACTGCCTGGCTGTGGTGACCAGCAATACCTTTAATTCTGACGGTGTGATGTTCGAATATGCCCAGTCCCGGCATCAGCCGGAATACTTTTCCTTCCACGATACTGCTACCCGAAAGAAAGCAGCAACTTAACAAATAAACGCCTCTGGCTTTTCTTCGTCAGAGGCGTTTTTTGTGTCAATATTTCACCAACTTATTCCAGATGTACAAACTGCAGCTCTATCAATACGCAAATTCATGATCGTGCATAATGGTTACGCCTTCGGAAAGAATACACAGATGCCGGTATCTAAAAGGGTGCTGCTTGCCATAAAAAGCCTTGAAACCATCCGGTTTCAAGGTTTTTTCTTTGCCTCAAAAGCTCCCCCGGCATTTTTAAGTGTTCCACGCACCCGCTCCTCTCGTGCTGCGGTACTCATAGGGCGACAGGGAGCACTCCTTCATGAACAGGCGATAGAACGAGGAATAGTTATTGAAGCCACACTGCAGGGCGATGGCGGCAAGCGGGTTGTCGGTGCTGGTCAGCAGCTTGCATGCGTGCTGGATCCGGATCTTGTTCAGATACTGCTTGAACGACTGGCCGGTCAGGTTTTTGAAGGCACGGTAATAGCTCGACTGCGACATACAGGCGATCTTGGCCGCGTGAACGGCGTTGATATCCTCGGAGAAATGGGTGTTGATATAATCCAGCGAGACCATCAGCTTGTCAAAATACTCATAATCCTGCACCGGCGCGACGGAAAAGCGCATCAGGATTACGAGGATCATCGCCAGCGTGGACTGCACGATGGTCTGGTAGTTGGAATTGGTCTCGCAGAATTCCCGGTACGTCAGTTGCATCAGCTGATCCATCAGCACGGCATCCTGCGTCCGCAGGCGGATGCGCCCGTTCAGGTCGGAAAACTGCAGATTGGACGTAAAGCGCTGGAATTCCGGCTGCGACGTGATCGACGGTGGAATGAAGCTGCTGCGGAAGGAGAAGGAAATAAACGCCGTGTTCGGCCCCATCTCGATCCGGTGCGGGGTATAGGGCGAATTGATGAAGCAGTCGCCCCGTGCAAGCTTCAGATGCCGGTCGCCGACGTGATGAAAGATATAGCCCTGCCGGATGTAATAGATCTGGTAATAATCGTGATAGTGGATCTGCTCGGAGATCGGGATGGAGCTGGAGGAGCTGACCGAAAAGTCCAGCCCGCGCGCACTGCTTTTCAGAGGGTAATATGGGATGTTTTCCTGCATGGGAACAGCCGCTCCTTTCCCGTCGGTTTCCGACATTTGTATTGTAGCACAAAACCGTGAAAAACGCGACCCTGAATTATGACGGATTTTGCAATTAAAATAAAGCAATCGGCAATGTAAAATCTACACAAACATTGATACAATAGTAAAAAAATGAATGGGTGAGCGCAGAAAGGGACCGGGATAAATTGAAGTTTGACGTTGTTGCTGAAGTTGAAAAAAAGAAAGATTTGCTGATAGAAACAGCAGACTATATCTGGGATCACCCGGAGCTCGGCTTCAAGGAATTTCAGTGCGCACAGAAGCTGCAGGAGGTCCTGCGAGCAGAAGGGTTTCAGCTCGAGACCGGACTTGGGCATATCACGACCGCCTTTTCCGGGCGTTTCGGCAGCGGCCGGCCGGTCATCGGTATTCTGGGCGAATTCGACGCACTGATGAATCTGAGCCAGAAGGCGGGCGTGACGCATCAGGAATCCGCCGGCGGCCTCTGTGGTCACGGCTGTGGGCATAACCTGCTCGGCGTCGGTTCTCTCGGAGCGGCGCTTGCCGTCAAAGCCTATCTGGAAACGACCGGTGCATCTGGCACGGTGATCTATTTCGGCTGCCCGGCGGAGGAAAACGGCTCCGCCAAGGCATTTCTGGCTCGCGATGGCGTGTTCGACGCACTGGACGCGGCGCTCAGCTGGCACCCGGCCGACACGACCGGCGTGCGCAATCTGACCACGCTTGCCAACTGCAAGGTGCTCTACCGCTTTGACGGCGTCGCGGCCCACGCGTCGATCCAGCCCCATCTGGGGCGCAGTGCGCTCGACGCGGTGGAGCTGATGGTCGCCCGGCACTGCTGGAACAGGCCCGGCAGGAGCACAGAAAACGGATCGGAAAGGGCTATATCTGCCCCATCCCCCCCAGACGTCCGCCCCGGAACCATCCCGCACGGCCCCCAGTCAACACATACCTCTGTTTTTTCCATTCATTTGCTTCAACTGCAGCAGCCTTCCCATACCAATCGGCAGTGGGCTGCCAACCAGCAGCTTACACAATGAGAACACGGACGCTGTGATCAAAAAACTCTATCTGCTCCCCAGCTTGCTTTTGTATCTCGTACTGTGGAAAGGAGCATATTTATGTACAGATTTCAACTGCCGGAGGATTTTCTGATCGGGACTGCGAATTCGGCGTTTCAGTCGGAGGGGGCGTGGGACCGGGACGGCAAGTCCGAAAGCATCATGGATCACTTCGCCCGGAAATACGCTGGGAAGCTCTCGCCCGCCGAGCAGAGAAAGCTGGATGCCGGCCGGTCCCCGGATCAGGTCCGGCCCAATTCTCTGGAAATGCCGGACCGCGGCTGTTTTTTCTACGACAACTACGAAGCCTATATCGAGGACATGCAGAAAACGGGGCAGAATACCTACCGGATGTCCCTGTCCTGGCCGCGGATCCTCCCGGACGGCGTGGGCGCGGTCAACCAGCTGGCCATCGATCATTATAACCGCGTGATCGACAAGCTGCTGTCCTGCGGCATCACGCCCTTCGTCGATCTGTATCACTGGGATCTGCCCATGTGCCTGTTTGAGCAGGGCGGGTTCCTGAACCCGGAATTCCCCGCGTGGTTCGAGAATTACGCAAGGGTCTGCTTTACCGCGTTCGGCGACCGGGTCAAGCTCTGGAGCACGTTCAATGAAACGCAGATCTCGCTGAACGGCGGGTTTGACTCCGGCGGCTTTCCGCCCTTCCGGCAGAACAAGCGCGAGGCACTGCTGGGCGGCCATCATGTGCTGCTGGCGCATTTCCGCGCAGTGCGGCTGTACCGGTCGATGCAGCTGGGCGGAAAGATCGGCGCGGTAAACTGCCTGACTGCGATCACCCCGGCCCGCATCTGCGCCGAAGACGTCAAAGCCGTTGATATCCAGTGGGAGCACACCTTCGGCTGGTGGACACAGCCGATGCTCGAGGGCCGCTATCCCCAATCTCTCATCGACGAGCTGCCCTTCATCCGGGACAATCTGCCCGCGCACTATCAGGAGGATCTGGACCGGTGGTTCGCGCCGATGGATTTCATCGGAGTAAACTATTATATTGCGACCCGCACGCAGTTCTGCGAGACGATGCCGCTGCATTCAAGGCCGGTCCAGTCGTTTTATTCCGCGCCGGGCCAGCGGTTCGCGCCTTATCCTGCGGGTCTTTTTGACGCAGTCATGTCTATCGCGGAGCGGTATCCGGGCGTTGAAATTTATATTACGGAAAACGGCTGCGCGCTGCAGAACCGGCACGACGCGGGAACAGAGTGCGACGACCCGGAGCGCATCACATACCTGCGCGAGCATCTCCGGATGGTCTGCCGCTGCCTCCAGGCGGGCGCGAAGCTGAAAGGATATTATTACTGGAACGACGCGGATTCCTACGAGGAGCTGGACGGCTACAACCTGCGCTTCGGCCTGACCTGGGTCGATCATGAAACAGGGGAGCGGCGTTGGAAAAACAGCCGGTATTATTTCAGCCAGATCTGCCGGAACCGCATGGTCGACTGACCTGCGTTCCGTACGAAAAAGTTTTGTGAAAAGGCCGAAAGGAGCGATCACGACATGACGGACAATCCGATCCTCTGGGTACTTCTGGCGATCGGCGCCATTTTGCTGTTTGTCCTGCTTCTGGCGGGGATCACGAGCCTGCTGACAGCGTTTTTCGGCAAGCGGTATGCGCTCCGGCTGGACAGAACGTATTGCGGCCGCATGTCCGCCCTTCTTCCGGGTGAGGACTGCGGCGCATGCGGCTATAGCCAGTGCAGCGAGTATGCGGAGGCCGCTTTGTACATGGATGCGGACGCCGACCGGTGTCCAAAAATGACCGCTCCCGTCCGGCAGCAGTTTGGCGCCTGCAGGCAGGAATTTCAGCAGCTGCGCGAGGACCCGACACCAGTCCGGAAAAAGCGAAGTCCCATCAAGCGGAAATTCAGGCTCTGACGTACGTTTGACGATCCCCTGCATTCCGATAGAAATTGAGAGGTTTTTTATGCAGTATTCTACCCGTTTACCCGCGACGCCGCTGATCACGCACGACCCCTATTTCTCCATCTGGGCCCCCGGCGACACGCCCACGGCCGAAGACACCGTCCACTGGTCCGGAACGCGGAAGATCCTGCGCGGCAGCATTCTGGTCGACGGCGTTGAGCGCGGGTTTCTCAGCCGCGGTCTGCGCCAGGCGATGCGCTGCGTGGATACCCGCGTGACGCCTCTATCCACGGAGTACATTCTAGAGGACCTTGGAGTCCGGCTTTCCGTGAAATTTACCTCGCCGCTGCTGCTGGACGATTTGGACGTGCTCTCCACGCCCATCAGCTATATTGACGTCGACGTGTCCTTTATCGACGGGCGCAGCCACGAGGTCGAGGTCGCCCTCACCGCAGATGCGGGCCTGTGCCACAGCGGTGAGGAGCAGCCCGAGATGCGGCAGGACTTTTTCAGCGCCGACGGGCTGAACTACGCCTACATGGGCCAGGTCCGGCAAGCGCCGCTCGCCGGAAGCGGCGACCGGCTGACTTGCAACTGGGGCTATCTGTTCCTGGCTTCGGAGGAAACGCTGGAAAACCGGCCGGTCATGGCCGCCGTTTCTCTGGTATGCGTCAAGCGCGCCGACAGCCCGTTCCGCTTTACCCTGCTGATCGGCTACGACGACATTGCTTCCATCAACTATTTCGGCCGGATGCTCCCCGCCTACTACGCAAGAAACGGGAAGACGATCACGCAGGCGCTTGCGGAGTTTTATCGCCGGCACGACGAGCTGCTTGACCGCTGCGCCGCATTTGACCGGCAGCTGCTGGACGAAGCCCGCGCAAAGGGCGGCGAGGACTATGCTCTGCTCGTGACGGCTTCTTACCGGCAGACCATCGCCGGGCATAAGCTCGTGGCGGATACAAACGGCGAGCTGCTGTTCATCTCCAAAGAAAATGATTCCAACGGCTGCGCGGCCACCACGGATATCAGCTATCCTTCCGTGCCGCTGTTTCTGCTATACGCGCCGGAGCTGGTGTGCGCCATGCTCCGCCCGATCTTCAAGGTCGCGAGACTGCCGATCTGGACCTATGATTTTGCGCCCCACGACGCGGGCCGCTATCCGATCCTGAACGGGCAGATCTATGCCGCACGCCACCGCTCACAGCATGAGGGCTACGGCATCACGCATCCGCCGTATTATCTCTATCCCGCCACCGTGGATGCCTATCGCGCCGAGCGGCAGATGCCGGTCGAAGAGAGCGCGAACGCCATTCTGATGGCCGCCGCCGCGGGCTATGCCGACGGCGACTGGCGGATTGCGAAGGACAATCTGGATCTGCTGCAGCTCTGGTGCAGCTATTTGCTGACTCACGGCGAGGATCCCGGCAACCAGATGTGCACCGACGATTTTGCCGGTCATCTGGCCAGAAACGTCAATCTGTCAGCCAAGGCGGTGATGGGCATTGCGGCCTTCGGCATGATCCTGGACGCACTGGGCCGGGGCGCCGAGGCCAAGATCTACCGCGACGAAGCCAAACGGCGGGCAAACAGCTGGCTGGAACGGGCAGCCGTGGGCGATCACACAGCCCTGACCTTCGACGGACAGGGGTGGAGCCTCAAATACAATCTGGTCTGGGACAAGCTCTTCGGGCTGGATCTGCTGCCGGACAGCTTCTATTCGCAGGAAACAAAGAGCTATCTGGCGCGCAGCAACACCTATGGCATCCCCCTCGATTCCAGAAGCGTACTGACAAAGTCCGACTGGCTCCTGTGGTGCGCCGCCATGGCGGACGCGGACGATTTTGCCGCGTTTTTGCACCCGGTCGCCCGTTACGTGCGGGAGACGCCCAGCCGGGTCCCATTCAGCGATTTTTATCACTCGGAGGACGGCGTTTCTGCGCGCTTTATCGCGCGTACCGTGCAGGGCGGGCTTTATATGCCGCTGCTGATGGACCGGTGGAAAAAGCGCCGGGAATCCGCGCAGAAGTAAGTTACGGCCCGCATCTCCGCGCCGGACGCGGTGATGCGGGCCGTGCCGTTTGGCAGCGCTGCCGAACGGCAGATTCAATAGAAAACAGGTGAATAAACATGGACTACGCAAAAGAATCTCTTCGTCTGCATGGCGAATGGAAGGGAAAAATCGAGGTCACGGCGCGTGTGCCGGTCGAGAC
>ENA-ORLY01001953-ORLY01001953.1-human-gut-metagenome-genome-assembly--contig:-NODE-1953-length-21852-cov-2.750310_pt1 | contig 21852 bp, 16 predicted proteins | sample MGYA00243071_ERZ508832 | MGnify/ENA primary metagenome ERZ508832 (study PRJEB26277, sample SAMN04329777) | human gut metagenome | biome: human-associated habitat | host: Homo sapiens | place: USA... | reverse complement strand
AATACCATACTAAGCGATTTTGTAAATTCAAATTTAAAATACTCTCGCTGTTCAATTGCGCTGATCCAAAATTTTGCCATACGCTCTGCAGGCACATCAAGCTGTGTATCTTCCAGAGCCTGCGTCAAAATACTGATATCAAGATCTTTTTGAATCTTTACCTTATCTTTTTTAATACGCGATGGCGCAGGGCGAAAATTCATCGCGTCGTATCGGTCTGAACGAATATCATATGTGCCGCTTCGAAGATGTCCATACTTAAAGTTAAACTCCTCGCGGCTTATAAGACCCTCAGAAAAGCGCTCAAAATCATCGTTAAATTCTGATGATACTGTAGAAATTCCCTGCATGAAAGTATCCACATTTTCACTTGTATAGTAGCCAGCATCTACAAGCGTGCGAAGAAATGCTCTTGCGATAAAGGCAAGTCTTGCTTGGCGGGCAAATTGCGGAGTACCATTTGTGCGAATTTCTTTTAACAAAGTCAAAATACTGTCGATGATTCTGTCAATTGACACATCTTGGTACAACAACTTTTCAATTTCCTCACGGCAATTTTCAAGACGCTTTAGTGCTTCAAGATCTTCTTTTAAAATCTTTTCCTGATTCATTACAGCATCAATCGTAAGCTTTTTTACTTCGCGCACAAGAAGTTTACGTTCTTCCTCGGTAAAACCATAACGAAGCAATCTCTTTGAATTTTCTTCCGTCATAAAATCATAGCTGCTGAAAATGATCTCAAACTCAATTTTATCGTGTGCAGAAAGGTCTTCCTCAAGCCTTGTCTGATAATACTGAACAAGACGAAGTGCGAGCGGTTCCGGAATACTTGCTGGAATCAGTGAATAATAGGAATATGTCAAGTTAATATATGGCTTATTTCCAACCTGATACATAAGATCCTCATTAAATGCACGATAGCCTAATGTACGGATTCCTTCATTCCATGCATGATGCGTTATGATCTCGCGGTACAGTGAATAATCTAACGCCCTTGGATTGCTTCCAATGATCTCAGATGGATTCCAAAAAGCCATATCAGAAAGCTTCATCGGCTTTCCTGTAATTGCATCAAGGTGCTCCTCATACTCCCGGCGAATCTGACCCTTTCTTGCAAAGAAAGAATAATCATCAATATAACGTCCTTCACGATAGCCTGCTGCAAGCGGACGAACCTGAAATAGAATCACCTGATTGTGGCTGTCTATGGCAAATTCAATATCAAGCGGAATATCCTCTATGATGCTCTCTACTTCTGTTACTGCTGTAATCAAATTGCGCCAGCGCTCCTCAAGCTGATAAAGTGAAACATTTCTCGCAATCCAAAGCGTTTTGCCGCCACGACCGCTTGTTACACTGTCTGTTGACCCCAAGTCATCGTAATTAACAAGATAATATGGTCGCTTTCCTTTTAAGTCACGTGAAAAGACAACACCGCTGACACACACGTCTATTGCCTGGCGCTGGATCAGTACCTGCTCATTTGAAATACCCTTTATATCTTTTTCATATGACTGAATTACAGCCTCGATTGATTCTACGATCTGCGCACGACTCGCTGAATCTACATCAAGAATACTTTTATAATGTCCTGCATTTGAGGACTTCATACAGTCTTCCTGCGTAGAGGAGCTTCGCACGACGATTCTGCAGCCACCAAATTTTTCCATAATCTCTGTGCAGACTTGATTTTTATTGCGCCAGAAGTCTTCAACTCTAAGGATATACATTTCCTCAATGCTTGCCTTTTTGATCAGGTTTTTCATCGCATACAATGTATTTGCCTTTGTCGAAATAATCTTATTGATACGATTCGCCATATTGCATGTCCTCCCTTGCCTGTACTGCTTTGTCTATTTTTTATCCAGATCTATATCACGAGTGTATCTGTTTTTTTTCTACCATACCAGTTTACCACACTTTTGACAATCCCGCCACATAAAAAGGAACCACCTTGCGGTGATTCCCTTTCTTATTGCTTATTACTCATTTTGTATTTTACTTTACTTCCTGCTGCTTCTTCTCAACCAGTTCACGAATAGCCTTAAGATCTTCGGCTGTCAATTCCTGACTGTCAAGATAAGCACGGATGAACTCTACCGCAGAACCACTAAAGCTAGTCTTCTGATAGCGCTTCATCAACTCTTTCTGATAATCTTGTTCTGAGATTAATGGTTTATAAACATATGCATGACTTCTCTTTTCATATGTTACATAGCCTTTGTCACGCAGGTAGGACATAAATACGCTAATTGTTGTTCTAGCATACTCTTTACCATACTCTGTCTTCAGACGCTCTAACAAGTCTGCTACAGCTACATTGTCACCAATTTCCCAGATACATTTCATGATCACTTGTTCTGTGTTTGTTAATTCTAACATCACGATATCCCTTTCTGTACCTTAATTTAGACAACAGTATCTTCTGTTTTTACAGCTGTTTTTTTGCTCCCAGAATAAATCCTGCCATGTGGGCAATACTTTTTTTCTAAGGCAACGAGATTATATTACCGCATTTTCTTAATAATTACAATGAATAAAATTAGCATTTTATTAACTTTTTGTATTTTTTTGATCAAAAATATGACGGTAAATTTAATCTCTTTTGCAATCATCGTCAAATTCATTTATTTTGTGACAAAATCTGTGCTTAATCCTGCTCCACAATCTGTGGACGATTTAAGATTTCCATAAATTCCTCACCCGTAATTGTCTCGTGCTCATAAAGGAACTTTGAAATCTCATGAAGCTTGTCCATATGACTATTTAAAAGATTCTTTGCCTTTTCATACTGCTTCTGCACAAGAGCTACTACGAGATCATCGATCTTTGCAGCTGTCTCCTGCGAACAGCTCATACTGGTATCTCCACCTAAGTAAACATTATTTAAGCTTTCCATTGCTACCATACCGAACTCACTCATGCCATATCTGGTGATAATTGCACGTGCAAGCTTCGTTGCCTGCTCAATATCGTTTGATGCACCTGTTGTCACATCTCCGAATACAAGCTCCTCTGCCACGCGTCCTCCGGTAAAGGTTGCAATCTTGTTTTCAAGTTCTTCCTTTGTCATCAAATACTTTTCGCCTTCATCAACCTGCATTGTGAAGCCAAGCGCACCTGATGTACGCGGGATGATCGTAATCTTCTGCACTGGTGCAGAATTTGTCTGCAGCGCTGCTACAAGCGCATGTCCGACCTCGTGATACGAAACGATCAGTTTTTCTTTCGTTGAAAGAATACGGTTCTTTTTCTGATAACCAGCAATAACTACTTCAACACTTTCCATTAAATCAGTCTGTGTTGCAAATTTTCTTCCATCACGGACGGCACGAAGTGCTGCCTCATTAACAATGTTGGCAAGCTCAGCACCAGATGCACCTGCTGCTGTTCGCGCAATTGCGTTAAAGTCAACATTATCTGCAATCTTAATCTTTGCCGCATGTACCTTCAAAATATCCTCACGACCCTTAAGATCAGGCAGTTCAACCGGAATACGGCGGTCAAAACGGCCTGGACGAAGAAGTGCAGGGTCTAGAGACTCCGGACGGTTTGTCGCTGCCAAAATGACAACACCCTTAGAACCATCAAAACCATCCATCTCTGACAGCAGCTGATTTAACGTCTGCTCACGCTCATCATTGCCGCCGATTTGACCACTCTCTCTTTTCTTTCCAACTGCATCAATCTCGTCGATAAAAACAATACATGGAGCCTTTTCATTGGCCTGTTTAAACAGATCTCTTACTTTTGCGGCACCCATACCAACGAACATCTCAACAAATTCGGAACCTGAAATGGAGAAGAACGGAACATCTGCTTCACCAGCTACTGCTTTGGCAAGCATTGTCTTACCAGTTCCAGGAGGGCCTACAAGAAGCGCACCTTTTGGCATTTTCGCACCGATCTCACGATACTTTTCCGGATTATGAAGGAAATCAACGATCTCCTGAAGAAGTTCTTTGGCTTCCTCCTCTCCGGCAACATCTTTAAATTTAATACCATCAACAGACTTTACATAAACTTTGGCATTGCTCTTGGAGCCGCCGCCCATGCCAAAGGTCATCATGCTCTCTCCATCGCCCATCTTGCTCATCATTTTTCTGGAAAGAAACCATCCCAAAAGAGCAAAAAGAGCAATTGGAAGAATATAGCTTATCAACATATATTCAAGCATGCCCATCTGCTGAACAATTGGCTTACTAAATACAGCACCAGCTTCCTCAAGACGATTTACAAGATCAGGATCGTTCATTGTTCCTGTCTTGTAAATATGCTCACCACTCTTGTCTGAGAAGGTAATCTGCGTATCTTCTACGCTGACTTCTCCAATGTTCTTTTCCTCGATCATTTGGAGAAATGTGCTGTAATCCGTCTGCTCTACCTGTCGTCTAAACAGATTCGGAAATACAAATGTATTTAAAAGCAAAAACACAATGATGGCAATGACCCAATAGGTCAGCATCGGTTTTTTTGGCCTGTTCGGCCTGTCATCTACTTCCATAAGCACCTCACATTCTGCCTTGGATTTCCAAAGCTTTCGGCATATTTTAGCCTACTCGTATCATACCCCTTTTCATTAGCACTGTCAAGGTGAGAGTGCTAAATTTTGTGTGAAATAAATATGAATTATTCTATTTTTCCGACTGTTTACGTGCTTTTTTTGAATGATCTGTGGCCATTTTTCTTTCGTAATAAAACATATATTGCTGCATGACACCGGCAAATCCTTCGTATTTTTCTACTGGGAAGCTTCCGTTATAATAGGTTTTCTGGATTCGATCAATCCATACATCTACTGGAAATGCACCTATACGATGATATCCAAACAACGCTACACAATTTGCAACCTTTTCACCAACGCCATAACATGAAAGAAGTGCTTTATGCAAGTCGTCATCACCAAGCATAGCCCATTTTTTTATGTCTAATTCCCCGGATGCTACCTTTTGGGCAGCTTCATACACATATTTTGCCCGATATCCCAAAGAAAGATCCTGCAGATCAGACAAGCTTAATCCTGCTAGCTGCGTTGGCGTTGGAAATGCAAAAAACTCATTTTCCTTATCTATACATGTTCCGCATGTCGTCGATAAGCTTTCCACTGCCTGACGTATTGCTGGAATATTTTTTCTTTGTGAAATTATAAAGGTGATGAGCATTTCCCATGGATCCTGGTTCAAAATACGGATACCTTTTCCATATGCAAATGCAGACTTTAGATAATTGTCATCCGCATCAATTGCCTTTTCATAACTGCGGTAATCAAAATCCAAATCAAAGTAATGACACCAGAACTGCTTGTATTCCTCTTTGCTGCAAAAGAATATCAGATGGACACCATTCTGGCAAACAAAAACTTTTTTATCTGCAGCCATGACTCGATACCATGCCATGCTTTCACAATTCTCCAAACCCTTGCTTTTGCAAAGCTTTTCCTGCTCCTGCAAAGAAAGTTTATAAATTCTGAAGCATTGTCCACTCTCCATGATCTGTTCAAGGTCAAAGCAATCTGCCTCAACATGAACACAATTTGATTCTATATACTCACATACATTTACATTCTCACTCATTGATACATTTCCTTTCTGCATGCGACTTTTCACATACAATACCATGATAAAGCAAATGCAAATATATGTCAATTGTGTTACAAACGAAAGGCACCGCCCCTGCATTTGTCATTGCCGAGGCGGTGTCCTGCTTATTAGCAAACTTTCTTTACTGCGTGATTTGTTATGCCTTTTTGCTGCGCAGATACAGCCAGATCAGTGCTGTAAGCATAATTGCTCCGAATCCAGCTAGTGCCATACCAATGGTTCTGCTCATGTCTTCAATACCAAGAATTACTCTTTCAGATGAATGCGTTGTTGTCGGCGTTTCACTAACCGTTGTTTCCGCAGCAGTTGTTGTTGTATTGGCTGCTGGAGTGGTAACTTCTGGTGTAGATTCTTCATCATCTGGTGAAGGCAATGTTGTTTCTTCTTCTGAAACAGTTGTCTCTTCCTCAGAAACAGTCGTTTCTTCTGGAGATGTTTCTTCCTCAGAAGTCGTTGTTTCCTCCGGTGTTGTTTCTTCCTCAGAAGTTGTTGTCTCCTCTGGTGTTGTTGTCTCAGACTGATGAGGATCTGTCGGTCCATCAGGTTCTGTTTCTTCTTCCTCTTCAGGGTTTCTGACATCGCGAATAAGGTAAATCACATTACCTGCCTCATCTACTACTTCTTCAATTACATTCTTGCCATTCTCATATTTCCAATCCTGACCTTCTGTAATTTGAATCTTTCCATCGGCAGTCACATTAAACAGAATGTCTCCCGGAATCTTATGATAACCACCAGTCGCCTTGTCTTCTCTTAAGATGTATGACTTTCCGCAAGAGAGCTTTAATCCAAAGTTATGAACTTCCTTCCATCTGGATGTCCAGCTATCTACAAGAACCTCACCTTCATCTGTAATTTCATATACACTCAGAATGGTATCATACAATTCATGATCATCTGTTGCACTTACCTTATTTACAATAAAGTCGATGCGACGGGTATCTTCTACTAATAAGACTCCTTCTTCACTTACTGTTGTCGTTGTCTTCTCTGTATCGATACTTCCATCTTCCTTAAGTTCAAAGGTGGTATCTGATGTAATGCCATAACCTTCCGGTGCCACTGTCTCTCTTAGGATGTATGTCTTTCCTGTTGTAAGACCTGTTACTTCGTGGGCTTTGTTTGTTGATGTCCACTCTTCTACAACTTCTCCTGTCTCCTTATCGATGAGCTGAATAGTTGCTCCTTCCAGTTCCTCTCCATTAGCGATATCTACCTTGCTGATCTTAACTGATGTGATTGTATTAATCAGGTTGGTTCCACTTACAGTTGTGATGTAGCCTTCTACTGGCTCTTCATCTACTGTATATGTGTAGGCTGTTCTTCCATCTTCGCTGTATGCTGGAAGTTCTGTAAACTCATAGCTCCAGTCATCTGCTGCTGTTACTTTCTTTCTAGCAACTGGCTCGTCGTTACGATTTAGGATTACTGTGATGCTTTCTGGAAGATCTGTTCCTTCTGGCACTCTCCAGATCTTGGTTCCTGATACGCTTGTAACTCTGTATGTATTCGTTACAACTAAGACACTTGCATCAATTTCAACTACAGGAATATCTGTCAACACAGTGTTATAATATACAGATGCTGTCAACTTGCGTTCAGCATTCATAGATACCACTACTGTTACTAGGTATTCTGTTTCATCATAACTCATTCCAACAGTTGAACCCTTGGTTTCCTTTACAGTGTAATAATATACGCCTGTATCAGTATATGTGATTGATCCGAAGCTTCCAGTTTCACCTGCCTTTATAGAAACCTTATTGCCAGTTTCTGTTGGCATTGGTGTACCTTCTTCTGCTGCACTTAATGTAAATTCAAAGGCTTCATCTTGATTGTAACCAGTTCCGTCTACTATCTTCTTTACAGAAATAACTGCACTCGTCTCTGGTATCTCATAGATATTGGTCACAGTTACATTTACCGCTACAGTACCTGCTTCTTTGTCAATTGTTCCTGTTGCATTTGTTGAAAGACTTGATGTATATTCTTCCTCTCCAGTTAAAGCTGTTCCATCAAAATTTACCTCTTCCACAGTATACTTCGTTCCTAATGGGAGACCTGTAAATGTAATAGTTGCATCCTTTACAAGCTCATAGATAGCCGAACCATTTTCAAGTCTTATTCCATTGAAGCTTCCTGTTAAAGGCTTATTTGCTGCGTCTGTAAGAGTAACCTTGATATAATAGTGCATACCCTCTTCCATTTCGTATCCTTCAACCTTTTTAGTAATAGAAAGAATACCTGGATACTTACCATTCTCAATTATATATGCACCATCACTATTTGTCTGCAAACCATGCGCATCAACTACACAATCATTATTTACTGTAATTCTCCATGGTTCACTTGGTGTTACATATCCCGTCGGAGCACTTGTCTCATAAAGTAAGTATTCACCTGGAATCAGTCCTGAGAATACCACTCCAGTTCCACTAGCATTACTAATTGCTGTTGCAATTGGCAAACCAACTCTAATCAACTGATTCTGGTCGTTCTTCACTGCACGGTACAGTGCAAAACTTGCTCCTTCAAGTGGCTGTGGCGTTGCCGTTGATGCATCCACTTTGTTGATACTAAACGAAGCTGTTTTCACTTTTTCATCTGCCTTATTTATTACAACAATTGGATTTCCTCCAACACCGGCTAAAACGCCATTATTCTGATAAGAAATAGTATAACCATACAAACTAAACTCTGTTACATAGTAATAAATATCTTCTCCGTCATTTTCCTTTGTCGGCAAATCAGATACTACTGCTGTCCAGTTATTATGACTATCAATAGTTACATTCCGGACAAATTCCATATCACCTGCGGCTAATGTTGCTATTGTTCCATTAGCCTTGCCTGGCTTGTTGCCATCTAAAATCGAATTATATGTATTGGCTGTAACTACGATACTAATCTTATTCAGTGTGCTGCTTACAATCTCGCTATGCGTTACTGAATATACATTTTCAATATTCAGCTCGCCGCAATCATTTCCATTGATATACAAACGTGCTGTCATTTGTGTTGAAGCAAAATCCCAGCCTCCCCAGTTCTTTCTCCAGCCTTCATTTAAATATCCTGTAACTGTCAGCTTTGTACCAATCCTATAGTATTCAGTACTTGCAAAAGCAAGCTGCGGACTGCTCATTCCATTTCCTTTATAAGAAACTTCAACCTCAACTGGCTGAGCATCTGTATAGCGATGATGTGTCTTATACAATCCTACAGATATGCTGCTCTGAGATGCCTGCATTTCACTGCCGTCATGATTCAGCCATACTTTCTGGATTCTGACTGCTCCATCCTCAATCTCATTCTCGATATTTACAATTGCATTTGTATTGGCAAAATGTACATCGTCTACTGTAATTTTCGCTGCCTTTACTGCTTTTGCAACTGCAGCTTTTAAATCCTTGATAGATTTTCCGTATGTACCTAATGCAAAGTAAAACTTTTCATGTCCTGCTTCAATCTTATATCCACTTGGAGCCTGAATTTCTTCGAGATAATACAATACATTCTCTTCAACTGCAATATCAGTTGCAGCCATCATGTCTTCATCTGTTTTATCAGAAACAAACTTACATCCAGTAACAGGAATTTCAATGTCATTCTGAATCAGTGAAAAACTACCATCATTAAATTTATAGAGGTTAAATTTTGCACCACTCAGTTTTTCATCTTCATTTCCCTTTTCTACCTTATAAACAATTAAAGAATTATATTTTGCAACTGATCCACCTGCACTCTGATTCTTCCACTGTGTACTGATTTCTTTTTTGTAAGAACCGACCAGTTCTACATTATTCTTAATCGTAATTGTTTGTCCTGCGTAATTTGATGTAAATTTAAAACGATATGTATACTCTACAACAAACGCTGCTGAATCAGGAAGTACCATACTAATATTATGTGTTTTCTCATTATACTGGTATGTATAAAAGTTTTTGCTTACAGGTGCACCCTTACCATCAGGTTTGCTCGCATCATATTCATACACAGAAACTATATTTCCTACCAGTGTAATGTCCTGAATCTTCGACTCATCTACATCACATTTCAAAACATCATTCAGTGTAATCTTATTCACATTTGGAATCAGATCTAAACGATTTTTGTTTACTACAATTGTATAGGTGATGTCACTGTTATTCTGGAAGCCCTTCTTATCAATAACATCGTCCTTTTCAATTTCTTTTTCCTCAAACAACACTGGAACAGTTACACTTGCTGTATCTTCACCAGAAGTTGCTGTATTTGTAAAATATACAAGCTCCTGCTGTGAACCTGAAAGGTTTTCGTTGGAAATCAGAACTGCATAATGAATATACAAAACATCATGCTTATAGCTTCCATCTTCATTGACATATACTTCCTTTGGAATAAACTGCACCCTCTGGAAGTGTATCTGTAACAGTAAATGTATCGTTCAAATTTCTTTCAGCTGGCTTTATTTCTAACTCGTAATAAAGCTTGCCATCTGTCAAATCACTTTCTTTTACTTCACCAATGCTCGTTTGATAACCACTTGAATATCTTGATACCTTTTTCAGTAAAAATGCGTGCTTTGTATATGTATATGAATCTGTCTTTGTCTGATTGATTGAGCCACTGGCGAAAACTGCTACATTATCATACCTAAATGTTCCAGCCGGATAACTTGCAAACTCAGCTTTTACCTTGTACTCAAAGTTGATCTTTTGTGCCTTTTCAGGTGTAATCGCCTTAAATGTCACCTTAAAGCCAATCATTCCTTCTGTAAATTCATTAACTAATACTCCGTCTTTACCTAAATATTGAATTGTATAATCAGATGCTTCTATACCGTTTACAGTAACTGATGTTAATAATGACTGTATACGATCCTGGTTCAATGTGTCAGTAAGCGTTGCTCCTTCTGCAATACCATCATTCACTGTTACTGTGACTAAATATGGAACTTCAACATATCCGTCTTTCTTAACAACCTGATTTTCATCATGGATTTTATCCAGATAACCGATGATGCCAATGGTGTCTTCTACTTCTCCCCAAGTATTAGGACCAATTTCTATGCGGTTTACAAGTTTCTTCTCAGCATTTGTTTCATTAGCCGGCGGATAATATCTATATGTAATCACAATTTTGTTATTAAAATCGTTCTCAAATTTATATCCGGTACTAAAGAAATTTTCCTTTGTAATTCCAGGATTGCTTCCGCCCTGCACATCAACATAAAAACCTTCAATATCATTGATATCAATTACTGTACCATCTAACTTAAAAGTATCTTTTATAGTAAGACCCTTTAAATTTTCCTGACTTTCATTTATAGTGACAGTATACTTATAACTGCCATCTTCTTGTTTTTCAGAAGTCTTTTTAATAACATTTCTGCTATATTTTGCTTCTGCATATGAACTATGCTCATTTTTGCCGCTTCTTACATAGAAAGTATTTTTATTCAGCTTAAGCGTTGTTGTAGCTGATGTTGAAAGCAGTTGCTTATTTACTAATGCTACACACGTTATTGTATATTTTTGACCTGCTTCCAACTTTGGAAGTGTTGTCACAAAGCCACCATTTCCATATTGCTCAAATTGAATATTTTCTACATAGTTACCGTTGTTATCCCAAATATTAATACTATTCAGCAAAATAACCTGTTTCATCTGACTGCCTACAACATTATCATCTGAAAAGTAATCGAAAACCTCAATATCTTTGCCTGTTCCTTTTTTAGATGAAATGGTCATTGTATAAGTTACATACCCATTCACCATCTCCATATTGAACTACTTCACTTGCCGTTTTCGTAGTCTTTATATCAAACGCTAAGGAAGACGGCTTTATAGTAAATGTTACCTCTCCTTTTCCTGGAAAGCTAAATATTACCTCTTCTTGAGTTTTCCTTGAACCTACTTTACATTCAAAGAAAAAGTCTCCGCTAAATGATTTCTCATCTTCGCTAAATTCCTGACTGTATTCAAATGTAACAAGACCATTTTCATCAATACTGAAATTTCCGACTGGCACCTCTGAAGGATCCTTTAATACACCCTCTAATGGCGGATTATCAATTTTAATTACGTCTGGAAGCTGATACTGGATTTTACGTGACTGACTTGTAATAAGTCCCTCTGGAAGGGTATACTTCAAATCAATTCTCGCATTATGGCCTGATGTAATTTCATTCACCTTGACCCATGAGTCCCCTCTTCTCTTACTTACAGTAACATCTGTAATGTAGTCATCTAACCTTGGAATTGCCTCTCCTGCTGTGAGCATTAACCCGTTAGCGCCCCTTAAATGTTACTGGATCATTTGATATAAGATCATCCTCTTGAGTCTCTGGCTCTGTTTCTTCTTCTGTCACTTTTTCTGTTTCTGCCTCAGTTTCTTCTTCGGTCTCTTCCACTGACAGAATAGTCTCCTCTTCGTCGGTTGTTTTGGCTTCCTCTATAGTAGGTTCCTCTATCGTAGGTGCCTCCGCTACTGTTGGCTCTGGGGTAGGTGCCTCTACTACTGTCGGCTCTGGGGTAGGTGCCTCTACTACTGTCGGCTCTGGCGTTGGCGCTTCTACTACTGTCGGCTCTGGCGTTGGCGCTTCTACCACTATCGGCTCTGGCGTTGGTTCCTCTGCTGCTGGTGCCACTGGTGCAGGTGCTTCTTCTGCTAGTGCCGCTGCTATAGTGGATTCTACTGTTGTCTCTTCCTCTGTTGTTTCTGGTGTTTCCTCTGATAGCTGACTGGCAATTTCTGTCTCATCGGCATCTGTAATCACAGTTGAAAATCCTGGAATACTGACATTCAAACTAGATACGCCAACAAAAGCTGCTAATGCCGCTGCCGCTATACGCCTTTTGATTGACATTTTTTTCTTTTCTTTCCGCATACTTTTTCCTCCTTTTCCTAGCACCAAGGAGTTTCTCTCTGTCACATCATCTAATTTCCCATAAAGACGACACATAAAGAGTCTCCTAATGGTTACTATATTTTATACTGCTCAAACGAGTGTTTCATGTTAAATTTTTACACGTTTTTCATGAAACCTATTCTAATTTTAAGTATACGGTCACTTACACAAAATGTAAATCATACCAAAGTATGAAAAAAGAGCGCACTTTCGTGCGCTCTCCTCAATAATCTAGTTATTACACCAGATTTTTTATTTTTATATCTGATTACTCTACTGTATATGGCATAAGTGCGATATGACGAGCTCTCTTGATAGCTACGGTCATTGCTCTCTGATGCTTTGCACAAGTTCCGGTAATTCTTCTCGGAAGGATCTTTCCTCTCTCGGAAACATACTTCTTTAACATTGCAACGTTCTTGTAATCGATAACGCCGTTGTTCTCTCCACAGAATACGCAAACCTTCTTTCTTCTGCGAGGTGCTCTTCTCTTCATGGAGGAATCAGTTTTTTCTGCCTTATTGTAAGCCATGTTCTTCTCTCCTTTTTGATTTTCAATCTATCAAGCGATTTTCGCTTTGATTATGGACGTTTTCTCCGTCTGTCTTTGACATCATTAGTTAAATGGAAGTCCTTCGTCTTCTACGCCGTCTGGGATGTTCATAAATCCGCTTGCAACTGCGCTTGCCGGCTCTGGTCTGGACTGAGACATTGCCGGTCTGTAACCGCCATTGTCTGAACCTGCACTTGCTGACTTGCTCTCTGCAAACTCCTGATCCTCAACAATCACATCTGTCGTATAAACTTTCTGGCCATCCTTATTGGTATAGCTGCCGGTCTGAATGCGTCCGGTAACCACTAGCTTTGTTCCCTGATGAAAATATTTCTCAGCAAACTCTGCTGAACGGTCAAATGCTACACACTGAATAAAGTCAGCTGTCTGCTCACCATTGGATGTATTTGCGCGTCCTCTGCGATCTACAGCCAGTGTATATCTTGCAATAGCCATCTGGCGTTCTCCCTGTGAGTAACGAACTTCTGGGTCTCGGGTAAGTCTTCCCATTAAAATAACTTTATTCATAGTTAATAACCATGCCCTTTCTAAAATGCTTAAGCCTGATGCCTAAGCGCCCTGCTTACGCTTCCTGCTTAACGCAAAGATATCTGACAACCGGTTCCATAATGCGGATGTGTCTCTCAACTTCACCTGGACACTCTGCATCACCATCAAACTGGATGAAGTAATAGTAAGCCTCTTTAGACTTCTGAATCTCATAAGCCAGTCTCTTCTTACCCCAATCATCAACGTTGGTAACAACGCCGTTGTAACGGGTGATGTAGCCCTGTACCTTCTCGATTGCTGCAGCTCTCTCTTCTTCCTCAAGCTTTGCACTTAATACAACTGCTAACTCGTACTTATTCATGTTTTCTACCTCCTTCTGGTCTCTGGCCCTCCACCTGCTGGAGAGCAAGGATATGATATTACATCACAGTTTTTAACTCTACCATATCTGCAAAGAAAATGCAAGCACTTTTTTATAAAAAAGTTCACGCGTTCAGATGTGTTCGTACAAATCCCATGCTTGCATGAGGATTGGACGAATCATCTGAACGAAGTGAACGCACGTTAATGAACAAAACAAAGTTGCGAAGCAACGAAAGCACGTTAGTGCGGTTTTGTGAATGGGCGTTCCGTGAACTTTTCTTGGACTCTCATTCCGCCTTTTTAATACTTTTCGTGTTTTTCTCTACAAGCTTTCTCGGCACCATGATCTGGTGATCGCATCCACAGCAGCGAATACGAAAGTCTATTCCAACACGCAAAACTTCCCATTCCTTGCTTCCGCATGGGTGCGGTTTTTTCATGATAATTCTATCTCCAACCTCAAAATCCATTTTCATACTCCTAAGACAGGCCTGTAAAAGCTTACTCTACTGCCTCTGAAAGTGCCTCTCCTATCTTTCTTTTTATAATCAAATCTGCCATGCCATCCCTCACTGTCGCTGCCATATTGATTAAAACAAGCTTGTTTCCCCGGTAATAATCAATCAGTCCTGCCGCTGGGTATACTGTCAGCGATGTTCCGCCTACAATTAGCATGTCAGCCTGACTAATATAGCGCACAGATTGCTCCAATGTCTTCTGATTTAGACTTTCCTCATACAAAACCACATCCGGTTTAATGATTCCGCCGCAGCTACACTTTGGCACTAACTCTTTCTTTTCCATAAGATCTTTCAGGCTATAGAATCTGCCGCAGTGCTCACAATAATTTCGAAGTACGCTTCCATGAAGCTCTAGCACTTCTCTGCTTCCTGCCTTTTGATGCAGACCATCAATGTTTTGTGTGATCACTGCCTTTAATTTTCCCTGCTGCTCCAGCCTTGCAAGCGCTTTGTGCGCTGCATTTGGCTGTGCATTTGGAAACAGCATTTTGTTTCGATAAAACCTAAAAAACTCCTCTGGCTTTTTTTTGTAAAAGCTGTGACTAAGAATTGTTTCCGGCGGATAGGCGTATTCCTGATTATACAGACCGTCTGTGCTTCTAAAATCCGGGATATTGCTCTCGGTTGACACGCCTGCCCCTCCGAAAAACACAATGTTTTTGCTTGTCTTTATCCATTCTTTTAAAAGTTCCATCTCGTCTGCCATAAAATCACACCTTTCTTAAATCAGACCTTAATTTAACTTAAATCCCTTAAGCAGTGCGCCAAGACCTGTTGCTGCTGCACCGTTATCCTCGTACTCAGCTGGTCCTTCCTCCTCTACCTCACGGCTAGTAAGCTCAGCTGCCTCACGGATACTTAAGGATATCTTATTGTTCTCGATCTGTTTAATCTTTACCTTAACCTAATCGCCTTCCTTTAATACCTGACTTGGATGCTTTAATCTTCTGTCGCTAATCTGCGAAATATGAACCAGTCCTGTAATTCCATCACCAATATTTACAAATGCACCGTAATCCTTTAACTGTTCAACTGTTCCTTCCATAACAGTGCCAACTGTATACTTGTTGATCTTCTTGTTCTTTTCTTCCATAACTTTCGCCAAAAGAAGCTCCTTTGCAGACATAACTACTCTCTTTGCTCCCTCATCCACTGATATTACCTGAACATCAAGCTCCTTATTTAAGTAATCTGCCGGCTCCTCTACATATTCTAATGCAAGCTTTGATGCCGGGATGAATCCGCGCACGCCTTCTACATAAGCTACACATCCGCCATTTACAGCACCTGCCACCTTTACATGGTAAACCTTCTTTGTTTTCTGTGCTTCCTGCAGTTTATCCCATGCCAACTCCTCAGCTGCATCCTTACATGAAAGAAGCATATTTCCGGCACCATCATCTGTCTTTACAACTGTTGCAGTAAGTGTATCACCAACTGCGACATTTTCCAGTACATGATATGTTGGATCATCGCTTAACTCAGTCACTGGGATTCTGCCTGGTGCATAGTAATTAAAATCAATTGTCACATCCTGATCATTTACATCGATAACTGTTCCTGTCACGATATCACCTGGACGGATTCTGCGATATGATGCCTCAAGTGCCTCCTTGTAATCCTCCATTGTTTCAGTTGTTCCCATAGTTGTATTCTTTTCTTCCATGATATATTCTCCCTTATTATTTAATTCGTAATTATTCAAACCAGAAATAACTAATGCCCATAACACCCTTCATAGAAAGCTTTAATGTAATGATTTCATCCACATATCCCCAGACTGCCATTTCTTCAGAAAGGTTTATGCAAACCTCCTGAATCATGCCCTGCGTGTTTAGCGCAAACATCTGTGAATCTTTATCATTTATGGTGATTTTTAACTTACTGCCTTCTATCGCATAAAGCTTCAAATGAAGCTCGCTGCCAAGGCTGTCATTATCACCCATTGTGTACTCCATCATCGCTTCCTGCGCCTTATTGCTGATGCAGACAACTTGAACACCCTCCCGTTTTGAGATTCTCACATTTCTGCACTCATCATAAAGCCAGGCTCCTGTAATATTGGCAAAATCACGACGAATACGAATATCACCCTCAAGGCAGACAATAGCCTGCGCTGGACGCTTAGTGCCATCACTTTCTATTATCTGTGCCTGTGTATCTGCATCCTCTCCTATCCAGATTCGATATCCGCCATCGGAAAGCATCATGCTTTCTGTAATCACATCATAAATCATCAGCTCTCTAAATGGAATTTTAATTGTCACTTCCTTAGCTTCATTTGCATGGAGCATAACAAATGCAAAACCGACAAGCTTTTTATCTGGTCGTGTAAGTGACGCTTCCTCCTTTGCCGCATAAATTTGGATAACCTTTGCACCATCACAATTTCCAGTATTTCGCACACGAAGCACAGCCTTAAGCTGCTCCTTTTCCTGCTCCACTGCGAAAATATCATATACAAACGAGGTATAGGACAATCCATATCCAAACGGATATTGTTTTTTGCCTCTATAATATTGATAAGTCTGGCGCGTGCGAATAATATCACATTCATTTTTTGCCGGAAGATCTTCAAATGATGAATACCATGTCATATTCAGTCTTCCTGACGGATTATATGAGCCAGACATAACATCTGCAATAGCTCTTCCCAGTTCCTGACAGCCAGACGGCGTAAAGAGAATGGCTTTTGCTTCCTGTAACGGCATCAGATCATGCGGATAGTTGCTTACAACAACGACGATCACCTGCTCATTCACCTTTTTCACAGCTTCAAACAATGCTATCTGAGCACTTGGAAGTCCATACTTCTCCCTATCCTGTCCTATCTGACCATTGATCACTGGATTTGTTCCAAGTACAATAACTACTTTATCAGCCTCTGATGCTAAAGTCACTGCACGAGCCGTACCATCCCAAGTCTGCTCAATTCCAAATAATGCACGATTTTCGCCTGGCCAGCCAATGCCAACCTGCTCATCTGTTGCTGCGCGAAGCATACCCTCGCTGTCCCAATACACATCACGTCCACGCCATGTTGTCAGGCGAAAACGTCCATCTGACAACATCTCCACACAAAAGCATTCTTTTACATGACGCCCAAACGCTTCACTGCGGTTTGCAAATAACTTTCCATTCTCATCTACGCTTGTCAGATAGCATCCTGTCGATGCCGCCTGCAGATTCATTTTTCCCTGTCCCCAGTCAGTTATAACAAATTCCTCTGCCTCTGAGCGCGAACCAAGCGCCAGTCGTCCTTCTTGCGTCAGACAGACAAACCTCTCTCCACAACGAAGACAAAGACGCTTTTTTCCATCTGTGTAAGTCACACAATCTTCACCAAATGCATCTCTTATTCCTTCATACGGTGAAATACGATATGGCGGGATACCTCCATTCCAATCCTTAAACCATTCATTTGCCAATGGTCCTATCACTGCAATTTTTTCTTTTTCTTTTGGAGAAATAGGCAATATCTGTTCTTCATTTTTCAAAAGTACAATTGCCTCTCGTCCAGCCTGACGTGACAAAGCAGCATGATCACTGCCGCCTAAAAGTGATTCATCTGGATTTGCAAATGGATCATCTTCTTTTTTATTAAACATACCAAGACGAATCCTTGTCGCAAAGCTGCGGCGCACCGCCTGATTAATGTCCTGCATTGAAAGAAGATTTCTGTCGTAAGCACCGCGCACCGCTGCTTCCACAAACTCAGGCTCATCAGCAAAACAATCCACGCCTGCCTTTATTGCAAGCGCTGCTGTCTTTTCCCTGTCAGAAAAACGCTCATCCTGACACAGTTCTTCTAGCGAACATTCATTTCCAACGATATGACCGCTAAAACGCCACTCTTTACGAAGTACCTCCTGCAAATGATCGCCAAAAAGTGCTGGTGTGCCATTGATTGCATTACTTGCTGTCATAACGCCTTCCGCACCGCCTTCTATGATGCACCTGCGATACGGCTCCAAATAATATTCATAAAAGCTGCGCGGATCAATTGATACACGAAGTGGCCGATCTTCTGAATTATAACCGGTAAAATATTTAAGCGTAGCTGCTGTTTTTATATAGTTAGGATTATCACCACGCATCCCCTTTATATAAGCAGATGCCATTTGACCACCCAAATGGGGATCTTCGCCAAATCCTTCTTCGGTCCTTCCAAAACGTGGATCACGCTCTGGCTCCGCCATCGGTGCCCAACGACATAGACCGCCATGTTCACCCTCTCGATAATAGAGGATTCGTGCCTCATCTCCAACAGCTGCCCCCATTTTTTCCATAAGCTTAGTATCCCAAGTCTGACTCATACCAAACGGCTGTGGAAATGTCGTTGTCGGCTTCGGTGCTCCCCAGTTTACGCTTCGATCATGCTTTGCTTCCACACCATGAGCAGCTTCTTCACCCAGATAAGTACTTCGGATTCCAAGACGCGCCACTTCTGGTGTAAGCGTCGAGAACATCCTGCATTTTTCATCCAGATTCAGTGCCTCAAGCAGCCAGTCTAACCGTTCATTGATGTCAAGCGAGGCATCCCACAATGGTGTATTCTGGTTTTCCATAATTCTTCAGATCCTTTCACCTCAATAAATGAGAAAGATGCCGCAGGGAACTCTGCAGCATCTTCTTACTTCTTTTCAAGCTCCTTTATCGCAGCTACAACCTCAGCTGCATTCTTCTTTGAAATTCCTTTAGCCAAACATGCATACTGCACCAGTTCTTCGAGAGATCCGTCAAACCAGAAATTCATGAATTGCTTTACCTGTGCTTCCAAAAACTTCTTATCATTGATTGCTGAAGAATAGTAGAACACACGTCCTTCTCTTCTTCCATTTACATAACCTTTTTCAATCAAATGTGCAATAAATGTACATACCGTTGAACGTTTCCAGTCCTTCTGGTATTTCTTTTCAAGTTCATCCATGATGCCAACCAGACCAATTTCATTATCAGCTTCCTGAATACATCGATAAACTAGCATTTCACAATCCGTAATATCCGAAAACAGCATAACTTCTCCCTCTCTTTCTCCTAATTTGTTGCTTAATGCAAGCTAAACTTCATAAGAAGCACAAAAACAAGAGCAAAACCAGCTAAAAACAAGATCGCCTTAATTTTTCCAACTTCACCGCCTACGTAGAACAAAATACCAAATACGATAATCGCCACCACACATGCAAGCAGCAGGTACGCACCTGCAAATGTAACAATAATAGGTGAAATTACTGCACTAAGACCTATCATAAGCAATAATCCAAGATTTCCAGTAGCAAGTGTCAAATGCATTGATACTGGTTTTTGTGTGTTCATCCAGTACTTTCTTGCTACACGCACATACTCTGGAAGTACAAGGCCTACGCCGATCACAGCAACACCAAGCACACCCTGCTCTATGTTCAGCGCATGGGTAAGCGCTGCCGTATTATTCATAAGAAGAACACCGCCAAGACCTGCCAGTGCAAGTCCCACAAGCGTAAACACAATTGCCGGAACAAAATCCGTATCAGGACGGCGCTGAAGCTTACGGTTTTTTCCCATAAAATAAGGAAGCATCCACACAGTAAACGCTACAGCAAGAACACAAAGAAAAAGACCCATTCCCCTAGAGATCGTGCTTGCTGGATGACCTTTACTCCAGGTGTAGTTAGTACAAACAATCAGAATCACAACGCAAACAAGAAGAAGCACAAGATCGCGAAGTGCATTGCCTGCGAGACGGTACGTTCCAGTGATTCCAAGCATTCCATAGATCAAAAGAAGCTGCAGTACACCAGCTGTCAGCGCTGCTGTAAATACCATGTTCCCAAGACCTAATACACCACCTGAGATTGCTATGCTTAAAAATGGCATCAAGCTAAGTGCAAACCAGGAAAAAATTCGCTCCTGCGCATCGGATGTCGGTCCTTTTCTCATAATAGAAATTCCGCCTCCATTGACTAGCTTTGTACTAAATAACAGTAGAACATATCCTAATACCAATAATAAAATATTCGTTATCCCCATAGAAATAACCACGCCTTTCTGTACACATATATACTTATTCTACCTTTATCTACTATTGATTGTCAAGTAAAAAAGATAGCTGTCCGAAGAATTTTCGGACAGCTATGCATTCTTTTATATTTTATTAAGTATTCAGAAGCACATTTACAATCACTTTTGTTTTTAGATTTCAAACAGAAGATCGCCATATGTTGGCATCGGCCATACCTTGCGCTCTACTAATACCTCAAGCTTATCAACTGGTGCACGTAGCTCATCCATTGCTTCCTTTACAACATCCTTATAATAGAATGCCTGCTCTTTTCCTTCCATAGCAACAGCCTTTGCGTGAACATCACTTAACTTCTTTAATGCCTGATATGTTTCACCAAGAAGCTCTGCAATCTCATGAAGCATACCCTCCTGAGTGGAGATGTTTGCTGCTGCGTATGCAGACTTAATAGTATTTACAGATGCAGCCAGATTGTTCTCATACTTGATAACAGCCGGAATGATCTTCTTTGTTACCATATCAATCATTGTACCTGCTTCAATATTTAAAGTCTTGCTGTATGTCTCATAGAAGACTTCTGCACGAGCCTCAAGCTCTCTCTTTGTTAAGATGTGGAACTTCTCATACATCTCTACTGTCGTTGGCTCTGTAACAGACTTGATGGAGTCAACCCATGTCTTTACATTTGGAAGACCACGTCTTTCGGCCTCTGCAACCCACTCATCAGTATATCCGTTTCCGTTAAAGTAGATATCCTTGTTCTCACGGATAAACTCTGCAGTCACTTCGCGAATAGCAACATCTGTGTGCTTACCTTCTCTAAGCTTTGCCTCAATTGCATCTGCTGCATCAGAAAATGCTTCTGCCATCATTGCATTTAATACAGTGTTTGGCTCTGCAATGTTGCAGGATGAAGCAACCATTCTAAACTCGAAACGGTTTCCGGTAAATGCAAATGGTGATGTACGGTTACGGTCGGTCGGATCCTTATCAACAGCCGGGCACTCCTTTACACCAAGATCAAGCATTCCAGCTGGAATAGATGAATCTGCATATCCCTTTTCGATGATCTGATCAACTACACCACCAATCTGATCACCTAAGAAGATAGAAATAATTGCAGGAGGTGCTTCATTCGCTCCTAAACGATGATCGTTACCTGGAGTGGAAGCAGAAAGACGAAGTAAATCTGCATGTTCATCTACTGCACGAAGAAATGCAGCAAGGAATAATAAGAACTGCATAATTTCGTGTGGTGTTTCACCTGGATCTAAGAGGTTCTCCCCTTCATCTGTACAGATAGACCAGTTATTATGTTTACCAGAACCATTAATTCCTGCAAATGGTTTTTCATGTAAGAGACATTTCAGACCTAATTCATCTGCAACACGCTGTGCTGTTTCCATTACTAACTG
>ENA-ORLY01001951-ORLY01001951.1-human-gut-metagenome-genome-assembly--contig:-NODE-1951-length-21876-cov-2.890637_pt1 | contig 21876 bp, 25 predicted proteins | sample MGYA00243071_ERZ508832 | MGnify/ENA primary metagenome ERZ508832 (study PRJEB26277, sample SAMN04329777) | human gut metagenome | biome: human-associated habitat | host: Homo sapiens | place: USA... | reverse complement strand
AAGAATAGATTTATCCATTCCTTCTCTCATAGCTGCAGGTTCAAGTTCCCATAATTTATCTCTATTTCGCTCTTCACCAGGAAGTAAATAATAATCTTCAAGTACTTTATGAAAAGCTGTACCAATAGCAGTAGCATCATTAGCTTGTTCTTCAAAGAAATTTTGAACTAAATTTAATGCTGGATTAGTATCATATCCTTTCATAAATGATGGTGAAAAATAATCACCACTATATCTATTTAAAAGACTTTGAATATTAGAACCATAGCCTGAATAAATAGCTAAATTTTTAGTTTTATGTTTATTATTATATGCTTTAAGAATTTTTGCTTGAGCTTCTTGAGCATCTGTAAATAAAGCATTAGCATCTATCGTGCTATTATCAATTTTGGCAATATAAGTAACTAAATAGTCTTTGCCATTTTCAGTAATAATTTCCATTTCTATTTCTCCTTAATATTTATCAAAAGCAATTTTAGTTTTCATACTATTTGCTTCAAAAGTATCTGCAAGTAATAACTTAGTAAATGTAGTAGGTGAAGGCTGATATATAAATGCTCCTAATAAATCTGGCTGTTTAAGGAAAGATGATTTAAGAGGAACAAATGCTCCATTACGCCATCTAGAAAGTAATGCAATTTCATAAAATCTAGATTCAACTCCTACATTACCAATTGTATCAATAGTTTCTCTAATTTGATTTTTAGCATCAATTATATTTTTAATATCAGGCCAACTAGTTTCAAGTGTTACATTAACCTTTTCTGCTGTACCCTTATTCATACTATCAAGTGATGCTTGTGTAGCATGTTCTGTAATCATATATGTAGAATAAATTCCAATGTTTTTAGGAGTAAATTCTGTATCATAAGAACGTCTAAATAAACCAGCACATTTCTTACAAAAATGTCTAATACCATGATTACAACTTAAGAACGTTCTAACATGAATAGTTCCAGTTTTTGGAATATCATTATAATCTTCTACATATTTATTAAGTTCCATTACCCAACGATTTCTGATTTTATACTCAAAAGTGCTTTCATCTACAGGTAAATTAAACTCTTCGCCTTCACTACCGCAATCATCAATATCAATAGTCATATCATCACAACTACTGATTAATTTTTTATAGAAATAACCAGATTCAGTAATATCTGTTACATTTGCTGCAATAACTGATTGCATGAATTTCTTTGATTCTTGTTCAGAATAATTATTATTACGTCTATTTACAGACTTAATAATATCATCAGTATTTTTAGTAAATGAAGTAATAGTTGTAATTTTTGACATTGCTTTTTCATCTTTATTTTCAAATGCATTAGCAAAATCAAATACTGTTGGAATTACACAATGTTCAAACATTGCTTCTCCTAACTCATGATATTTTTTAACATATTCCGCTCTAGTCATTATTAATCTCCTTAAGAATAATTTCTGTACCATCACTATAAGTGAGTTTTAACTCATCATTAATCAATAATAATTCTACTGTAGTTTTTTCGTTAGTTTCTTCATTGATAAATTCTGCAGTATAATTATTTTCAATTTCATCATCAGTTATTTCTTTATAATTACCACTTTGTATAACTCTATCGTCTTTAACATCAACAGTCAGATCAATTTTATTATTACTGTATAATTCAACAGAAACAGTAAAATTCTCACCATATTGTGTAGAGTATATTTTACTAGTTGGTTTTGTAAGAACAATAACTGTAAGAACAATTAAACCAATTACCATTATTGCAAAAAAGATTATAGAAAGAGTATCAATTTTACCTTTCTTTTTTTTAGGTTTTGGTTTCTTTTCAATAGATTTTTTGTTTGTTTCTTCAGCCATAATTCATCTACTCCTCAATTAAAGTTTTAACATACTCAAACTCTTCTAGAAATCCATTTCTAATAGAACCATTAGAACCTTCTATATAATTATTACTAGCAAGTAACTTCCTAGCTTCTTCGCAAGCAGCTTTAGAATATAAAGCAATTACATTAAGAGAGTCACCATCTACATCTGCAGCTAATCCATCATATACAATTGGATTAGCTTGTATAACGAATTGTTCTTCTTCAACTTCTGAAAATACTGGTTTCATAGCTATAATAGACTTTGCACCAATAGTAGGCTGACGATTAAATAATACAAGATAATCTTCATCTTCAAGTTCTTTATTAATACCTGCAACATCAGTTTCACCAGTTTCTTCATTTGTATATTTTGCATATAATCTAGGATAAAGAGTAGGAATGAAATAATAACCAATCTTTAATGTATCTTCATCAAGACTAAAGTTATTTGTCATAACTGCTCTAATCATACCTGTTTCTGGCTGACCTTTAAGTTCTGAATCAATAATATTTCGTCTATTTTTAGCAAGAGTTTTAAATAATTCTTCATAAAGTTTATTTAACTCTCTACAAACTAAATAACGTAAGTTAATCTCATTAAAAATAGTTAATTTACTATTAGCTTTAAGATTTTCATAACGATTATTTGAACGAAGCATATTAATGTAAATAGTGTTTAAATTACCAATAAAATACTTATCACCTTGGAAAGTAATTTGTCTAAATGATGTATGAGGAATACTAATAAGTCTATGTACATTTTCATTATACCAAGATTCAGGTACACCAAGACTTAAAATTGCATCTTTACCAATAAGAATTTTATTTTCATCATAAATAGATAAATCATCCTTAAGGTCAAATTTAACATATTCACCATCGTATAAAAATCCATTACTATTTAATAAGTTACTAATTAATTCTTTATCATAAGAACCATAATCAATAACTCTATTTGGTAAATCAAAGTCAAATTTAATATAGAAATTAGGAATATTTTTCTTATTTAATACTCTACAATTGCAAGATTCACAGTAACCTGGTGAAGTTTGTTTTCCACAATAACATTTACCAAATTTACCAAAAATCTTTTCAGAAAAAATTCCTTCTTCATGAAAGAGATAACGATCACCATTCTTAATTTTTCTTGCTTGAAAAATTTTATCTGATTTAACATGATTTCGTTCATCTTCAACAATATGTACAGATTTAATCGTTGCTTTCATTTTGATGTCTCTCCTTTTTAATAATATTATTAAAATTGCTTTCATCAATTTCATCATATACTACATCGTCAGACATGTCAATATCTTTAATATCATTTTCATCTTCAAGAGTAAGTACATATCCAATAGATTTAAGAATTTCAATAAATTGCATTGATAATTTTGGATTTTTAGGAAGTTCTCTTGTTTCTTCAATATTAGTTACTAATTTATGAGAACCAATATATTTAGTAATTGATCTAATACCAAGTTCTTTAAGAATATTAGGACAATCATTTGCAACAAGATTTAATTTTTCCATTTCACCAAAACGTAATGTTCTTGTATATCCATGATCTGCAGAAGAACAACTAACTTTAGTTGAAGCATGATGATATAATCTCATAATATGATTAATACCAACTGGAATTATATTTTTTTGTCCATTATATTCTACAATAGAATTTTTACTATATTTTTCCATTTGATCTTTATATTTTTCAATCATAATAGAAATATAATCTTGTCCTTCAAAATCAATATCACTCGCTCTAGCCCAAGCTTCAAAAATCTGGCCCAAAGATCCACGTCTCATTGTTGAATATCCAGAAATAATAATATCAAGAGGACCTGCAGGCATATTACCAACTTTTTTAGTAAGTCTAGGCATTTTATCATCTGAAAGAATAAGACCTACTGTACCTTTAGCTCCATGAAGATTTGTAATTTTATCTCCTAATCTAAATGGAATTTCCCATTTAATAAATACTCTACAATTATTAACATCTACATCATCAATTTGACTAATATGCGCATTCTCATATCCAAGTAATATTGCGTAGTTCTTAGTAGGAAAAATTAATTGAAGTGCATTAATATCAAGATTTTTATTAGTATCATAAAAGTCCTTGATTGCAAGAAAAACTTTTGATTTCTTATTCAAATACAGAATTGATGAATCATAAGTTCTAAGTTTTTTAGCAAAAGATTCAGAAATTACGATTGAATCTGCTGAAGTATAACCTTCAATATCAGTAAAACCTACACGTGCATTAATACGATGTGTAATATCATCAATTTCATCAGCTAAAGTTACTGCTTGAGATGTCATTTTTGCATTCATCATAATTCTTTTTGGTTTGTCATTATTACAAAATGGAGATTCAGATAAACAAGATAATCTCTTATCTTGAGGCATATCAATATATTCATACATATTATGCATATCTCCATTATCATCAATAATCCAAAGTAATCCATCTTTAACTACTACATTATCAAGTAATAATCTCTGACGACCAGCAGCTTTAGATGTAACAGTTTTAAATGAATCAAAAAATCCATTAGTGTCCTTATATGTAAATGCAGGCTGATAACCATTATTTCCTGATCCATGGAAAATATTTACACAAGTTCTAAAATTTTCAAGAGCAAAGATCTTAGACTCAGATCTAACTAAACATCCTTCAAGTTTTTCTCCAAATTCTGAGTACTGTTTGCTCTGACTAACAATAATAGTATTAATACCTAAAATAATATTTTTTGTAGGTTGTGCGTATTTTTTAGAATTAAGCACTATATTTTCAAAATATTCAAGTCTAGAAAACTTATAATTAAAAATACTCTCACTATCAAAAGGAGTAAGTTTTCTAAGAGCTTTTGTAAAATTATCTTTTGTTAATTTTTCATGAAGAACTGCTTCTAGTAATTTTTTTGATCTATTTGAAAGATGATTTTCAAAAATTTCATCAATAGTTGGTTCAAATACATATTCATCTTTAGTAATATTACATGTAAATGTATTAGTACTAATATCATATGTCCAACCTTCACCTCGAACAGTTTCAAAATCTTTTTTGCCTACACAGCTAAAATAATCTTTAACTGCTGTAACTCTAGGTACATAATGAGATCTATTAATAATCCAACATAAATCTACACTAGGAGTAGGCATTGCTCCGATAAGACACTGCTTACCATTATAATCTCCATAAATATCAATACACATATTATGGAAATTTAATTTCAACTTATAACTATTAGGTGTTTGTTTAGATGCTTCTGCATTTAAAAGACCGATATTTAAATTTGTTGCCAATTTACAAGGCTTCTCAGTGTTCCAGTATTTTTCACAATCTGCGTCGATCTGCGCTTGAATATCTGAAAAAGAATCCTCTTCATTAATTGGACTTACACCGAGAAATTTAATATTTGCTTGTGTCCAATAAACAAGCTCATTCTGATAAAGTTCCTTGATAGTCATAGTCTATTTCCTTTCTTATAATATAGTAAGTAGATGATGATGCCTTTCTTTTTAATTATATCTTACTATTTTATGTAATATTACTTAATTTTTTGATGCAGCATTTTTACGATCTTCTTCACACTGGCGAACAATGCCATTTACCATATGAGGAAGATAGCCACATACACACTGATTTGTATAGATCATCATCGATCTAAATTTATCTACAGGCATACCTACAGAAATCTTAAGATCTGGAGCTCCATCAGGAGCAATTGCTCCAGTTTCTGTAAGTTTTCCTTTACCTCTAGACATATTAATGAAAATCTTATCCCCAGATTTGCCTAAAGATAAAATTCTAGATTCTGGCTTTCCGTCATAATTCTTAGAATTTTTTGTGCCACCCATAGAGATAGTTTTCTGGCCATTATCTAATTCTTTGATTAAGCGACCTGTAACACAATCTGTCGCAAGAAGAGCTACTTCTTCAAAGTCAAGATAGCAATCAATTGATGTCTTATCTGCATAACTAGCATTCTGAAAACGCACCTTTTCGATTCCAAATGCATCATAATATACATTACATACTACCTTGTTAGTACTAGCCTTAGTAATTTTAGATTTTTCAAAATTATCGTTTCTGTTCATTTTTATTTTCCTCAATCACCATCATCTACAACTATATTTATATTATATTCTAAAATTAAACACTTGTAAATAGTTTTTGTGTTTAACATAGAATCACGCAAAAATAATTAATACTAAAATTAGTTTTCATTTGTTACGGTTTTATTTGAATATTCACCAGTTAAATTAGGACAATCATTAAATGCACTTTCATCAACATTTGTTGAACCAGGAATATCTACTGTAGTAAGATTTTTATTGTTTGTAAATGCATTAGCTTCAATTGTCATAACAGATTCTGGTAATGTTAATACTTCAATTCCACAACTAACAAATGCAGCATCTCTAATTGATTCAAGATTATTACTCCAAATAATATTTATAAGCGAACTACAACATTCAAAAGCTCTTTCATCAATTGCAACAATATGTGATAAATCTATATCAGTAATTCTAACACATCCACTAAATGCACCTTCACCAATAAATTTAATATTTTCTGGTAACGTAATTACATTTTCAGTATTCCCAATTGTTCTAAGTTTCGAACAACCATAAAACATGTTAGGATAAATTGTGTCCATTTTTATTGGAAGATTTGTAACTGTTTCAAGGGATGGACAAGAAAAATTAACATTATTTAATTCAACTTCTTCATTCATAAAATATAATGTTTTAATTGTAGTACTTCCACTAAAAGATACATTAGAAATTTTTTCTACATATTCAGGAAAAACAATATCCATAGAATTTAATCCCTGATCAGTTAATCCAATAATCTCTTTCATATCTTCATTTGAATAAATAAAATCTGAATTTTCTGGAATATAAGGTTGATCTTTAATATTATTTCCATATTCATCTACATCTGTATTTGTATTAATTTCAGATGAAACATTTTCTGATACAGAATCTGTTGGAGTTGAATTAGACTGATTAGATGTCTCAGTTTTATTACCACAGGCCACTAATAATGATAATACTAACATTGTACATAAAGTTACTAAAATTTTCTTTTTCATTTTTCATTTTCCTTTCTTTTATACACCAAATTTTCTCTTAATACTATCTACATCAAAAGAAATATTTTTTTCTTTTTTAATTTGTGCTTTGGCAATTTCTGTAAGCATATTTAAATGTAGTGTATTATCTTTACCTTCAACCCATTCTTCAAGAATAGATTTAAGCTCACTAATATGAATAAGTTTTGTATTACTATTATACCATTCATCATCTCTAATAATCTCAATTTGAGTATCATTTACAATACATACGTATCCATCAATTGATTCTAATGGAATACCAGCATTTGTCATCACTTTTTCCCAAATATGAGTAGAAGGATTAACTGTAATAAGTTCTTTGCCTTTATCAGCATCAATTACAGCTCCTTCAGATAACATTAATACTTGATTAGGTTTTGTTTTTAAATTTTTAGCATCTACAATAAGAATATGATTTCCATATACTAAAAGAGTATCAGTATCTGGAATATAATCTTTATCATTTTCTTCGCCAAAATCATAAGCTAAACTTGCAAATGCCACTAATCCATTTAATTTATCATCATATTTAATTAGTGTACTTAAATATTCACATAATTTTTCTTCTCCAATAATACCAGCCTTAGTTGCAGCAATTTGTCCTTCTAACTCAGCATCTTTAACTACCCAGTCGGTTTTACTAAAGACTTGATCATCTTTTTTATGTTCAAGTTCAGATAGAGTTTGTTTTAACCCTTCTCCCGGATCGCCAATAACTCTATTGCCAGCTACCAAGTAATTTCTGACATTTACTGCAAGTTGTTTATCTTCTGGTTTTATACCATCTTGATTCAACTTCATGTATTTTGTTCCTTTCTTCTTTTACGATATTCTTTTAAATAAGCCTTTATTTCTTCTTTATGAGACTCTCTATAAGCTTTTTGTCTAGCCTTAATCTTTTCTTTATTATTTGGATCTGATGAATACTTACGCCAATATTCTCTACGTTCTTCTCTATGATTTGCATTGTATTCGTTCATAACTGCCAAATGCTTATCGTGATTTTTTCTCGTAGTACTTAATATTATTCTCTAAACGTTTTGCATATCGTTCAGGATCGCTTTTAGTCTTTTCATAGTATTTAGCATTATATTCACGCGTTTTAATTTTCTTTTCTTCTTCAGTCATATAAATTAACCTCTATTTTTATAATACTCATTTCTAAGATATACAATATTCTTAGGAATGTTTGCTAGCTCATCTACTGGAGTATTTCTATAAAGCTCCTGGCAGAATGAGTAGAAGTCATTTGCTAACGCAGAAGTAAGACCACCAGTTCTGTTAATACGTCCATATCTAAGAGTGCTCTGAGCTACTCCTCTCATGAACTTCCAGAAGTTGTAGTAATGAAGCTTTACTTTAATCATGTTACCATTAGCATCTTCAATTACAAATCCTTCAATGTTCTTACCATCATATAAGTAACCTTCAGCAGTTACCTCATTATACCAATCATAGAGTAAATGCCATAGTCTTATATACCATATTAAGAGATCTAGCAATCTGAACTACTCTTTCATAATCATACTGCTCAAATTCAATTTGATTCTTAATAATTGCTAACAAAAAGAGTCTATCCTCATCATATTCAATAATATGAGGATCATGTGTCATGTCTACACATTCAAATACAAGAGTTACATCTTCTACTTTACAGATTTCCTTAAGTTTATCTCTAACAGACTTAGAATACTTTCTTTCAATCATTTCTTTAAGCCATACTGCATATTCTCCTTCAGGATTAGACTTAGTAGTAATGAAGAGATCATCAGTTTCTGCATTGTATGAAACTAATCCAAGGAAACCGTTCTCCTTAATATAGCAAGTAACAGGAAACTGAAGCGAATACTGAAGCATTTCTAACTTAGTCTCAGGTCTCTCATTTATATTGAAAAACTTATTAAATCCTCTAGCAACTACTTTCATTAAATTAGTATTGATATAAAGTCCTCTAGATACAATTGTCTGTTCATTCCATACCTTATCATAAAAAGCATCTTTAGTAAAGTTGAATGAAGAAATATTGCCAAACTGCTTTTCCTGAATATGTCTATTTCTTCTTAACTCTAATACAGTATCAGCAATTGAAGAGTTAATTACTGAAGAAGTCTGTTCAACTACCTTAGGTTCTTCAAATATATTATTCTTGATTTCTATTACGTGGAAGCCAGAATTGTTAAGTTCAACAATTCTAAGATGTCCACCATATTCAACCTTACCTTCAAGGTTAAAGATTCGATCTGCAATATGAGTAGGATCGGTCTTAGTGTTTCTATGACCATAGATCTGATATTCATTTGATCTAGTCGACTTCATCCAAGTCTCATTAATTTTCTCATAATCATTATATGAACCAACTCCATTAATCATCTGAGATGTTGCCATAAATGAGAAGTTCTCAGGAATCTTAGCAATTCCACCATGGGTTACTACTACAGTCTTACCACCAAAGGTGTAATATGCGCACTGGCCAAGCTTTCTATAAAGCTGTCTAATATCCTTAAGATCAATCTGTGCGTCCTGAATCTGTTTCTTAGTTACAAACTCAAAATCATTTGATCTAGTTACTCCACCATGAGAGTAAATCTGAAGATTCTTTTCATGATTACCTTCAAGAATAAGCACATTCTTTCTTTTAGATGCTTCAATCATAAACTTAAGAACTTCTGCGTTCTCAATTCCACGATCAAGTAAATCACCTACAAAAATGTACATATAATCATCTCTGAAACCGTCTTTGAAGTATTCATTAAGAGCAGTGTAACAACCATGAATATCTCCAATATGTACTATTTTCTTATAATCATTGAAGTTGAACTTTTTAAGATAAATAGATTCAAGCTCATCAGGTTTAATTACTTTGATACCTGCAGGAATCTTCTGATTCTTAAATCTTGAATACATTTTATCAATTACAAAATCTGGAACTCTTTTAAGAAAAGGTCTCTGATTATTACGTCTCTTACATTCTTCAATAGGAAGATCAGTAAAGTCAATACAATAAATTCTGTATCTATATGTATCAGCCATTTCTTTATATCTATTCATTTCTTCTGTTTTAGAGTTTGTTGCATCAATCACAGTAAATTCTCCATAAGACATTCTAATATCAAGCACCTTATAGAGCATTGCCCATACATCTCTATCATTTTTCTGAGAAATTTCTTCTGTACCATCAATAGTCTGCTGAGCTGACTAACACTGAAGTCTGATTTCATCTGCAGATAATGCGTAAGGTCTTAATCCATTTTTATCAATAAATGTAGATTTACCACAACCAGGTGCACCTCTAAATAATAATAAAACTCTCATTTGTATATCCTCCATAAATATATTATGGTTTAATTATATCACTAAGAATACAATTTGTAAATAGTATTTATATAGAATTGACTAACTCATAGGCAAGCCTATGGGTTTTCGGTCTTAGATTTTATAACTATTACAGTTAAATTATATTTTTAGCTATATTTATCATATGATTAGTTCCTTTAGATTGACCATCCCAAAAAGCAAAAAGTATGCCATTTTGAGATGCATACTTTGCCATTTGTTCATTTCTAATATAACCAGCAGACTTTCCGTATTTATTCCAGTCTGCTGGAAATTTAGTCAATTTTAAATTATATTTGTCTGCAAATTTTTCACCTAATTGATCTGCTCCTCTAGCAGTTCCACTTATAATTTCTACATCAGCTCTATGAAGCTTATGTTCTTTAAAATACATCATAAGAGATTTTTCTACTAACTCAAAATTATTAGCTGTTCTAGAACCAGCTACAATTACTTTAATCATTGTAAATACCTCTTTATAAATTAAGTGTTTCTACAAAATGCTCATCAATATCAATATATCTAAATTGTGCACAGGTTAAGAATGACTGAATATCAATATTTTTATTTAATCCTGTACAAAATCTAGCAGTTAATTTTAATAGCTCTTTAATATCTCTACCTACAGCATTTGGAAATACTTTAACAAGAGTATTGATGAGCTCATCATTTACTTGTTCATATAAATTAAATTGTTTAGATAATACCTTCCAAATTTTTTTAGCATTTTCTTCTGTAGGTTTCTCATATTTAATAGCCGCAATACATCTAGAAAGAATTGCATCATCAATATCTTTGATTTTATTACTAGTTAAAAACATAATTCCATCAAAATATTCAATCTTTCTAAGAAATGTAGTAATAATTGCATTTTGAATGAGATCATTTCCACGTTTTCTTACAAATGTTTCACATTCATCAATGAGTAAGATACATCCAAGTCTTGAAGCTCTTCTTAAAACATCATATAAATTACTATCCATTTCTTTAGCATCTACACCAAGCTGACCAGAACTGATTTTATATAAAGGCTTTTCCATAAGTTCTGAATATACTTCAGTTGTAAGAGTTTTACCACATCCAGGAGGTCCTTCAAGAATAACTACAGTTCCGTTACCTTTATTATCAATAATATCACCTTTAAGAATAGATGCATTATTTACTAAAATATCAAGTAATTCTTTATGTGATTGAGGAAGAATTAGTTTATCTCTTAATGATTTATCATATACATAATCTTCAATATCATCAACATGAACTAAACAATCACAATACATATCTAAATTATAACATTTAATAAACGGTAAAACTGGTAGTTCATATGATTTATTTCCATCTCCATAAATACTACAATTTTCAGATTTTTTAATATTATAATCTGTATATTGATTATCATTTACTACATGAAAATATTCGACAACATTATCTACTTTTGAAGTAGTTATAAAAGAATCTGACCAATGATTGTCACAAGAAGTGTACTTATAACATTTATATTGTTTTCTTTGTTCAGAACACCTTTTAGTAAAGATTTCATCATTTCTTTTATATTCATCATATAATTCTGGTGTTTCAAGAATAATATTTAGATTATATAAAATTTGAGGAATAGTTTTACCTAATACATCTTCATTTGTAAATTGAATCTTACGTTTTTCATAACCAGAAATACTATTTGTATGAATTTCACAAGAAACATAAGGTTCATAATAATATTTATCTCGGTCATAATGTTCTGGTTCATAGTAAGTATTAAATACTAATGCTGGAACCATATATATTTGTCCTCTAATATTCTGTTCTCTAAAAATCCATTTATGTTCAGTATGAGTATCAATATATGTAACTAAAGCATCTGTAAATACTTCAAGATCTGTAATAATAGTATCGTCTTTTTTACTTAATACATCAATAAATAACTCAAGACGTTTAGTTTGTTTTCTAGCTCTAATTTTTCTTAATGCATCTTTAATAATAATTAAATCATTTAAGTCATAATTAGATAAATCAATTGTAAAATTATGAGTAGGTTCATAATATCTTATTTGCCATTTTAGATCATCTGCTCTTTCAAGTAATGTTTTACTACTATTACTAGAAATAATATAATCACAAAAATCATTAATTGCAGTGCTTTTTACTTCAATTTTCATAAATGGTTTCCTCCTTAATTATTTGGTAGATGAGGATTTGCACCTCATATAACTTAGATTCAGAAAGGGTATCTCAATTCAAGGGAATTTATATTCCAAGACTCCTACTAAGTTTTATTCGTTTATTAATGTCTACCTATTCCATCACTACCAAACTTCTTATTATAATAATTATAATAAGAATTATTTAATTTGTAAATAGTTTTACCAATTTACTGCAATATCTACTTGATAAGGATTATTTGCCGCAAATCCACCGGTATCTACTACAATACCTGTACCAAGAGATGTTTCTACTAAAGAACCATATGGATGAACTGACTGATTAGCTGCTATCATAATATAATCACCTAACATTTTACATCCATCAGATCTTATCCAATATTCACCTGCAATTCCGTTGCTTTGTGCAATTGAAACTACAGCACTCATTGGTAAATTATAGTATGTTTCTTTTTGATTTCCAAAATAATTTACACCACTAGAAGGAGTTAATACTCCAGAACCAGTTGGTGTTTGATATTCTGGTTCAGCTACTACTTGAGTTGATTTAGCTTGTTTAACTGCAATTTCTTGCTCAAGTTTTTCTTTTTCAAAATCTAAATTTTGAGCCATTGTTTCATATACACTATATGGGGCACCTGGAATATAATCAAATTCATAATCATTAATTGTTACTTTTGAATAATCTGTTTTTGGTCCATATAATTCTTTGTAATATTCACCCATATCTATATGTTTTGTTTCTTCATATGATATGGTTGAAACATTTTCATTTGTAGAACTCATATTAGATGATTTACTATGTCCTTTAAAATCAAATGACATATTATTTAATATTGATTGAACAGATGCTCCAAATGATTTATTTGCTATAGTTTTAAAATCATATGAAGAGCTTTTTGACATACCAAAAATAATAATATACATTGACATTATAGTTGCCATAATAAATAATTGTTGAAAACTAATTGACGAGTTCTTAAAGTACTTTTTCATATTTTACCTATCCTTTACGCTATAATAGTTCCTCAAGACTTATGAAGCAAGTTAAGTCTATTGGAACTATTAAGTTTATTCTTTAGGCCATTAAAATCATGGTGTAGGCCATGTCTACAAGTGCACTGCCATTTGCTACATGCATAAAGCGATTAAGATTAGCGTTTTTAGTATTCTTACTCTCTCTATGATCTGCGTAGTCGGCAACAGCAGAAATGAATTTGTAACCAGTTGATCCAAATTCAGTTAAGTCTTCTTTTGAATAAAATACATCAAATAACTGACTTCTTCTGCTAAGCTGATTCTCTTTTTGTCGATCTGTCATTTTATCATTAATAGGGAATAAACGATTAATGAACTGACCAACTTGAGTATCAGTAATCTTAATTGACTGGAGAACTTCACATTCTCTTTTAAGTGCTTCCATATAAGAAGAACCAGCAAGAAGAACTTCTCTTGCTTCTTCAATTTTCTTTAATGGATCACCAGAAAGTACACATCTCCAATGTCTAGACTGATCTCTAAGAGGCATGTTAAGTGCATTGCTACATGCTATTCTTTCAGGGACGATCATACATTTGACAGATCCAGTACCGTCATGACTGTTCATGAAGATCAGATAACATTCAACATCATCGCCAAGGATTGAATATTGTCCATTAACTTTTGCTTCAAGCCACGTAGACGATCCACCACGATAAGATCCTCCACGAATGAAATCAATCTCACTAGAATTAAAGAGTGCCTCAGTAAATGCAAAAGCATCTTCATTATTGACAATCTTATACTTGTCAGATACGATTCCAAGTGGTTTTTTATCTTCATTTCTTACAACTGCTTTCTGATTAGGAATAACGATCTGCTGTCCGCCGATCTCAGTCATAAGAGGCTGTACTGAAACTGACCAATTAAGACCAGCCTGTATAAGGACATCATTATAGGATGTTGCTCCTTCAATAACTTCACCAAAACCTGTGTGTAACTTTTCTTTTTCTAAAAAATTAAGATCTGCCATGATAAGTACCTCCATAATATTTGTATTAATTTATTATGTAGTTATTATATCATGTAATTCTTATTTTGTAAATAGTTAAGTTAAACTTTTTATAATTTATATAATATTAGCATTGAGGAATTGTTGTTCAGTCATTTCGTTGATGTCCTTACAGTCACCATAAGATAAATAATCAATTTCCTTTATCAGTTTATTGGTGACATTCTTACGAAACTTTTCTCTAGCACGTCTACCTGCATCATCATTATCAGTTGCAAGTATCAGATACCTTAAATCAGACTTCTTAATAATGTCATATTGATAGTTTGATCCAGTTCCGTTTAATGCGATAGCATACTTTCCATAACGCCAAATTACTAATGCATCAAGCATAGATTCACAAACATATACTTCTGTTATCTGTACGCCTTTTCGCATTTCACGATAGATTTCATATAAGCCATATACCGGTTTATCTACTCCATTAGGATAATGAAAGAATTTATTGTCTATGTTTCTGGTTGCTATAAATAAAATGTTTCCGTTTTCATCCCTATTAGGAAACGTAATACAGTTATTATCTGCATCATAGCCAATATCAAATTTTCGAATAGTTTCTAAATCTAATTTTCTTTCAAACATGTATGGATGAGTAAATCTATACGCTTTAAGTACCTCTTTGTCTATATATTCTACCGTCTTCTTTTCTCTCGATGGCAGATTAAATTCGACTTTACGGTCTTCAATAGAAGAACCGTCAAAATTTTCTAGCAACCACGATCGTCCATTAACTTGTAGACAATGAGATACTACATCTGGGAAAGAATGAACTTCCTTACATCCAAAGCAATAAAATAATCCATCAGACTCTCTAAATTGAGCAGAAGGATGTCGTTCTTGTCCCATTTTATGATAAGGACACTGAACAGATAAATATCCGTTCAATGTCTTATATCCTTTTGAAAAATAATTATATCCATTTTTTCGTACATCTAAAATAAGTTTATCTAAAACTTGTTTCATAGTACTATTGATTTCGATGTTTCCAATTTTCATTAAATTGCATCTCCACTATCATTATATACATTTGGTGCATCTTCATCTAAATCAATTCCATCTTTTGGATTAGCGGTATACGTAAATTTACCAGTATTAATATCATAATCATAAAATAAATGTTGACCTTTTTCACCATATCTATTTTTACTTAAATACAGTTTAATAATATTTTTTGCTTTATATACAGATATAGCTCTACTAGCATTATGTGATACACCATCAGAACCACGAATTGTATCAAGTTCAGGTGATTCTGTACTAACTTCACCATCTGAATCTCTAGCTCCAACTCTATTTGCTTGCATAACTGCAACAATAGGAATTTTCTTTTCCATACTTAAAAGCATTAAATCTTCTGAAATATCGGTAAGATTATCAACTGTGCTTTTTCCACGTACTGCACGCTCATTAGATAAATATTGAAGACCATCAATAACAATCATTTTAAGATCTAAAGCTTCAATCCATCTTCTAAGTTCTGTTATAGTCACTCTTTTATCAGGAAAATCCAATGGAGTTACTACATTAAATATAGGTCTATCTTTCTTAGCTAATGTATTTACATAAGATTTATATGCATCACTTTTAAAATTAGCATCAGATCCAGTAATTCCATGATTATCAAAATTTTTAAATAATGTATCAAATCTATATCCAATTTCTTCTGCACTCATTTCTGGTGAAAAGAAACCAACATTATTACCTTTTCCTGGAACTGGATTACCATTTGAATCACGTTCTCCAACCCATACTTCTACTGCAAGCTTTTCAGCAATCCAAGTTTTAGCATTATTAGTTCTAGCATAAATTACTACAAATTCTTCACCACGTCTTAAACCACCATTTAAAATAATATCAAGTTCTTTCATATTAGTACTAAAAATATGTTCATCTCTATGAACTTGACGATCAATAAGAATGTCATAACGTTTAGGTGCTTCTTTAATAATATCTACACCATAAGATCTATTTGGTGGTGCAATTTGCTGTAATTTTTTAAGTATATCTTCTTTAGTTTTTACTGCGTCTTTTGCAAATCCATCAGTACTGTTATTGATAATACTAACAGTTGTATTATAAACATATTCTTCGTAAAGACGTTGTTCTAAATATGTAACTGATTCAGTAACATTAACTGGAGTAAAATCTGGAAAATGGTCTAATACTGAGTTAATATCTGGAATAGATCTATGTTGTTTAAAATGTTGTAAAATATAGTCATATTCTTTATCATAATTAAAAAAATACTTTTTATCCCATTTATTAAGAAAACTAGCATCTTTCTTATTAATAATATGATTAAGTGCTTGTAATTGAATCATTCTTTACCTCCAGCTCTAAAATCATCTGATTTAAACTCATAAACAGTAGATCCATTATAAATTCTACTAGCAAGTCTACCACCAATCATAGATTTAAGATTTTCATAATCAGTTATATTACTTGTATAAATGTTGCTTTTATTATTAGCAATTCTATAATCAATAAATTGTAATAACTGTTCATGTTCATAATCAGTTAATTTACTAAAAGCTAAATCATCCCAAACAACTAAATCTGCTTCTTTTAATCTATCTATATAACTAGGTCTATTATTAAAATTTTTAATATCAATTAAAAATGTAGGAATATTTACAAATACTCCTCTTGGAAAATCATAACTTTTACTCCAAGTACGATCTATATATCTTAACATAATTTTTGCTGCCCAAGTTGTTTTAGCATTACCACATGTAGTAGAACAAATATATAAGCTTTTTCCTTGCTGAACAAACTTAACTAATTTATCACCTTTGTAATCATTAAGTTTATCATATATATCTCCATCAGCATCTACTCTATAAATTGTAATAGGTGTTTTATACATAGATGGTAAATTACTCATATCTAGTTGATTGTTAAAACATCTAAATCGTTCACAATCTGTAGTACATTTATTTGTACAAACTTTTTTATGAAAACAATCTTTTCGCATTAATATGTTCCTTTCTTACCTTCAGCATCTAAAGCTTTAGCTCTTTCTTTAATACTCTTAATATCATCATCTGTAAATGAACCACTTGTCAAAGCAGTTTTGTCAAATTGAGCAATAGAAGAAGTATTTACTTTTTCTTTAGATTTAGTTTGAGAAGTATTATTTAATCTATGATCTACAAATACAAACCATTCTTTATCAATTGAGTTCTGAATACATGTAATCATATCTTCATCACTCATATGAAAACTAACTAGTGTATTTATTTTACTACGAACAACATAACCATGAATTGGATCTGCTTCTGCAAATCTACCTTTGCGATTCATCCAATTTTCAAAATAAGTAATAAGTAGATTTGTAACCTTAGAATCAAAATTATAACTGTTAATTAAACCAATCATTTTTTCATAAGCATTTAAAACTTTAGGTTGTTCTTTAACTGTATTTTTAAATTCTTCTACAGTTTCTTGATCTAATTTTTTAGCTACTGTTTTTTCATTTTGAGTTTTAATTACAAATTCAGCTTCTCCTTTTTTATTGATTGAAATATAACCAATTTTAACAAGCTCATCAAAAAATGTATCTAATTCTTCTTTAGTAGATATAGATACATTTGTTAATTCATCAAGTGAAGAAATTGATGATGAACTATAATATAGCTGAGCGTATAAACCTTTTGCTCCAATTGAAAGTCTTTCGTCATCAAATATCAATGCTGGTAATACCATAAAATCTCGATATTTAGGTTTTTTAATAAAATCTTTTCTTGCCATACTTAATTACTCCAATTCTTCAACTCTTTTGTTATAGCTGAGTTTTCACATTCTGTAGGTGAAATGTTTTCGTTTTTAAGTCTATTAATAATAGTTCTATTAACACTAACGTAAAAAGTTTTATTGTCATAGCTAGAAACATATTTTAAATTATCTAAATAAAACTTTATAAAATTGTTATTGTTTTCATAATCAAACTTATCGACAATTGAACAAAAAACCGCATAACGATCATTTATGTCAGAAACTTTTTTATATCCAATGTATTTAACTTGCTGCCATACATACATATGATCGCCAATTGATAATGCTTCTATAATATGTTGTTGATCGTTTTTAACTCTTCCCATTTTCGTGCTCCTATACGAGATAAACAATACAATCTTGAATATATTTAATAATATTCAAGACTGTATTGTTATTTTATTTTAATTATTGTACTAAAATATGCACTGCACTACCGTGTTTTGAAACTACATAAAATTTAGGTGATCTAAGCCAGTAACGATTTCCAGGTAAATCTTTCCATTCAAATCCATTAGCTATATCTTCAGTTTCTGGTGGTTCAGCCGTATTAACTACAACTAATTCACCATTTTCTTCAAATTCAATTGTATACATATTAACAAAATTCATTACACTATGAAAATCGTTAATAGCTAAAATTTCATCAATATATTTATGATCGTCACTAATCAATTTAGATAAATGTTTACCTTCAAGTTTAGAAAATTTAGTAGTTACACGTCTACTCATACCTTCTTCTACCATAGGCATCCAAATATGAGGTGGTAATGAATGTCTAGTTTGTTCTGAATCACCAACAATAGTCATATAACCAGCAACTCTCTCAGTAGCAAGTCTAAATAACCAAGTTTTTTAGGTCTAATAGGCATAATAGGTAAACTAACTTGCATCTTATTTCCAAACTCTTTTGGTGAAATTAAGATAGTTACATATTCATTATTAAACTTACCGTCTCCTTCACCTTCTACGATAAATTCACGATAGTCTAAACCTTCTTTACTACTAGATTTTGCATTTTGTAAAGCAGAAAATGATCTAATTTTATTAGTACCATTTCCTTTACTAGCATTCCAATTTACTAAAGTTGCAAAGAATAAGTCACTTGCAGTTACTGAACAAGAATTTTTAGAAATGTCTAATACTGCATCAAATACTGTAAGTGCAGATGTAATTCCTCTATACTGATCGTCAGAAATATCTCCGTTAAATATAGTAGAAATCATTTCTTGAACTGCACCTTTTAATAACATATTGTCAATAGCTTTTTCTTTTGTTCCTTATTACTAGAATAATATGAATAAAATACATTATTATCCATATCACCAGATTGAACATGTGTAAGTTCAACTTCATCTAAATTGTAGTCCCATTTTTTTTTCTTGGCATAATTTTTATCTCCTTTCAATTATATGATCAGAGCTCTATACCAAGTATTTAATTAAGACTTATATCCAAGAAATGAACGAACATCCTTAAGATCTTCTTTTTCCTCTTCGGTAAGAGCTCCGGTCTCTACACGATGTCTATAAGCTTCAAGTTCTACATCTGCCTTAAAAGCTTCAACTTCTGCATTAACCTCATTATTCTTAATTTCCTTGCTTGTTTCTGTCATAATAAAATCTCCTTTTCTGTTTACTTGTTTTGGTTACTATGCTCTTCTATATCAAGATAAATTTGATCTAGAATTTTATAAGCACTAGTATTTCTTTCTTTAATAGTTGCTTCATAATCTACATCATAGATTGTACTAGCACTATTACCGTAAGTCCATTTAGATTTTCCAGTAAACATACTACAGTTGAGAGCATTTACTCTATTAAAAATAAATAGCTCTTCATTATGCATGTAGATTATTCTATCATAAAAATTATTTGGTAAAAATAATTTTTCATTGACTGTGGTTTTTATTAAACCTGTAAGTTCTCTTAGTGTAATAACCATATGATCTGCATGATATCCTTCAATATTAACAATATGATATTTTTTACCTTTATCTTTATCTCCAATAATATATACATGAATCTGTTTGGATATTACAACTATAAATTTTGGATCAAAAAAATGTTTCAAAAATGGATATTCTGGATGACCTTTCGGACCATACTTTCTATCATCTGATATTATATGAGCAGCTCTAAATAATGACTCTACTTTAGGATTTATACTAAGTATCGCCTCAGTTATATCTTGTGCTGTCATAGTTCATATCTCCTTAACTTTCTTATTTTATTATATCATAGACTAACTAATTTTGTAAATAGTTGCTATCAACTTTACTAGTAAATTATAATGCGAACTAGTTTTGAAGTGAGTCTGCCTACTTCACAAGTGTATTATCCCCTATTTACGGTAAGTTGTGTTATTACGGACTTTATAGTTTTATGTCATATATGGACTCATGCATCTAAAGAGATTCGAACTCTCAATCTATTGCTTGCAAAGCAATTTAATTATTAGATAAATAGTAGTTTTGCTTTGTCTAACACAAATTATGGTTTGAAACTACTAAAGCTATCCTGAATAGGATGTATAGGAATCAAACCTATCTGCAACGGGCTTCAACCGAATGCTCTTCCAAATATGAGCTAACATCCTTAAATAAAGTGCTGAATGTCATCATTATCACTAAATCGTTTATTCATATTTAGTAGTCCTTTCTTTTATTATAGATAAATAGTCTATTAAATAGGATTCGAACAAATGAATATTTTCCGTTTGTTAGTTTTTAAGACTAAGTCTATAAACTAACTAGGAAACATTCATCATATATTTATTTGATGTGCTGCTACGCCAAAAGAAAGCTCTTCCTTACCAGTTACGGGGGAATTGCTACTTCAGTTAATAATCTCCATACCCAGCTTAATTATTCCAAGATTATTTTGGTATCAAATTAACACTATGGATTCCGTCCATATTTGGGCACGTAACTTCATTTCACCATTGTTCATGGATTTGACTTAGGCTACTATGAACGTGAAAGCTTAAGCTTCTACGGTAATGTTCTACTCCTTAGATGATGACTGCTTCTAAGTCTACATTTCAAATAAATATTAATGGTTCAAGTAGGATTTGAACCTACAAATTAGCTATTTCCTCATAATCATCAATTAGTATATACTCTAATTATTGTGCAAAGTAACTATTTTATATACAATTTAGATTTCCCAGTCAAATGGCATATTCTGCACCAAATATGTTATTCCATATTAACTGGTGAGTCGTATTTCACTCTCCTAACTATCTAGGTGCGTTTGCTCTATTCCGCCATTGAACCAAAAAATTTGCTTATAAAAATGCTAAAAACTTCCACAAATATAAGTTTTATGTATTGACTGGTTTCTAAAACCACTCCACCACTCTGTTCCTTATAGTATACAGAGAACTTAATTTATTAAAAGAAATAACTTATTTGAATGGTCTTAATCTATCCATTGTTTTAAGAGCGAGGTTTATTATCTCGGAAAGTTATATACTAGAGTGATCCTGTTCTTCACTGTTATTTCTTATCTATATAAAATTAAATATTTTAATTTGCTAATTGAGATGAAAGTTAATCTCTATACAAATCAATTTAAAGGATTACTCA
>ENA-ORLY01001949-ORLY01001949.1-human-gut-metagenome-genome-assembly--contig:-NODE-1949-length-21892-cov-13.173046_pt1 | contig 21892 bp, 19 predicted proteins | sample MGYA00243071_ERZ508832 | MGnify/ENA primary metagenome ERZ508832 (study PRJEB26277, sample SAMN04329777) | human gut metagenome | biome: human-associated habitat | host: Homo sapiens | place: USA... | reverse complement strand
TATTATCTGCGCTTTTGGCCTAGCAGCTGCCGCACCTCGCTCGCCGTATCGGCACTTAGAATTATGCGGTATTGCCCAAACCATAAAAAGGCAGTGCTGTCCTTTGCCTGGCAGCACTGCCTTATTTATTATCTCCCTGTAAGCTCCTTCACAACATCCGCAAGATCCGTTAAAATATCATGTGGCAGCATTGTCAGCTGACTGGTGCGGGCGGCGCAGCGGTCCGCAGCGGCGCCATGCAGCCATACCGCGCAGGCTGCGGCGTCAAAGGGCGCTAACCCCTGGGCCAGCAGAGCAGCCAGCATCCCAGCCAGTACATCCCCGCTGCCGCCGCGGGCCAGGCCGGGATTTCCGGTGGGGTTGTGCAGCATCTCGCGCCCTGGTGCGGCAATCAGCGTGCCGGAACCTTTCAGCACCGCAACGCAGCCATACCGCTCCGCCAGCTCCTGCGCGGCGGCGGGGCGGTCAGTCTGGATCTGCGCCACGCTGCACCCCAGCAGGCGGGCTGCCTCGCCGGGGTGCGGGGTCAGCACGGTATTGGTGGGCAAAAGCGGGAACTGCCCCAGCTCCCCGGCAGCCAGTGCATTCAGGGCGTCCGCATCCAGCACGGCGGCTTTCCACTTGGCATCCGCCGTTAGAAGGGCGTTTAAGATACGTGCCGCACTGGGGCCAAGCCCCGGCCCAGCCAGCAGGACCGCAGGCTTTTCCGTAAAGCGCTGGCGCACGGCAGCGGCATCTGCGGCCAGAATCCCGCCGTCCGCGTCGGTGCGGCAGGGCAGGGCACAGCATTCCGGCGTGCGGGTCAGCACCAGCTGGATCACCGGCTCCACGCTGGCAAGGTACACCAGCCCGGCCCCGGTGCGCAGCGCACCCTCCACACAAAGGGCGGCAGCCCCCCGGTAAGCAAGGCTGCCCGCTGCGGCAGCCACACTGCCGTAACTGCCCTTGTTGCTCTGCGCCCTGCGCTGCGGCAGCAGGGCGGCGATCTTGTGTTGATTCAGCTCATGCATCAGCGGTTTCCCTCTTTACGTTTTGTCGTAAAAGATGTATAGTAAAAAGTATCTAAGGTATATCTGAAAACAAAGAAAATGACGGATATTTCGCAAACACAAGCAGGATGTAAGGCAAAGAGCCGCGGGAATCCTTTGCGGCTTCCAAGGCTTTTTAACGCAAAATCCGGCTGTGTTTGTAGAAATAAACTACGGCAACACCGCACAATTCCCGCCTTGCGGCTTAAGCACCGCTCCGGCAGCTGCGGCACGGCATCTGCGTTGCCAAAATGCTCGATAAGACATCCAGTATTATCTGCGCTTTTGGCTTGGCATCTGCCGCACCTCGCTCGCCGTATCGGCACTTAGAATTATGCGGTATTGCCCTAAATTTTCGACTTTTCAGATACACCCTAACAGGATGGTTCCATATCTTTTATTATAAAGCATTTTACGATAAAACGAAAGGGGCGGCACCATGGTACCGGAACTGGAACGGCTGATCCAAGCACATCAGAACATCGTGTTTTTTGGCGGCGCAGGGGTTTCGACGGAAAGCGGCATCCCGGATTTTCGCTCGGTGGACGGGCTCTACCACCAAAAATTCAAGTACCCGCCCGAAACCATGCTGTCCCACACATTTTATGAGCAGCACACCGCAGAATTTTTTGATTTCTACCGCCAAAAGCTCATTGTGCATGGGGCCAAGCCTAATGCTGCCCACCTGCGGCTGGCCAAACTGGAGCGGGAAGGTAAACTAAAAGCCGTTGTCACCCAGAATATTGATGGCCTGCACCAGGCAGCGGGCAGCAAAACCGTGTATGAGCTGCACGGTTCCACCTTGCGCAACTACTGCACCCGCTGCGGCAAGTTCTACCCCGTCAGCTTTATCGAGGAAGCCGGCGGCAAGGGGGACGGTGTGCCCCGCTGCACGGACTGCGGCGGCATTGTAAAACCGGATGTGGTCCTGTATGAGGAGGGCCTGGACGAAGCCACCATTGAGGGTGCGGTGAGCGCCATCCGCAGGGCGGATATGCTGATCGTGGGCGGCACCAGCCTGGCCGTTTACCCGGCGGCGGGGCTGATCCGCTATTTCCGCGGGGATGACCTGGTGGTCATCAACAAGCAGCCCACCCCGGCGGACGGTATGGCAACCCTGCTGGTAAACAAGCCCATCGGCCAGGCACTGAGTGAGACCGAGGGGGAAGGAGGGACAATTTGTCACTGAAAGAAAATTGTCATAAAAGTGTAAAACCTTACAAAAACGCTTGCAAAAATTTGCTGCTTTCTGGTATGATAAGAGTTGACGGCAGAGCGCGGGAAAGCGCCGCATGCCGCATGTGAGGTTTTGCGATTGATAACATAGAGGGGGTTCTTGTATGGCAAACGCATTGACTGATTTTATCCGCAAACGGGATTTTCTTGTCTGTATGGATTCTGACGGCTGCGTCATGGATACGGTGCGCATCAAGCATTGCTCGGTGTTCTGCCCAGAGCTGATCCGTGTGTTTGGCCTGGAAGCCCACACTGATTTTATTACCACCGCGTGGGAAGAGATCAACCTGAACAGCATCACCCGCGGGATTTCCCGCTTTGAAAGTGCGGTGCTGATTTTTGACCGCCTGAAAAACCGTGGCATCGATGTTCCCGGCAGTGAAGATATCGCCGCGTGGGTTTCCACCGCATCGGAACTTTCCACCGCAAGCCTGCAGCAGGAAGTTCTGCGCAGCGGCAGCCTGGCCCTGCGCAAGCTGCAGGAGTGGAATAACGCCTGCAACCGCCGCATTCAGGCCCTGGAACCTACCTTTAAGCCGTTCCCCGGCGTGGAATACAGCCTGCATCAGCTGCACACCGTGGCCGATGTGGCGGTGGTTTCCGCCGCCAATGAAAGCGCTATCGCCAGCGAGTGGGCGCGTTACGGCCTTGCCACCCATGCCGATGTGATCTTTGGCCAGGAGGTTGGCAGCAAGGCAAACTCCATTGCCTCCATGCTGGCCTGCGGGTATGAAAGCCGCAAGGTGGTCATGGTGGGCGATGCCATGGGCGATGCCCAGGCAGCCGCTGCAAACGGCGTTTCCTTTGTACCCATTCTGCCCGGCCGCGAAGCCGAAAGCTGGCGCCGTTTGCAGGAAGAAGCCCTGCCCAAACTGCTGCACGGCACTTTCAGCCCCGAATACCAGGCAACCCTGTTGGCTCAGCTGCGCAGCGTTCTGCACGGGTAATTGACCGGAAAATCGTTGAACAAAAACCAAAGCAGAGTATGCAAAAAGCGCATACTCTGCTTTTTTCATGCAGTCAATCGGTTTTGGCAGCCGGCATACAGCAAAACCAGCCCGGCACTGAGCAGAATGCTTCCGATAATATCACTCAGCCAGTGCACGCCGGAAATCAGCCGCCCCACAACCATAAGGGCGGTGAATGCCGCCAGCAGGGGAAGAAGAATGTGCAGAACAGCCGGCCAGCGGATGCGGCGGTGCGGCTTTTCATTAAATTCCATAAAACACCTTTTCTCTTGCCGAGTATCCGCCTGCTTTACAGTTCCCCCTTGCGCTTGTCCCTTGCTTTGGCGGCACCAAGGGCTTTGGGGGCGGTGGTTTTCTCGTCCGGGTGCAGCAGCTTGGCGCGCAGGATGGCACCCTCGCCAAAGCGGGCGCGCAGGGCATCGGCGGCACGGTCCAGCTTTTCCTGTTTATCGGTTTTGGCTGGATCGGTGAAAAAATCCAGCTGCTCAAAATTGTCGGTGCCGGTCTTTTCGGCGCTCACCCCAACCAGGCGCACTGGGCGGTCGGGCCACATCTGGCGCATCAGCTCCCGTGCGGTGTGGTAAATCACATCGGTAGAGTTGGTGGGGCTGTTCAGCGTTACCTGGTGGCTGCTGCGGCGGAAGGCGTTATCCACCAGCTGCACCGTGATGACCCGTGCGGTCTTGCCGTCCATCCGCAGCCGCCCGGCAACGGATTCACACAGCGCCAGCATGGTGGCATCGGCCTCCACGGGGCGCTTCAGGTCCTGCGGAGTGGTTACGCTGTTGCCGTAACTGTTGTCCTTCACCTCGCTGCGGGTCATCGGCTCGCTTTCAATGCCGTTGGCGTAATCCCGGAACACCTGCCCCCGCACGCCGAACACCCCGCGCAGGATGTCCGCGTCCGCGTTGGCAAGATCCCCGATGGTATAAATGCCAATTTCGTGCATCCGCTTGACGGACTTTGGCCCCACGCCGAACAGATTGCCCACCGGCAGCGGCCACAATTTCTGTGGCACCATATCCTGCGTTAATACATGGATTTTATCCGGCTTTTCAAAGTCGGATGCCATTTTTGCCAGCAGGCGGTTGGGCGCAATGCCAATGTTTACGGTAAAGCCCAGCTCCCGGTGGATGCGGTCCTTGATGGTCTGCGCCGCCTGCAAAGGCGGGCCAAACAGTCCCTCGCTGCCGGTCATGTTCAAAAAGGCTTCGTCAATGCTGTACTGCTCAATATCCGGCGTGTAATCGCCAAAAATGCGGATCATAGCTTTGCTGTTTTTTACATACCAGTCAAAATCCGGCGCGGCAACGATCAAATTGGGGTATTTGCTGCGCGCCATAAACAGCGATTCCCCGGTTTGGATGCCGTACCGTTTGGCGGGAATGCTCTTGGCCAGCACCACGCCGTGGCGCTTTTCCTCATCTCCGCCCACCACGGCGGGCACGGTGCGCAGGTCCAGTGTTTCGCCGTTGGCCAGGTGCTGGATGGCCGTCCAAGACAAAAAGGCGGAGTTGACATCTACATGGAAATAAACGGTTTTGGCTTTGGGCAGCATGGTGCGCACCTCCTTTGCGGGGCGAAATTTCTGCTACCATCATACCATAAAACCACGGTGCAGAAAAGCCGGTCAAGAATCTTCTTTCCTTTTTGTGGCGGGCGCTGTATAATACAGATAAGACCTTCCTGCGGTAAAAATTTACAAAGAATAGGATGAAATATTATGCAGTATACCATTGAAAACGAATACCTGTGCCTGACGGTGGATACCCATGGTGCCGAGGCTGTGAGCGTTGTCAACAAGGCTACCGGAGCCGAAATGCTCTGGTGCGGGGACCCTGCCGTCTGGGGCCGCCATGCGCCAATCCTGTTCCCCTATACCGGCAAGCTGACCGGCGGCAAAATGATCGCCAAGGGCAAAGAGTATGCCGGCGGCCAGCACGGCTTTGCCCGCGATGTGGAGCACACCCTGGTGGGCAAGACCGAGACAAGCCTGACCCTGGTTTTGCAGGCAAACGAGGAGACCCGCACCAAGTGGCCCTATGAGTTTGAACTGCGCTCCACCTTTGAGCTGGTGGAAAAAACGGTGCGCCACACCCTGGCGGTGTATAATCCCAGCGAACCGGAGCTCAGGTTCGGCATTGGTTACCACCCGGCATTTGCCATCCCGTTTGATGATGCTCACACCCCTGCGGATTATGAGTTCCGTTTTGACGAGCTGGAAAGCCCCCTGTGCGTGAGCTGTCTGCCCAACGGCCTGCTGAACGGTACCGATTATCACTATCTGGCCCGCAATACCCGCACCGTGCCCTTGACGGATGACCTGTTTGACTACGACAGCCACTGCATGCTGAACCTGCGCAGCAAGACCCTTGCCATTGTGGAAAAGGATACCGGCCGCGCCGTGCGCTGCAACATTGAGGGCTATCCCTATGTGCTGATCTGGTCCAAGCCGGAAAAGCCCTACCGCTTTGTCTGCATTGAGCCGTGGCACAGCCTGCCCGGCGAGGAAAACGGCCCCCTGACCTGGGAGGACCGCCCCTGCGCCGCAGCCCTGCACCCCGGCGAAACCTGGTCCACCACGTTGTGCACCACCTTTGAACGGTAAGCAGGGCGGCGTCCCCAACGCCCCGGAACGGTCAAGACCGTTCCCTACAGAGTATTTTATAATGCGTGGCAAGCGTTAAAATGCGCTGTAGGGCGGGGTGCCCTCACCACGCCGCAACCTTGCCCTGCTGCGCATTACAAAATTTGTGACAATCCGCACACCGGGCCTTGCCGTATATTTTGCATCATTATCCACCACAAGCTTTCACATGGGCACCCCCTACAAAATACAAAAAATCCCCCGCACGCCAGTCTGTAACAATGGCCCGCCCGTGCAGGGGATTATCTTATGCTTGTGCTTGGTTTAACCCGATCAAAACTCCGCGCCCAACGTTGCCGCCATGACGGCCTTGATGGTGTGCATCCGGTTTTCGGCTTCCTGGAACACGATGGACTGCGGGCCGGTGAACACTTCATCGGTCACTTCCATGGCGTCGCGGCCAAACTTTTCGCCCATCTCCTTGCCAACGGCGGTCTTGTGGTCGTGGTAGGCGGGCAGGCAGTGCATGAATACGGCGGTCGGCTTTGCCTTTGCCATCAGTTCAGTGTTTACCTGATAGGGGGCAAGCGCTTCAATGCGCTCGGCCCACACTTCAACCGGTTCGCCCATGCTTACCCACACATCGGTGTATACCACATCGGCGTCCTTTACGGCATCGGTGTCATCGCTCAGGGTGATGGTAGCGCCGGTTTCGGCGGCAATGGCCTTGCACTTTTCCACCAGCTCCGGGGCAGGCCAGTACGCCTTGGGGGCACAGGCAACAAAGTGCAGGCCCATCTTGGCGCAGCCAATCATCAGGGAGTTGCCCATGTTGTAGCGGGCATCGCCCATGTAAGCGAATTTCAGCCCGGCCAGCTTGCCAAAGTGTTCCTTGATGGTCAAAAAGTCAGCCAGGATCTGGGTGGGGTGGAACTCATTGGTCAGGCCATTCCATACCGGTACGGTGGAATACTTGGCCAGCTCGTTCACAATCTCCTGGCCATAGCCGCGGTACTCAATGCCGTCAAACATGCCGCACAGCACCTGGGCGGTGTCGGCAATGGATTCCTTTTTGCCGATCTGGCTGCCCGTTGGATCCAGATAGGTGGAGCCCATGCCCAGGTCGTGGGCGGCAACCTCAAAGGAGCAGCGGGTGCGGGTAGAAGTTTTTTCAAAGATTAGCGCAACGTTTTTGCCGCGCAGTACATCGTGCAGAACGCCTGCCTTCTTTTTGGCTTTCAGCTCGGCGGCAAGGTCCACCAGATATGCAATTTCTTCCGGGGTGTAATCCAGAAGGGTCAAAAAATCTCTGCCTTTCAGGTTCATGGGGTCTTCCTCCTGTCAATCGGTATCCTCAGCCGGGCAAAGCCCGGCAGCATAGTAATGGAATACAGTCTATTATGGCACAGTGCGCCGCAAAATGCAAGAAAATTTTTGCATAAATATTCTTTTACTTGGCATATTTATGCAGCACGTCGCAGGCAGTCACCCGCAATTTGATTTCCATTTTGCCCAAAATGCTTGCATTTGCCGCCCAAACAGCGTATACTTGCACAGGCGGGCAGGAAAGCCCTGCCCCCGAGTATGCGCTGTACTTTGAAGAAAAGACGGCAGCAGGAGGAAATTGAATATGAAAAACCGTACCAACACCCGTTGGCTGACCCAGCTTGCCTTGCTGGTCGCCGTTCTGCTTGTCATGAACTATACGCCGCTGGGCTATCTGCAGGTCGGGCCGCTGTCCATGTCGCTGCTTACCATCCCGGTTGCCATCGGCGCCATGACGCTTGGCCCTGTTGCGGGTGCCATCCTTGGCGGTGTTTTTGGCACAACCAGCTTTGTTTCGGCCCTGCGCACCCCCAGTGTGATGAGCGCCGCCATGCTGCAGGCCAGCCCGGTGGGCACCTTTATTACCTGCTTTGTGGCCCGCGTTCTGGTGGGGCTTTGCGCCGGTTGGGTGTACATTGGCATCAAAAAGCTGCTGCCCAAAAACACCAAGCTGTGCTGCGCCGTGGGCGCTGTGGCAACGCCGCTGCTGAACACCTTCTGGTTCATGCTTTCGCTGTGTGTGTTCTTTTTTAATACCGAGTATGTGCAGTCTCTCTGCGCAACCTTCGGCACCACCAACCCGTTCCTGTTCGTCTGCGCCTTTGTCGGCGTGCAGGCGTTGATCGAAGCCGTTGGCTGCGGCATTGTGGCAACCCTTGTCACCGTTCCGCTGCTGAAATTCCTGAAAAAGTAAAATAACAAAATAAACTGCCGCGGGCGCCCTGCCAAAAACAGAGCACCCGCGGTTTTTTGTATATTCAGAGATTATTCCACATTCAAAATCGTTCCGCCGCCGATTACGCTTTCGCCGTTGTACAGCACAACGGCCTGGCCGGGGGCAATGGCGCGCTGGGGGGCGGCAAAATCCACCCGCACGCGGCCATCCGGCAGCAGGGTAGCGGTGGCCGGGCGTTCCGGTTGGTGGTAGCGGGTGCGGGCCGTGCAGGGCAGCGGCTGGCCCACGGCGGGCGGTGCGGCGATCCAGTTCCACTCGTCCGCCAGTAAGGATGAGCGGAACAGCGCACTTTCCAGCCCCACCGTCACGGTGTTTTCCGCCATGTTCTTGCCGGAAACAAACAGCCGTGTTTCGGCGCTGATGCCCAGCCCCTTGCGCTGGCCGATGGTGTACCGCGCGGCCCCCTTGTGCCGGCCGATCACATGGCCCTGCTCGTCTACAAAATTGCCGGGCTGCATGGGCTGGCCGGTATAGCGCTCCAAAAAGGCGGCGTAATCGCCGTCCGGCACAAAGCAGATGTCCTGGCTGTCATGCTTGCGGGCATTGCAAAGCCCCTGTTCCTCGGCAATGGCGCGCACGGCGTCCTTGTGCATGCCGCCCAGGGGGAACAGCGTGTGGGCCAGCTGGTCCTGCGTTAAAGAGTAAAGTACATAGCTCTGGTCCTTGCCGGGGTCATCGTTCTTGCGCAGTCCCCAGCGGCCGTTTTCATCCTGCCAGCGCTGCACATAGTGGCCGGTGGCGATATAATCGCACCCCAGCTCCCGCGCACGGTTCAGCAGGTGGTCAAATTTCAGGTAGCGGTTGCAGTCGATGCAGGGGTTGGGGGTGCCGCCGTTCTGGTAGACCTGCACAAATTTGCGGATGACTTTTTCGTCAAACTCTTCCGTAAAATTCAGCACATAGTAGGGCATGCCCAGGTCATAGGCAACGGCACGGGCATCCTCCACATCGTCCAGTGAGCAGCAGGTGTGCCCGCGGGGGATGCCTGCTGTTTCGTTTTCATACAGGCGCATGGTAACGCCGATGCACTCATAGCCCTGCTGCTGCAATAAATACGCCGCAACACTGGAATCAACGCCGCCGCTCATGGCGACAAGAACTTTTTCTGCCATTCAGTCCACATTTCCGCTGGCCTTCATGGCAGCCAGCGTCCTTTCAAACAGGGTGTCGAGGTCCCAGTCCAACAGTTCTGCACCGGAGGTGATCACATCACGGGAGCACCCGGCGGCAAACTTTTTGTTCTTGAACTTCTTTTTCAGGCTTTTTACTTCCAGATCCTGCACGCTCTTGCTGGGCAGCATGATGGCGCAGGCACCGATCAGACCAGTCAGCTCGTCGGCGGCATACAGCACCTTTTCCATTTCGTGCTCCGGCTTAATATCCACCGTCAGGTTCCAGCCGTGGCTGGCCGTTGCGTGGATGATGCGCTCATCAATGCCTTTTTCCCGCATCAGCTCCTGCTCTTTGGTGCAGTGCTGTTCCGGCCACTGCTCAAAGTCCAGATCATGCAGGATGCCCACGGTCTGCCAGAAATCCGCTTCGGCACCATAGCCCAGCTCGTTGGCATACCAGCGCATCACATCGCCCACAATGCGGGCGTGCTTGCGGTGGAACTCACCTTCGTTATAATCGCACACCAGCGCATAAGCCTGTTCAGGGGTCGGGATCATAGAAATACACTCCTAATCTAGATGTTATTATACCACAAACTGCTCCCCACGCAAGGCGGGGAGCAGCTGTTTTGGTAAGGAGATATGAGAATCGTGTAATGGCTAATTAGTCGGCGAACAGCGGGGTGCTCAGGTAACGGTCGCCGGTATCGGGCAGCAGAACAACAATGGTCTTGCCCTTGTTTTCGGGACGCTTTGCCAACTGGATGCCAGCCCACACAGCAGCGCCGGAAGAAATGCCAACCAGTACGCCCTCAGAATGACCAACCTTTTTGCCGGTGGCAAAAGCGTCGTCGTTCTCAACGGGGATGACTTCGTCATAGATCTTGGTGTTCAGAACATCGGGCACAAAGCCAGCGCCAATGCCCTGGATCTTGTGGGCACCAGACTTGCCCTGGCTCAGAACCGGGCTGGAAGCAGGCTCAACAGCAACAACCTTTACGTTGGGGTTCTGCTCTTTCAGGTAGGTGCCAACGCCGGTCACGGTGCCGCCGGTGCCAACACCGGCAACAAAAACGTCAACCTGGCCGTCGGTGTCTTCCCAGATTTCGGGACCGGTGGTCTGGTAATGGGCCTTCGGGTTGGCGGGGTTCACAAACTGGCCGGCAACAAAGCTGTTGGGGATCTCCTTGGCCAGCTCGTCAGCCTTGGCGATAGCGCCCTTCATGCCCTTGGCGCCTTCAGTCAGAACCAGCTCGGCACCGTAAGCCTTCATCAGCTGGCGGCGCTCCACGCTCATGGTTTCGGGCATGACAATGATGATCTTATAGCCGCGGGCAGCTGCCACGCTGGCCAGGCCGATGCCGGTGTTGCCGGAGGTCGGCTCAATGATGGTGGTATCCTTGTTCAGCTTGCCGGCAGCTTCGGCATCGTCCAGCATTGCCTTTGCAATGCGGTCCTTGACGGAACCGGCGGGATTGAAGTATTCCAGCTTAGCCAGCAGCTTGGCTTCCAGGCCTTCGGCGGCTTCAATGTGGGTGAGCTCCAGCAGCGGGGTATGGCCGATCAGCTGGTCTGCGGAGGTATAAATCTTACTCATAATAGTGAACCCTCTCTCTATGTAAATCAAAAAATGTTTTATTTTATATAAAATGTTGGAATTGAATGGATGATTTCGTGTTACAGCTCCAAGACTCGACATCGCTTCATGTTTAATTACCAACCTTTCGTCTGGGTTTATAGGGATTATAAACCCCATTAACCCGTTTGTCAATAGGGTATTTTGATTTTTTTATTTTTTCAAAGGCTTGTTTTCCCATTAACCTTGTTATATACTAGGTATTAGAAAATACGGAGGATTATCCACTTATGATGGTATCAACAAAAGGGCGCTATGCCCTGCGCGTTATGATTGACCTGGCCGAGCACCAGAGCGAAGGCTATGTGCCGCTGAAAGAAATTGCAGCGCGCCAGGAGATCAGCGAAAAATATCTGGAAAGCATTTTAAAGGTGCTGGTCCAGCAGCGCTTTCTGGAAGGTCTGCGCGGCAAGGGCGGTGGCTACAAGCTGACCCGCGCGCCGGAAACGTACACCGTGGGCAGCATTCTGCGCCTGACGGAGGGCAGCCTGGCAACTGTTGCCTGCCTGGAAGAAGGTGCCCCTGCCTGCCCGCGCATGGCGGAATGCCGCACCTATCCGCTGTGGTACAAGCTGGACGGTATGATCAGCGAATACCTGGACAGCGTGACACTGGCCGACCTGATGCAGTACCCCGATGCGGGCAACGAATATGTGATCTGAACAGATGCTCCGCCGTTTGGCAGGCGGGGCATCTGTTATTTTATGCCGCCAAACGATAGGGCCGGGGCGCAGCGGCAGCGCTCCGCTGCGCCGGACTCTATATATAAGGCAATACCGCACAATTCCCGCCTTGCGGCTTAAGCACCGCTCCGGCGGCTGCGGCACGGCATCTGCGTTGCCAAAATGCTCGATAATGTCGGGTTGCGGTACCCGCATCGTGCTTCGGGGGCAAAAGCCCCTCGCACTCTGCGACCGCTGCCCCTGCTTCGGTTCGCTGTTTCCGCCACTGGCGGCGCTCACCTTTGCAGCATCCAGTATTATCTGCGCTTTTGGCTTAGTATCTGCCACACCTCACTCACCGTATCGGCACTTAGAATTATGCGGTATTGCCATAAAGAAAAAGATAAAGCAAAAAACAAACCAAAAGCGTTCCCGCTGTGCAGCCGGGAACGCTTTTTTGTGCTCGGAAAGTACAGCCGGACAAAGATAGAGTGAAGAAAAGCAAAAATCGCTTGATAATAAAATTACATGCGCAAAATACGTGCGAAAAAAACTTTCAAAATCAGAATACACAAAAATAAACATATGTTTACGTTACATTTTACAATAATGTGATATTTACAAAGCTAAAAATAAAACATATAATGCTAATTGAAAGCAATGGGTTATGAGCAAACACTGCGGCGTGCTGTGCGCTGCAGGCCGGCCCAGCGGAATATAAAGAAGGAGGAACCCCCATGAAATACCTCAAGCAAATGCTGTGCGTGGGCATCTGCGGCGTTATGCTGGCAGCGGCAACCGGCTGTTCCGGCTCACTGACGGGCGGCAAGCGCATCATTCGCATTTCTCATGCACAGTCCGAAACCCACCCCGAACACCTTGGCTTGCTCAAGTTCAAAGAATATGTGGAAGCCAACCTGGGCAATAAATACGAGGTTCAGATCTTCCCCAATGAGCTGCTTGGCTCTGCCCAGAAAGCCATCGAGCTGACCCAGACCGGCGCGATTGACTTTGTCGTGGCCGGTACCGCCAACCTGGAAACCTTTGCCGATGTGTACGAGATTTTCAGCATGCCCTACCTGTTCACCTCAGAAGAAGCTTACCATGCCGTCATGAATGATACCGATTACATGGAAAACGTGTATGGTTCCACCGATGAAGCCGGTTTCCGCGTGATGACCTGGTATAATGCCGGTACCCGCAATTTCTATGCAACTACCCCCATTTATACCCCCGATGACCTGAAAGGTCTGAAGATCCGCGTGCAGCAGAGCCCCGCCAGCGTTAAGATGGTGCAGGCCTTTGGCGCTGCCGCCACTCCGCTGAGCTTCGGCGATGTGTACACAGCCATCCAGCAGCATGTTATTGACGGTGCGGAGAACAACGAGCTGGCCCTGACCAACAACAAGCACGGCGAAGTTGCCAAGTATTTCTCCTACACCAAGCACCAGATGGTGCCGGATATGCTGGTTGGCAACCTGAAATTCCTGAACAGCCTGTCCGATGAAGAGCTGGCTGTCTTCAAGGAGGCTGCCCGCCTTTCCACCGAGGAAGAGCTTTCCTGCTGGGATGACCAGGTGGAGGAAGCCAAGCAGATCGCCGAGAATGATATGGGCGTGACCTTTATTGATGTGGATATCAGCGAGTTCAGCAATAAGGTCAGCAATGTGCAGCAGGAAATGCTGGATGCCAACCCGGATATCCAGGACCTGTATGACCATATCCAGGCCATCAATGCAGAATATGAGGAGGGCAGCGCACAATGAAATCTTTACATAAGTTCCGCCATGGGCTGGATACCGTCCTGAGCTGGGTCTGCGCCCTGCTGTTTGCCGCCATGGTCGTGGTTGGCACCTACCAGATCGTGACACGCTATTTCTTTGGCCGCCCCTCCACCGTTTCGGAAGAACTGCTGACCTACAGCTTTACCTGGATGGCCCTGCTTTCCAGCGCGCTGGTGTTTGGCAAGCGCGACCATATGCGGATGGGCTTTTTGGCCGATAAGATCACCGGCACCCCGCGCAAGGTGCTGGAGATCATCAGCGAATGCCTGGTCTTGCTGCTGGCTGCCGTTGTTATGCTGTACGGTGGTGTCAGCATCATGAAGCTGACCATGACCCAGGTCACAGCCTCTCTGGGCATCCCCATGGGCACGGTGTACACCGTTCTGCCGCTGTCCGGTGCTTTGATCGTGGTGTATTCGGTACTGAACATCATTGACCTTGCCACCGACAGCGTGGAAGAACACAGCTCCACCAGCGCAGAATGAGGAGGAAAACACAATGAACATTGCTCTTGTTTCCGGGCTGATCATCCTGATCCTGCTGGTCATTATGCTGATCGCAGGCGTGCCCATCGCGGTGGCGCTCGGCATTTCGTCCGTGGTTGCCATCCTGCCCATTATGGACCTTGAAGTCGCCGTTGTTACCGGCGCGCAGCGCATTTTCTCCGGTATTTCCATGTTCAGCCTGCTGGCAATCCCGTTCTTTATCCTGGCCGGCAATATTATGAATAAAGGCGGCATTGCGGTCCGCCTGATCAACCTGGCCAAGCTCATCACCGGCCGCGCCCCTGGCGCCCTGGCACAGACCAATGTGATTGCCAACATGCTGTTTGGCGCAATCTCCGGCTCTGGCACGGCTGCTGCTTCCGCCATGGGTTCCATCATCGGCCCCATCGAAAAAGAAGAAGGCTATGACCCCAACTTCTCCGCTGCCGCCAACATTGCCACCGCCCCCACCGGTCTGCTGATCCCTCCCAGCAACGTTATGATCACCTTCTCGCTGGTGTCCGGCGGCACTTCAGTTGCCGCATTGTTCATGGCCGGCTACCTGCCCGGTATCCTGTGGGGTCTGGCCTGCATGATCGTAATCTACTTCTTTGCCAAAAAGCACGGCTACCGCAGCAAGACTTCCTTTACCTTTAAGGAGGCCATTCACACCATCTTGCAGGCTATCCCGGCGCTGCTGCTCATTATCATTGTCATCGGCGGCATCATCGGCGGTGTGTTCACCGCAACCGAAGGTTCCGTTGTGGCCGTTGTATACAGCCTGCTGCTCTCCCTGTTTGGCTATAAATCCATCAAACTGAAAGAAATCCCCAAGATCCTGCGCGAAAGTGCCGAGATGACCGGCATCATCATCTTCCTGATCGGCGTGTCCAGCATCATGTCTTGGGTCATGGCGTTCACCAACATCCCGTCCCTGGTGTCCAGCGCCCTGCTTTCCATCAGCAGCAACAGGTATGTGATCCTGTTCCTCATTAACATCATCCTGCTGGTGGTTGGCACCTTTATGGATATGACCCCTGCCTGCCTGATCTTTACCCCCATCTTTTTGCCGGTCTGCCAGGCTTTGGGCATGAACACCATCCATTTTGGCATCATGCTGATTTTCAACCTGTGCATCGGCACCATCACCCCGCCGGTCGGCACCACGCTGTTTGTCGGCGTTAAGGTCGGCGGCGTCAAGATCGAAACGGTGTTCAAACAGCTGATCACCTATTTTGCCGCGATTTTTGCTGTGCTGATGCTGGTCACCTATGTGCCTCAGATCAGCCTGGCTCTGCCCAGTCTGATGGGTTATGTGAAATAAAATGCGGTAACACGCCAATATGCTCTGCCCCGCCTGCCGGAACTCCGGCGGCGGGACTTTTTTTGCACTTTTTTGTTGGAAAGGGTTGACAGTAGGGGGCGGGACTGCTATAATACACACATACCAACCAGCCTAGTATGTTAAAGGAAATGCGCTGGTTGAGATTTTGAACGGAAGGGAGCACACAACAATGAACGCTATTTTTAACACTTTGCTGCGCGCAAACTTCCGCTGTGGCCGAATGTCACACTTCCGGGCTGTACAACAGGCTGGGGGTGTATCGGCACCGCTTTGGGGCCGAATGTGACCGCCCAGGCTTATAAAACAGGTAAGTACGCCCGGTAACCAGACGCATGCAGAAAATGCGGGGATACCGGGCGTTTTTCTATCGAATCATTCCGAACAATTTGAGATATGAGAATTTGACCGCAAAATTTTGGAGGTAATTACAATGTCTGAGAACAAACTGCATTTTGAAACGCTTCAGCTCCATGTTGGCCAGGAAGAGGCCGATCCGGCTACCGGCGCCCGCGCCGTTCCCATCTATCAGACCACTTCTTACGTATTTAACAACTCTGCCCACGCAGCTGCCCGCTTTGGCCTGACCGATGCCGGCAACATTTACGGCCGTCTGACCAACCCCACCGAGGATGTGCTGGAAAAGCGCATCGCTGCCCTGGAAGGCGGCGTGGCTGGCCTGGCTGTTGCTTCCGGTGCTGCCGCTATCAGCTACACCATCCAGGCCCTGGCCCAGAACGGCGGCCATGTGGTTGCCCAGAAGACCATTTACGGCGGCAGCTACAACCTGCTGGAGCATACCCTGCCCAACTTTGGCATCACCGCTACCTTTGTGGATGCCCACAACCTGAAAGAGATCGAGGATGCCATCCAGGAGAACACCCGCCTGGTCTACCTGGAAACCCTGGGCAACCCCAACGCTGATATCCCCGATCTGGACGCTATCGCAGAGATCGCCCACAAGCACGGCCTGCCGGTTGTTGTGGATAACACCTTCGGCACCCCGTACCTGATCCGACCGCTGGAGCACGGCGCAGACATCGTTGTTCACTCCGCCACCAAGTTCATCGGCGGCCATGGTACCTCCCTGGGCGGCATCATCGTGGACGGCGGCAAGTTCGACTGGGCTGCTTCCGGCAACTATCCCGCCATTGCAGCACCCAACCCCAGCTACCACGGCATCAGCTTTGTGGACGCTGCCGGCCCGGCTGCTTTCGTAACCTATGTGCGTGCCATCCTGCTGCGTGATACCGGCGCTACCATCAGCCCGTTCAACGCATTCCTGTTGCTGCAGGGTGTTGAGACTCTGAGCCTGCGCGTGGAGCGCCATGCCGAGAACACCAAAAAGATCGTGGAATACCTTGCCAACCACCCGCAGGTGGAAAAGGTCAACCATCCCAGCCTGCCGGATCACCCGGATCATGCGCTGTACCAGAAGTACTTCCCCAACGGCGGTGCTTCCATCTTCACTTTCCAGATCAAGGGCGGTGTGAAGGAAGCTCATGCGTTCATCGACCACCTGAAGATCTTCAGCCTGCTGGCTAACGTTGCTGACGTTAAGAGCCTGGTCATCCACCCGGCCACCACCACCCACAGCCAGCTCAGCGAGCAGGAACTGCTGGACCAGGGCATCTACCAGAACACCATCCGCCTGTCCATCGGTACCGAGAATGCCGACGACCTGATCGCCGATCTGGAGCAGGCATTCCAGGCAGTCAAGGAGTAATCCTTCAATTTTCCCCAAAGCCTTTTCATCAAGCTTGTTTCCTCCAAGCTGAGTTAGGGCAACACCGCACAATTCCCGCCTTACGGCTTAAGCACCGCTCCGACGGCTGCGACGCGACATCTGCGTTGCCAAAATGCTCGATAATGTCGGGTTGCGGTACCCGCATCGCGCTTCGGGGGCAAAAGCCCCTCGCACTCTGCGACCGCTGCCCCTGCTTCGGTTCGCTGTTTCCGCCACTGGCGGCGCTCACCTTTGCAGCATCCAGTATTATCTGCGCTTTTGGCTTGGCATCTGCCGCACCTCGCTCGCCGTATCGGCACTTAGAATTATGCGGTGTTGCCTTAGATCAAACAGAAAAAGTCTTGCTTCAATGATACAGCCCGCATTCCGCCCCAAGCAGCCGGAATACGGGCTGTATTTATGCCTTGAGTTATACGATTTGTCATACAATGCAAACGCAAAACAAATCGTATAACTCAAGGAGCAACATTTTTGCGTGCAGACCCCGTAAACCGGGCGGCAAAAACTGGACAGGGAACAGTTTTTTCGGTATAATGTAAAGATTACGAGATTTGTAAGGGAAAGTAAGGGTACAACATATGCTGCAAACGATCGCGGCTGTCAACCAGGCAGTCAACAACTTTATCTGGGGCGTTCCCGCCATGGTGTGCATCATCGGCGTGGGGCTGCTGCTCAGTGTGCGCACCGGCTTTATCCAGATCCGCAAATTCCCCTATGCCATCAAAACCACGATTGGCCGCATGTTCCGCAAGCGGGATGCTTCCGGTGGTGCAATGACCCCCTTCCAGGCGGTGTGTACCGCGCTGGCAGCCACCGTGGGTACCGGCAACATTGCCGGTGTGGCGGGGGCTATTGCCATCGGCGGGCCGGGCGCGGTGTTCTGGATGTGGTGTTCTGCCCTGCTGGGCATGTGCACCAAATTTTCGGAGGTCACGCTGGCGGTACACTTCCGGGAGCGCAATGCCAATGGCGAGCTGGTGGGCGGCCCGATGTATTACATCAAAAATGGCCTTGCCAAACACTGGCGCTGGCTGGCCGCCATTTATGCTCTGTTCGGCGTGCTGACGGTGTTCGGCACCGGCAACGCCACGCAGGTCAACACCATTATCACCGCCATTGATGCCGCCCTGAACCAGTATGCCGTTGTGAGCGATAAAGCTATGGCAACCGTCAACCTGGTCATCGGCATTGTAGTGGCCATGCTGGTGGCGCTGGTGCTGCTGGGCGGCGTGAAGCGCATTGGCAGTGTCAGCGAAAAGCTGGTGCCCTTTATGGCGCTGACCTATGTGGTGCTGGCTCTGGGTGTGGTGCTGCTCAACCTGCCGCGTCTTCCGGGGGTGTTCACCTCCATTGTGGCGGGGGCGTTCAACCCGGCGGCCTTTACCGGCGGCGCAGTGGGCAGCTTGTTCCTGAGCATGCAGAAAGGTGTTTCCCGCGGAATATTTTCCAACGAAGCGGGCCTTGGCACCGGCTCCATTGCCCATGCCTGCGCTGACACCAAAAAGCCGGTCAAGCAGGGCGTGTTCGGCATCTTTGAAGTATTTGCCGATACCATTGTGATCTGTACCCTGACGGCGCTGGTCATCCTGTGCAGCGGCACGTCGGTCAATTACGGCCAGGCCGCCGGTGCGGAGCTGACCATCTCCGGCTTTACCCTCACCTATGGCGGCTGGGCATCGCTGTTCACGGCGGTGGCGCTGTGCTGCTTTGCATTTTCTACCATCATCGGCTGGGGGTTGTACGGCTCCCGCTGCATTGAGTATCTCTTCCACACCGACAAAGTGGTGCGGCCTTTCCTGGTCGTTTACTCCTTTGTTGCCATCCTGGGCGCTACCATGGACCTGGGCCTGCTGTGGAGCATTGCGGATACCTTCAACGGCTTGATGTCCATCCCCAACCTGATCGCGCTGCTGCTGCTTTCCGGAACGGTGGCCAAGCTGGTGAAAGAGTTCTTTGCCAAAGAACCGCAGTAACCCCAAATAGTAAAACTCTAAGGCAATACCGCATAATTCTAAGTGCCGATACGGCGAGCGAGGTGCGGCAGCTGCTAAGCCAAAAGCGCAGATAATACTGGATGTCTTATCGAGCATTTTGGCAACGCAGATGCCGTGCCGCAGCCGCCGGAGCGGTGCTTAAGCCGTCAGGCGGGAATTGTGCGGTGTTGCCCTAACAAAACACCTCCTGCACGCCCCGCCGCATTGCGGCATAGGGTAGTGCAGGAGGTGTTTTTATGCCAAGTGGAACCTTGCAAGTGTATACAGCACTGGCCGAAAACGCTGCGCCGCTGCCCGGCGTGACGGTGCTGGTGCTGAACGAAGCGGGAACACAGATTGCACGCCTGACCACCAACGATGTCGGTTCCGCCCCGGAACTGGTGCTGACTGCCCCGGACGAAGCCTACAGCCTGGATGAAGCCAACACCACGGTGCGCCCCTATGCGGTGTACCAGCTGCGGGCGGAGATGACTGGCTTCCAGACGATCGAACTGGAGGGGGTGCAGGTGTTTGCCGGGCAGCAGACGGTGGCGCGGCTGCAATTTTTGCCCGCTGCCCGCACCCTGCCCGAAGTGGAGCCGGAAACGATCCCAGAACACCCGCTGTTTGCCGGGGACGGCGGCAGCGGCCCGGCCCCCATCGGCCAGTGCGCCGATGCCCGCGTGCTGAGTGAGGTGGTGGTGCCGAAGAAAATTACCGTCCACCTGGCCCGCCCGGCGGTCAGTGCAGCAAACGTGACGGTCAGCTTCCAGGATTACATTGCCAATGTCGCATCCAGCGAGGTATACCCCACCTGGCCGGAGCAGGCGCTGCGGGCCAACATTCTGGCGCAGATCAGCCTGGCGCTGAACCGCATCTGGACCGAATGGTACCCCAGCCGGGGCTACAGCTTTAACATTACCAACTCGCCGGGGGTGGACCAGGCGTATGTGCGGGGACGCACGGTGTTTGCCGTGATGGAGCGCCTGACTGCCGAGCTGTTCAACACCTATGTGCGCCGCACGGGGGACACCGAACCCTATTATACCGAGTATTGCGATGGCAAAAGCGTGACCTGCCCCGGCATGAAGCAATGGGGCACTGTGGACCGCGCCAAGGAGGGCAAAAGCGCCCTGGAAATTCTGCGGTATTACTATGGCAGCCGGGTGCAGCTGGTCACCACCAACAACATTGCGTCCATTCCGCAAAGCTACCCCGGCAGCCCCTTGCGCCGCGGCAGCACCGGCACCGCGGTCAACGTGCTGCAAAAACAGCTCTCCCGCATTGCCAAGGACTACCCGTCCTTCGGCAAACCGGCCATTACCGGAACGTTTGATGAAGCCACCGAGAACAGCGTGAAAAAGTTCCAGAAGCAGTTTTCCCTGACTGTGGACGGCGTGGTGGGCAAGGCGACCTGGTATAAGATCAGCTATATCTATGTCAGCGTCAAGGACCTTGCCGAGCTGACCAGCGAGGGTGAAACCTTTACCGGTGCCCAGAGCGCCGGGGCGTGGCCGGGAACCGTGCTGCGCCGCGGCAGTACCGGGCGAAGCGTGGAGCAGGTGCAGTTCTGGCTGTCCAGCCTGGCGCAGTTTGATTCCGATCTGCCGTCCGTCCGTGTGGATGGCAGCTTTGGTGCGGCCACGGAACGCGCGGTCAAGGCATTCCAGAAATCGGAGGGTTTGACACAGGACGGCGTGGTGGGCCAGACGACCTGGCAGGAACTGTACGCCGAGTGGGTGAACGCCCAGAGCGATGCCGGCGGCACCGCTTACCCTGGCACCGCTCTGCGCACCGGCAGCCGCGGAAACGCGGTGCGGCTGGTGCAGTTCTGGCTCAGACTGGCTGCAGAAAATTATACCGGCCTTTCCAACGTGACGGTGGACGGCAGCTTTGGCAGTGGCACCGCCAGTGCAGTGCGGGCGTTCCAGAGGCTGTTCGGCCTGACGGCAGACGGCGTGGTGGGGGCCGGGACCTGGGCCAAACTGAACGAGGTCGGCCTTGCTGTGGCCAACAACCTGGTGGGGCAAAACATTCAGCCCGGCCAGTTTGTGACAACCCTGCGGGAGGGCAGCACCGGCACCCCGGTGCGGGCGCTGCAATATAACCTGCGCCTGTTGGCCGCCTATTATCGGGATGTGCCCACAGTGACGGTGGACGGAACGTTCGGCGCAGCCACCCGCAGGGCGGTCATTGCCTGGCAGGAACACGCGGGCCTGACGGTGGATGGCGTGGTGGGGCGGCTGACCTGGCAGAGCATTTATGATTCCGCCCAACAGGTCAGCGCCAGCGGCCCCGCGGTGACAGCCCGCGCACCGGATACCCCCGAAGAAACTCTGAAAGTGGGGGACAGCGGCCAGAAAATTCGCATCCTGTCCCAGATTTTGGAATTCTTGGCCCAGTTCCTGCCGGAAATCACCCCAAGCGGCCTGACGGATACCTTTGACGATGCCCTGGAAACCACCGTGCGCAGCGCCCAGCAGACGTTAGGCCGCACCGTGACCGGGGAAGTGACCCCGGCAGACTGGCTGGCGTTTTACCGCGCAGCGTTAAGCTTGGGGGCAGTCAACCCGGCATCCGCCGCGCCGGAACCGCAGGAGGTCTGGCCCGGTGCCGCCCTGACCCTTGGCAGCAGCGGCCCGGCGGTGCTGCAAGTGCAGCAGTGGCTGAACGAGATCGCCGCGCAGGACTGCTCCGCCAGCTTTGTGCCCGAAACCGGCGAGTTTGACACCGCCACCCAAACCGCCCTGGAAGCCTGGCAGATCGCCAATAACATCACCACGCTGGGGGTAGTAGATGACAGCGTTTGGAAGCAGCTGAAAGCGGACGCGAATATTAGTTAGGAGTTAGGAAGGAGGAGTTAGGAGTTGAGGGAGTGGGAGAGGTGAAAGTTTTTGCTGAAAGACTTAAAGCTTTCATGGCGTTAATATTCAAAAACGCGGCGTAAGCCGCACCTTAAACTCCTAACTCCTAAGGCAATACCGCACAATTCCCGCCTGACGGCTTAAGCACCGCTCCGGCGGCTGCGGCACGGCATCTGCGTTGCCAAAA
>ENA-ORLY01001943-ORLY01001943.1-human-gut-metagenome-genome-assembly--contig:-NODE-1943-length-21920-cov-4.036442_pt1 | contig 21920 bp, 10 predicted proteins | sample MGYA00243071_ERZ508832 | MGnify/ENA primary metagenome ERZ508832 (study PRJEB26277, sample SAMN04329777) | human gut metagenome | biome: human-associated habitat | host: Homo sapiens | place: USA... | reverse complement strand
AATTTAATTGGGCTATTACTTGAGTCGCTCCCATACAAACATAATCAAAATGTGGAGTATCTCCTTTAATTACGCAGCCAATGATAATAATTGCATCGACATCACTATTTTCCATCATTTGGTTGGCACCAAAAGTAAGTTCAAAGCTTCCGGGTACTGTCTTTACCAAAATGTTTTCGGATTTGGCGCCATGTTTTTTTAATGTATTTATTGCACCGTCCAATAATGCGCCGGTGATTTTATCGTTCCACTCAGAAACAACAATACCAAATTTCATTTCTTCTGCATTCGGAACAGAATTAAAATCGTAATCTGATAAATTGTGATAAGCTGTTGCCATAATAATTATAGAATTAAAAAAATGATGTATTAAGAATAAAAAATAAGGTGGAGGGGAGGGGCAAAAACAAAGAGTGAAAAGTTACTGCGCTTAAGGCTACAGGGCACTTCTCACTCTTCACTCTGTTTTGGGTTATGTTTACTTCTTCAGCAATTTAGCCTGCTCGATGTATTTATCGATGTCCATTGCCTGATATGACTGGAAGTATTTATCTTTAATTTGGGTATATGCTTTGATCGCTTCTTCTGCTTTACCCTGCTTAATCAGGATTTCACCGGCTTGCAACAGATAAATAGGACTTAACGTATTGCTGTCTGCCTTATCGGCAGCTTTCAGCAATGCAGCAACAGCTTTATCCAATTCATTCTTTTGTGCATAGCAGTTACCGGCAGCAGCAAGAACGGCCGGTCCTACCATTTGGTCTTTTCCGTCAAATTCAGTCAGATATTTGATGGCTTCGTCATATTGTCCTAATTGTGCGTAGCAAAGGCCTGCGTATGCTTTAGCTAAGTTAGCTGCTTTTGTGCCGCTGAATTGTTCCGCCACTTTCAGAAAACCGGTGTAACCGATACTGTCACCGTTTAATGCTTGGGTAAAGTTGTCTTGTTCAAATAGCTCCTGTCCTTTGAAGAGAGCAGCCTGTGCTTTTTCTTCACGAGGTTCGGCATAAAGGTGTTTGTACATGATGACACCTGCTACGATAATGATCACAGCAACAACTCCGCCGATAATTGCTTTTTTGTTTTTAATAAGAAATGCTTCCGACTGTGTCAGTGCATCTTCCACATTCATTTGTTCATTGTGGTGCTTTTGTCCTGCCATTTTTATATGATTCTTTTTTGTTATTATTCCAACTTTTGTATTTCGACTCGCAAAAGTAGTTTTTTTATATCTACAAACGAAATTTAGCGGCATCTTTTTTTGTTTTACACCCTAAAACCACGAAAATCTTTCTACTTTTGTAACCAAACTTAATGTGTAAACATGATACTGAAACGTATATCCATATTAAATTATAAAAATCTGGAGCAGGTTGAACTGAACTTTTCTGCTAAGTTGAACTGTTTTTTCGGACAGAATGGCATGGGAAAGACGAACTTGCTCGATGCAGTTTATTTTCTCTCTTTCTGTAAGAGTGCCGGAAACCCGATCGATTCGCAGAATATACGGCACGAACAGGATTTTTTTGTGATTCAAGGATTTTATGAGGCGGCAGACGGCACGCCCGAAGAGATATATTGTGGCATGAAGCGCCGTTCCAAAAAACAATTTAAACGTAATAAGAAAGAATACAGCCGTTTGTCCGATCATATTGGTTTTCTTCCTTTGGTGATGGTTTCGCCTGCCGATTCTGAATTGATAGCCGGAGGGAGCGATGAGCGCCGCCGATTTATGGATGTGGTGATTTCTCAGTATGATAAAGAGTATCTGGATGCGTTGATCCGTTATAATAAAGCGTTGACCCAGCGCAATACATTATTGAAAAACGAACTTCCGGTAGAAGAAGAATTGTTTCTTGTATGGGAAGAGATGATGGCGCAGGCGGGTGAAGTGGTATATCGTAAACGTGAGGAGTTCATCCGGGAATTTATTCCTATCTTTCAATCTTTTTATTCTTTTATATCACAGGATAAGGAGCAAGTCGGATTATCATATGACTCTCATGCGCGTGACGCTTCTTTGCTTGAAGTATTGAAAGAGAGCCGTGTGCGTGATAAAATAATGGGATATTCTTTGCGGGGTATTCATAAAGACGAGTTGAACATGCTGTTGGGCGAGTTTCCGATAAAAAGAGAAGGTTCGCAAGGGCAGAATAAAACGTATCTTGTAGCGCTTAAATTGGCACAGTTCGATTTTCTGAAACGTACGGGCAGCACGGTTCCACTGTTGTTGCTGGATGATATTTTTGACAAACTGGATGCTTCGCGTGTAGAGCAGATTGTGAAATTGGTGGCTGGGGATAGTTTCGGACAGATTTTTATTACCGATACGAATCGTGAACATCTGGACCGGATTTTGCATAAGGTAGGCAGCGATTATAAAATGTTTCGGGTAGAACAAGGTGAAATAGCGGAAATGAAGGAGGCTGAAGTATGAAACGGAACAATGCAGAACAAATAGGAAAACTGATTCAGCAATTTCTTCGTCAGGAAAGTTTGGAGTCGCCTTTGAATGAGCAGCGTTTGCTGGATGCCTGGCCGCAAATACTGGGACCGACCATTGCCTCATACACTCAGAACTTATATATAAAGAATCAAACATTGTATGTACATCTGACCTCAGCCGCCCTTCGTCAGGAATTGATGATGGCGCGTGAAAAGTTAGTCCGTAGCCTGAACCAGAAAGTGGGGGCGACGGTGATCGTTAATATTATATTCAGATAGAGGATTGAAATATTATTCTGTACTGGAATCCTTTTAATAGAAAAGGCTGTGGCAAAGTATTTATCGCTTCACCACAGCCTTTTCAATTTATATTAATCTCTCTCAGTCCGTTTAAATTTATCTTTTGATAAACTTGGCGGTTTTAACTGCATTTCCGAGAGATACTCTTACCAGATAGCAACCGTCTGCCAGATCTGCAACGTCTGTTTTTGAAATAGTTGATGTTCTGATGTATTTTCCGGTAATGTCATAAATGTCGAGTTTATCACCGGCATTCATTCCCTGCACGTATAGTTCTCCTGATTCATAACGAATACTTACAGCTTCTTCGGAAGTGTTTCGTACGGAAGTGATCTTACTGAAAATAACATCGAAAGTATAATCATCATCAATAGTGAAAATGAATTGATTATCAACTAAATCGTCGAACATTGAATCTCCGTCGAATATAAAATCGTTGAGTTCATAGCCTGTTTCCGGGATGAAAGTTAAGGTGATTTTTGTCTCATCCAAGATGGAAGCGACACCGTTTTCATATGCATTGTTTTCGTCATCCGTGATTTGTACAGTACCGTTGCCGGTGATGTTACAGGTGATACTCCGCCTGGCAGTGGCGTCTTGCATAAACTCAACCGTAATGATAGATTCTTTTTCAAGAATAAATGTGTTGCCTTTAATTTCGGTACCGTTTACTTTAACGCTTTTTAATTGATATCCTTTATCGGGAATCACTGTAATGGTCAGTACAGTACCTTCTTCAATTTGATTCTCTCCGGCAACGAGTGGAATGTCTCCGTTCATGACGGTCAGTGTCCCGTTGGCAACTTCTGCCGGCACCGTGACGGTATAGAACACTGCTGCCGGAACGCGGCCATCGGCTAATGTCGGCACAGCTTCTGTAACGGTGCCACTGATTAAACCGCCGTCCGAAGATTTTGTTCCTGTGTATTCAAAGAAAACGGCTTCTTCATCTGTTTTGTCGGTAACTGTCGCTTTATTAAGGAATGCCCCTTCACTGCTACCGTCAATGCTGTTGAAAGTGTACCACGCTGTTAGGTTAGGCATATCTTGAGGGGTTTGATAGGCTTGTTGAACTTCCGCAGCCGACAAGGCTTTATTGAAAAATTGAAGCTCATCGCAAAGTCCGGAGAATCCCATACCACCGACGAAGAATATACACGGATCATCTGGGAAAAGTTCCAATTTATTGTTCAATTGTATCTCTTCGCCGGTTGATATACCATCTTTATATACGCTGACTTTGTGGGTGTCATTATCATAAATAAGAGTCAGATAGGTCCATGTGTTCAGACTGATACGGGTAGAAAGCGTTTGATCGATCTTGTTGGATGCGCCTGCTATCACTTTCAGTTCTCCGTTTTCTGTAGTACTCAGGATGAGGCTTCCGTTGTAGTTCATATGCACTTGCGGTCCGTGCCCCATGATAACGTTACCTTTATTTTTACCTTCATTTGTAAATTTATCCATGTTTACCCACGATGCAAGAGTGAATGATTTTCCTGTACGGTCCGTATCACTTCCGGAACGGTCGCCAAGAATGGTTTCCGGTACTTGCAGGCGATAACCACTTGTTCCACTTGCTTGCGGAATCGTAATCGCTTTATTTTCTTCGATGAAAGGATTTTCGATCGGCATTATTTCGTAAAGAACAGGGATATTATCCTTATTCCAAGTAATCTTTAGTTGAGAAATATTTTTCAGATTAGCCACTTGGACAGAAGTGCATGCAGCGTCCAGTTCGCCTTTGTTGATCCATTTCCCATTGGCACACACCGTTATTGTCGGTTTGTCTGCTGTAGGTACAAATGTACTGTTATGGAAAATCTGAATTTCATCGATAGAGATGTTCTCAATGAAGCGATAGATTACATATCCGGCATCTTGAGCCTGATAGCCAGCCGCCAAGCTGCGGTCATCCAGCAGAGTGATCGGGTTTCCTTCATTGTCTTCTGCAACAGGAGTGATATGTGAACTCGTTACTTCAAATTCCGTCAATTGGAACCAATTATTACCGCTTATCGATTTAAGATATAAACGCACGTATCTTGCAGATTTTCCACCGGCATTGCAAGTATATATGCTATTGGATATGGCCGAAGCGGTGAACGATTTCACCGTAGTCCAATCTTGAGCATTGTCGGATAACTGGATAAGAGCTTCCCCGGTAGGTGTGTCTCCATCGGCAAAATGCAGGGTTATATCAAAACGGGCAGCGGATGCGCCAAAATCCAATTGAATGTAATCTCCAATTCTTTGTGCACTGCTGCTCCAAAATTTGGTGGAGTAATTGCCGTCTATTACATTTTTTATGCTATAAGTTTGGTAAGTACCCATGTTGGTGGTGGCTTCTAAAGGGACTGAACTCTCAGAAGCCGGCATTCTGAATGAAATTTCATTTATCGGAATGAGCTGGTCGGAATTGCTGTTGTTTACAATACGGAAATACGCCATTTGCTCGGTTGATTCCTCTGTCGGTATAAAGCCGGTCCATTCTTTTCCGTTGATGGAGTATTCTGTTGAAAGATTATCGGTGAGAGATGCCGGTAGAATTCCGGTAGTAACTTCCTTGATTGCATTGAAGAAGATGCCGGTATATTCTCCCGGTTTCAGTGTGACGGCATTGAGTCCGGATAGTTTGGTTACATTCTCTTCCGCCTGAATATTGACTTCAGATAGATTTTTTATGTTAGTGATCACTTCCATCTCCCGTGATCTTTCCGGAAGCTGTGGAGCATGGTCACTTAGTTTACCGGCAAGGAAATCAATGAACGGATCCAAGTATTTGGGGGTGGGTTGTACCTCTTTAAACTCTTCGTAAGAACTTGTCCCTTTACCCTCGAGCACACTTAGTTGGAATTTTGGGTCTGTATGTATTTTTTGCGCATTGGCTTGGGCTATGGCAAAATCGGTCCATGAAGAAAGATCGGATTGATTTTTCATCAGAGAGATCGATTTGACTACAATGTCTGTCATCGATTCTACTTTTGCCAGCCAGCAATTAATGTCTTCGTAAAATAAATTATATTCTTTATTTTCACTGTCCTTTAGTGTTTGTAGCACCTTACAAGCTTCATTTGCTTTTTTCATTTCACTTAAAAGTTGCGTTGCATCGGGGATATTCTCTTTGGAATATGCCGATTGAAAAGCTGTGTAGAGCGGCGAGAATTTTTCCCCTTCCGGAGTTCTTGTATCATGGGTAGTGTATGCACTCATCACACCGATAAATGTTTTAAGGGCTTCGGTTAACTCAGGTTCGGCTACGATAGAAGAAAGAGATGCTTCCCAACTGGCTGACTCATCGAATTTAGCCGGATTCCATGCATAGTCTGCCGAATTGAATAGCGCTATCTTTGAAACCTGCCCTTGATTCATCGGATTTAAAACCAACCCTTGTAGTGAAGAGATCGGAGTTTTATCTTCGATAATCCAACGTGCGGTGAGTCCATGCATATAGAGAAATTCGTCATAATCATCGTTTACCGGATTATTCCACCACATGATGGGATTGCGTCCTATCAAGTCGGCCATACGGTCACAGGCACTCCCCCGGATATTAGAAAAGCAGTCATATCCGGTAAAGGCTACCAGCACATCTTTATGAATGTTTTTGAAAGAGGAGAGGGTAGAAGTTCCATAATTTAATGCATATTGTGTCGGGACGAATAGAAGCGGTCCTACTTTGTCTTCCTCTGCCACTCCGGTCTTATTGAATTTTTCATATAATTTGACTTGGGCCTTATCTGCAAGATCAGACTGGTTGTACGGGTGACCGCTCATATCGTCGATGGACACACCGAAATGCCGTATACCCAATTTGTGCAGGTGGTCGAATTTCTCCATGATAGCCTCCACTCCCGGATCCAGATTGCTGAAGTTTATACCTCCTCCTTCGAGTGCCGGATGGATCGACCATATAAAAGCAACATTGCAGGCTTTCGCTTTGCTTGCCAGTTCGCGCAGGTCGTCTTGGGTGATCAGCCCCATGTGGCGTTCTTGGTCGGTTATGGTTGTCGGGTAATCTTCACGCCATTTACCTGCATGGTAAGGATCGGCTTTCGGACCATATACAAACATGTTCATTTTGTATCGTTTGCAATAGTCCAGTAAGTTAAGCCGGCTTTCTGTGCTGTACGGATGTCCATAGAATCCTTCTACAATTCCGCGATATTGAGTATGGGCATAGTCTTCGAAAGTGACGGTTTGCAGGTTGTTTCCGTCAGCTTGTTCTAATATTTGTTCCAGAGTAGCCATACCATAATAAGCTGATCCGGTATGATCACCTAAAATGATTATATCTCCTTTGGCATGGTGGTTGTTTATTTGTAATAGGTGAGGGTCGTATTTATTGTTTGCTGCGGCAAAGATATCTCTTGACAGGGAGTGGCTTGTTACATAATTATCGGCTATCTCTTTAGAACCATTAATGCCGATAAGGATATTCGTTTGATCATCGGTAAGCGTGTTACTGATAGTGAAACTAATTCCGGCATTGGTTAATACCTCTTGGGCGCGGTTTATGGTAATCTCATTAATACCGGTTTCTTTGACGATATTTACATTTTGGGTCATTTTTATGGTATTTCCGTTCATTGTTACTTTTTGAGGAACGGGATACACACGATATGTTTGCGCATGTAGGGTCATGCTACATAACAATAGAGTAAATAAAAGAATCTTTTTCATTTTCTTGGGGGCTGTTTTTTATTTAAAAAAGCTGTGTCAAAGCTAAACATACTTTGGCACAGCCTTGCTTATGTGTTAAGATATTAAATTGTGATAGGGGTTATCTTTTGATAAACTTCACGGTCTTAACAGTATTTCCAATAGATACTTTTACCAGATAACAACCGTTAGGCAGATTTGAAACATCGGTTTTTGCTGTTACTGACGTTTTTACAAAACTTCCGGTAATATTGTAGATGTCGAGTTTATCACCTGCACTCATTCCGTCGACATATAGTGCGCCCGATTCGTAACGAATGTTAACAGTCTCGGCGGAAGTGTTGTGAAGGGATGTAGGATTCACGAATAATACTTCATAAGTATAGTCGCCATCAATGTATCCTAAATCATATTTATTAGCCATCACCTCTTCCATCAATGATTGTCCATCCAATTTTAGATCGGATAATTTATAATTCGTTTTAGGAGTGAAAGTTAAGATGATATAAGTACCGTCAGGGATACCCGTTCCATTTTCATATACGTTGTTTTCATCGTCTTTGACCGTTACCGAACCTTCTCCTGTGATGTTGCATGTAACTGTCCAAGTCTGGATAAAGAATTCAGCTTGTATATCCAATGCTTCCTCAACAGTAATGTCCATTTCCAATGCTGTTTTGATGTCTGCCAGTCTGTCGTTTCCATTGATGGTAAATGCGGATAGACTTGCTTCTTCGTTGGGAGTAGCTATGATTTTCAGATCAGTGCCATACTCTACTTGCGTGTTACTTTCAATGGCTACACCATTCTTTTTCACTGTCAATGTTCCGAAATTATTTGAACTGAATGTTACATTAAACAGTTTCTTTGCAAACACCACGTTAATGTTTAAGTTTGTTTGACAATTGGCTATTGTATATACTCCGTCGGCATTTATAGATGTTTTTTTATCTTCTCCATTCACAGTAAAACTAGCTATTTCATAACCTGTTCCAGCTGATAGCAACATCATGATAGATGTGTTTTTTTCAAATTCGTCTCCATTATTGAATGGATTTTCCAGATTATTTTCATCTACTACACTGAAGATTCCAATTCCTGAAACAGTATAGCTAATGGTCAACTTGTTGGTAAATTCAACTGTAACGGTAGCTTCTTCATTCAAAACGAATGTATTTCCTTCGATTTCTGTATTATTAACTTTAATACTTTTTACTTGGTATCCTTCTATAGGAGTTGCTTCAACTGTTAATGTTGTATATTGTGTGACTTTGCTACCCGAAGTGACAATGTTATCACCACTTTTGATAATGAATGAACCATGGTCGGTTTCTGATACATAATTAACTACGAATTTAGGAAGAATATGACCGTCAACTAATGTTGCTTGAATAGGAGTGGAAGTGTATACGTCTGCCCAATAAGGAGCACCTTGCCATTTTGTTGTTCCAGAAACTAATCCTGCATTACATGTAACTCCTGTACCTTGATTAGGTATGTTTTCAATTGAATTTTCGTCAAATTTGTAGAATGCAATTAAATTCTCCGGTGCATTTACATACCCTTCCATTGAAGCGGAAATTTCAGCGGCGCTAAGTGTTTTATTCCATATTTGTACTTCATCTACGTCACAAGATGCTCCTCCATTACCAGCAAAAAACACACATTCGTCTTGAAGTAATCCTATGCCATGAGCCTCTGTTCCATTACCGGTTTGTGATAAGTCTCCTGTTGCGATTAGTTCTCCATTTTTATATAATTTGATTTCACGTGTATCGTCGTCAACTGCAACAGTTAAGAATGCCCATTGGCCAATTTCTAAATTTCCGGTAGTAGATAAATCACTGATTCCATCACATTGTCCTTCATTTACCCAAGCTCTGGCCTTTAAAACTAATTGATTGTTATTATTTACGCTCACTCCAAAAGTTCCTTGTGCACCATAATAAGGTGCTTGTGCATGTCCAAATAGTTCTCCCGTATTGTTATTTAATGGTTTTATCCACACTGACATTGTAAAATTACGGGCACGATTATCTCCTCTATTTACGATAGCTCCATTTTCCCATTTGTTATTTGTTCCATTTATATGTTCTCCCAATACGATATCATCAAAGCGGAATTGGTATTTAGTGCTACCATTGTTAGTTGGGACATGTATTGCCTTGGGAGCAACTTCTTCTTTTTCAATGAAAGCAATTGTAATAATAGCATTCTCAGTTACTGTATAGGTGTTTTCTGTTAATGATTCACCATTTATTTTCAGATAATCCAGCACATATCCTTCTGCTGGGGTAGCTGTAATAGTTAATACAGAGCCTTCTTCAACAATGTTTTCACCGATAGTTAGTGGGTTTTCCCCTTTCATAACCGTGAGTGTTCCGTTGTTAATCTCTGTGGGTAATGTTACTGTATAGTTTACAATTGTAGCGGGACGTCCTTCTACAAAAGTTGGAGTAGTTGCAGCTGCTGCTACAGAAGTATACCATCCTTGATTTTTAACCGTTAGTTTAGAATATTCTGCATTACATTCTACTCCGGCTCCTTTGTTTGAGAACATTCCGTTAGTTTCCGTTCCGTCGAAGTAATAGTGGTAAATTAGATTTTCTGAAGTGTCTTTTTGTTCCATAGAATTCATGATTTCTTCTGCAGAAAGAACTTTGTTCCAAAGTTGTATTTCACTTACTGCTCCTTCGAATCCTTGGTTTCCAATGAAAAAAACGGAGGCATCTCCTAGTAAACCGGCTCCTTGATTACCTTTGAATTCATCTTCGGTAACTAATGTAGCATTTTTATATAAAGATATTTTGTTGTTGTCATTACTTATAACAATGGTAACGAACGCCCATTCGTCAACAACGAGAGTTTCTTCTGTTAGATCTTTAATAGCATCTCCATCAGGAAAACTGCCATCATTTTTGGTTCTGCTAAAAAGTTCGAGGTTGCCTCCATTGAATCTGACACAAAAGCTTGGTGCATCCGTCCATTGCTCTGCTTGAACCAGCCCCATAATGTGTCCTTGTTGTTTTGTTGTTTTTATCCATGCGGATATTGTAAATTCCCGTGTACGGCTGTCATTGCTCACAGAACCTGCCTCATGCTCTCCTAAGAGCATATCGTCAAAACGGACTGAATAAGAAGTTCCAGAACCGTGAGAAAGGTTTGTTGTCTCTATTTTAACAGCATTTTCACTTGCTTCTACTTGTAAGAAAGAGAAGAATGATAATAGGAAGAATAATAGAAAATGTTTTCTCATAATAATTGATTTTAAATTAAACAATTCATTGCTTGTTTTTATAAAGCAGATAAGAAATGAATATCCCTAGTGAAAAATAGGATTTATTTAAACTTGCCGAAGAAAATTTATAAAAGTAGGCGTATAATAATAGAAGGAGGGTGTCCGAATGGATACCCTCCTTTATTCAAGAATATCTATTTATAATTACCTATTTACTTTATTGAGCTTTAATGTTTTTACGCATACGCCATCGTTCATGATACGAACAAGATACATACCGGTATCGCCGTCAATTGTAATTCTTGCTACTTCGCTTGCTTTTGCATCCATAACCTCGCTGGAAACCTGTTTGCCACCAATGGTGAAAATGTCTATACTATATTTGCCATCTTTTGCAAACATCACATTTACTGCATCGACAAACGGATTAGGATAAGCTTCTATTGTACTTACGGCATCAGACTCTGTACCTTCGATACCGGTAGCGTTTGTTACAACAACTACATCTTCTCTAGAATCTTTACCCCAACCGTTGACAACATCTACAGAAATAGTATATGAACCCGGTGCGCTATAACTTGCGATAGCAGAGTTACCGTTTTCAGTCATAGAAGCCCCTTTCATGTTCCAGTTAATTGATGTTTTCACATCCATGCTTCCTTCTATTGCCGGATTACCCAACTCACTGTTGTCTGGATTGACTGTTGCAATTGTTGTTCCACCGGTATCTTCACCACCTGCACCTTCAAATTTAATCATTTTAGCTTTGATGTCACCACCTTTACCGATATTAGCAAAATACTGATAACTTCCGGCACCTTCACCTTCAGTGGCTACATTTTCAAAATCCCAGTATCCGGTTAAAGCGTCAGGAATTGTACGCCCTTTGTAACCTTTCATGGCATCTGCCACTTCGGCTTCACTTAATTCTTTATTCCATAACTGGAGTTCATCGATCACACCGATTAGTCCACCATGGTAAACATTGGTTCCACCGATGTAAATAACGCCTTCACCTCTGCTTGCCGAATTTAACTCAAATGCTTTGTTTTGGCTTGCCATTAAATGTCCGTTCAGCCATAATTGCATTCTGTTAGCTGTTGCTGTGATTACAATGTGATTCCATGTATTTGGAGTAATACCATATCCTTCGGTCATACAGTTCTTGTTCGGACTTTCATGCTTGTTACCATTGAATCCGACATTTCCTGCACCATCCGGTTGGTTAGCTTGCGTATAAGAAATGATGTTTTCTGTGGTTTGAGCTGCATAAACTTTTGGCCAGATATGAACCCAAAAATCTCCCCAGTTGTTGTGAGGCCAGCCTGTACCTATATAGCGTTTATTGATCAAGTTTGTTCCGTATTGGCCGTGAGCAAATTTTTCTAATTTGAACCTCATTGCTATGGAATAGGGTGCACTTGAAGCAACTTCTTTAGGAAGCATCAGCATTTCCGGATCTCTAACAGCTAACCCACGAGATACTTTTCCTTCTCCTAAACGTTTGATGTTGACTGTTGCTGTAGTGTTTTCTCCTGTTTTGATCTCATTATTGTCCACAGAAAGAGCGTCGATGGTAGGTATTGCTCCCGTAGCTTCCGGAGATATCTGGATGAATCCGCAAATACGGTTACCGTCATCAGTTCTTGAAGACTTGATTAGTAAATCATACGATCCTTCTTCCTCAAGAGAGTAAGTAAGAGAGGTTACATTCGACTTTGTGGTAATGACCCTTTGGCTTGCAGAATTTATAATTTGCCAGCTATAAGACTTTTTGTGTGTGGGGTCTTTGAATTTGATAGTGAATTCTTCCTTGGCTTTTATTACGGATTTATCTATCTCCACATCGTCTACTTGAGTAACAGTGCGAGTTTCATAATCTGTCCATGCAATCTCTGAACGGGTAATTCCGTCGGGAGCTACTGCACATACTCCAAATTTACTATCCATCTCTTGCATATCCGCAGGAGCGCCTACCACATATGCTCCCCATGAGGTAGTGGTAGCACATAGTACTGGTTGACCGTCTTTAGCTTGAGTATAAATTTCAAAATACCATGTATCTACGTCTTCATTATAAATCGGTTCCCATGGTTTGGCAGGATCCTGATCTTTGCTCTTATAGATCAATTTGAAGTCTATTTCATTATATCTTCCTTCCAAAACTTTATGAGAAGTAATGGTCGGTTTTATCGGGTTGTAAGATTTATGATCGTTGATGGACAATTCGCCTAACAATAATTCGTAGTTACCGTTTGTGTTTTCTACACTAAAACCAAGAGATACGACTTTTCCGGTCATTCCAGCATCGGATGCTTTAAAGGTGGTTCCCCCCCATGTGTTTGCAGTTGGAATGGCAGCCATTGGATAAGACTTGAATGTCGTACCGTCTGCCGACCAGATCAAATTGAGATGAGGTTCTGTTCCGTCCTTTATTTTATAACGCACGGTAATTTCTGTCCCATCGGTTACAGTGAAATCTGTTTTGAACATGCGGATATTGGATTTCTTGGTTGCACCGGATAATTTTAGTGCAGAACCTGCATACCATGCGTCTTCGAAAGTGAATTCGCAATGAATAGGATCTTCTGGTACGCTTCCGTTGTCATCTAAAACCCACCAACGCCATGTCGGCAAGAAGTCTTGTACACCTAAATTATACCATTCATTGGCAAATACTGTTTGTCCTTCCTGATTGAAAAATTGACCGTTTCCTAGTCCGAAGCGGGTAACGAAAGGCAATTGGTTCAATACACTACGTGCCGGAATAAAGCTGGATATACCATGAAATTTTTTCATTGCATTCCAGCTGGAACTTGAGATTTGATTGGTAATAGCGGGGCAATTGGCAGGATTTTGTGTTCCTCCGGTAAAGAATTGTTCGAGTTTTTTTTGATAAGTAGTTTGCAACGTTAGGGCATCTGAACCTAATTCATTGGAGTTTTCGTATACCATGTTTTTTACATGCGATCCCCACATGGCAAGAGATATGTCGTTCTGTTTCAGTTTCACCCATCCGCCATTCGGATCACCAGGGTAACCGTCTGTGATCCAACGCCCTTGTGTGTCGAATCCGGCATATACGTCAAAACTGCTTCTGCCCAAGCTTTTTGCAACAGCAGCAGAGTTAGGCAATTTATTTCCGGTCCAGTTATAATTGAGCATGAACATGTCTGTTACAGGGTAATCTTTTCCTTGGCGTTGGAACCATTCATTATTGTTCATTGATAATTGGTCGGTCCAAGACACTCCACCAGAATTAGTCATAGATTCATACCAATGAACTTTAAAGTGCCATTCTTCTTCGGTTGCTACTTTATGACATTCTTCAAAGAAAGATTTCAAAGGTTCGACCATAGAGGAAGATAAAGAGCCTTCCGGATTGACTCCTAAACCGTCGATACCGTAGTATTTCATGAAACGGATCAGTTTTACAGCGTTTTTAAATGTTCCGTCACCATTCTTTTCTATGAGTTTGCTTAGAATTTTACCGGTAGATGAGTTTGCAGAGACACTGCTGTCAAAGAATAGAATACAACCGTTTTCTACTCCGTTTCGGTGCGCGGCATCACTGAAAGCGGCAGGTACACGAATCCAACCGTCGGACCAGTTGCCATGTATATCCAGATATTGCCACATACTAAAGTTGTCGGCATTGAATATATAACGTGGAATTGCACTCCACGATTTGTCACTGATACCGATGGGACACCACCAACACATTTTTCTGTCTTGGGTCATTTCGGAGTTTACCTGGGTATTGGTGTCGACAAAACGCGTTCTTTGTTTGACGCGTGAAATGAAAAAGTTATCGTCCTCAGTTAAAGGAACCCCTGGCTCCCAAGTTTCAAAATACATATCAAAAGATTGTTCCAGCGTCTCACCGTGATCGGAAGATACGTACGTTGGTACTTTTTGTATGTACTGTGGATGAGAAGGGACTTGCGCATTGACTGTTAATGCACAGGTCACTAACATTGCTGCTGAAAAGAGTTTAGCATTTCTCATGGTTTTAAATTTAAATATATTAATAAAAACTATTTAGATATTGGTAAGAGGGCGTTTTTTATGCCCTCATCTTGTTTTAGTTGAAAAGTATACCGGTATCCCACCATAAACGAGTGCCTTGATAATCTCCACCTCCTAAGGCTGGAATAGCAGAGTTAAGTACATCTTCTTTGTCCGAGTCGTCATTGATCAGATAAGGCATACGGCGAATGATATCTCCTTCCGGAATAGTACCGTCACCATCATCCCATACTACAGGGAAAATTTTAGGAAATCCCGTACGTCTCAAGTCGGTCCATGCTTCCAAGCTCATAGGGAAATTGGCTATATATTTTTGAGTAATGATTTTTTCTAATTTTACTTCTTTGGAATCATCATCACTCCATGCTACACCAATTGTAACCAGTCCCTTCGCATTATTGTAGTTGTCGTGATAGTCTACATAATCTATGTTTTCCGGAATTTCAACCAATGAGTATTGCTCATAGGCTTCATCTGTAAGATTTTCATCTTTGAAACTTCTGTAAATACCGCCATCATACCAATAAAAAGGATCTGCAGAAGTAATTTCCCAACGTAAGGCGGCTTCTGCTTGCAAGAAGAGTACTTCGGACACTTTCATCAAGTATACAGGCGCAAATGAATACTTGGTGTTGATGGGAGAGAAGTTTTTATAAAAATTAGAAGTGTTGTCACGTGGTAGGGTAAGAGTACCGGCACGCATGCCAACGATTTTTTCATCTTTGGCTAATACCAGTTTGCCATTCATATCACAGATCTCTCCGGAATTTTTAGAAAACCATGTTTCAAGTAATGGGCTTTGCAGTCTTTTTAACAAGTTTTCGAATGATGCATTTAAGCGAGTGTCTTGCCATGAGCGAGAAATAAATTCCAATGGATTGTAACCACCATATAAGGATACGTTATAAGCCACATTGGGATCTCCTTCTTCTAATACACCGTCATTCAAGGCGGCCATTGCTTCTGCTTTGGCCTTTTCCGGATTTGCCGTGCTTATATGCATAGCCAAGCGGAGACGCAAAGAGTTGGCAAACTTACGCCATAGATCAACCTTTCCTCCACACAGACGATCTTTGCTACTCAATATATCCTCTATAAGAATTTGGTGTTCTGCAGGAGTTGCTGTATAATTTTTTAGAATGTCGGCAGCTTTTTTCAAATCAGTGAATATAGAGTCGTATATGTCTTCCACTTTATAATAGGTCAGTGGAGGATTTTGTTTCTGACATTTATAATCCCACCAAGGAAATGGGCCGTGAATATCGACCAACTCTTGTGCAGAGTAGCAATATAAGATGCTCGACATTGCTCCGATTTCTTCTAAATCTAAGTCTTTGGCACCCTTCATCACCGGTAGCGTTTGTTCGGCAACCCAAAAAAAGTTAGCACGGGGACCACTGGCAAAATCTTTATTAAAGAAATAAGTGGAAGTTAATTTTCCGCTGAAATCATTCGGTGCACACAAATAACCGGCGTAGTTGTCAATATGCAAATTGAATTGATACTGATATTTATGTTCACGTGTGTCATGAACTAATGCCTGTGCTTCCAAAAACATTCCTGATGCTTGGTCTACCGTTTGTGCGACAGATCCGCCTCCTTCTATTATTTCTATATTTTCATTCAGCGAATCCAATAAAGAGTCTCCGCATCCTGTGAAGAAAAGCGCAGAGCTTGCCATCAATAGATGGATACCTGATGTTATTCTTTTATGTATTTTCATTGTAATAATATATTAAGAGTTTAGAATGTAGCTTTTAAAGAAATACCAAATGAACGGGTGGTAGGCATGCTAAAAATATCGACATTACCTAATGCGTTCTGAGTACTCAAAGAGGTTTCCGGATCAATCGGTGCATCTTTATAGAGGAAGAACAAGTTTCTTGCATTGGCTGAAACAGTCAAATTCTTGGAAGCTCCGAACAGATTGCGGAAAGTATATCCTATGGATATTTCCCGTAACCGGAAATTAGTTCCGTCGTATACGTAATTTTTTCCTAACGGTGCCGAACCTCCGGTTGCTTTATAGTAAGCTTCTACCGGGACTATTTTTCCTTCCAAGTACATACCGGGTTTCTCTTCACCTCTTCGGCTTACCCACACAAGATTTTGAGCTTCTGCGTTCAGGCGTGCATCGGCGGAGTTTTGAGAAACACCATTGTAATCAAGAAATGCTTCTGTAAAAGATACCACTTTGCCACCTATTTTTCCATCGATTAAGAAGTAGAATTGCAGATTCTTGTATGAGAATGTATTATGCCATCCCAATGTGTATTTAGCATTCATATTACCTAGGTATTCATTGGCATTCGACTGATCGAGTAACGGAGAACCGGTACTTTGGTTTATTCTGATGTTCCCTTTTTCGTCTCTTAAATAGTCTGTTGCATACAAATCACCATAAGAGCCTCCCGGCAAGAATTTAACTTTCAAACCGGAATTGTTTCCTAAATCTATTTCTCTCAGCAGATCTTTACCATCCTCTTTCTTTGCGGTAGTAATGATTTTGTTATTATTGAAAGAAAAGTTAACACCGGTTTTCCACATGAAGTTATCATTAGGGGCTAATGTGTAGGAAGCTGTCACTTCGACACCTTGATTCAATACCTTACCGGCATTAACAAAAACGGTTTTACCTGTTGAGCCCGTATAACTCATGAATTGGTTTCTCATCAAAGCATGATAATAGGTGAAATCCATGTTGAATGCGCGGTTAAACATGCTTAAATCGAATCCTACTTCTACAGAACCAGTCGTTTCAGGTTTGGCATTTTCAAAATTAGTGGTTCCGGTACTTCTATAACCACCGGTTACCGGGTTTCTGCTTGCTCCTGCAAGGAAAAGGCTGTTAGGGATAGAGTTTCCTACTTCTGAGTAGGATATACGCACCTTTAAATCATTGATAACCTCCGGCATTTCCCATACATTGGTTAATATGGTGTTAGCACCGACCGAGTAATATGGATAATGTTTAGCTAAGGTTGAGAATTGGGTAAATGCTCTGTACCAGTCGTCACGGTAACTTCCTTCTAAATTGATTTTGTCTTGATAGCCGAGTTGTGCTGTTGCAAAAATGGCGCATTCCCAGTCTTTAACGGCTAACCCACCGCCTGTAATATCACTACCATATCCGCCACTGATATAAATATCACTTAAAACAAATTGATTGAACGAATCATCTTCTATATAGGGTGCACCAGCAGAAGCTGATGGAGTTAATTTCCAATAATTGGATTCAGACCTGCGCATACTTCCACCCGCATTTACGGATAAATTGAAGTCTTTGATTTGTTTAACGTAACTAAACATGAAATCACCGTAAAAGTCGCGTGAATAACTGTGTTGCCAGATTAAACGTCCCCGTTCGTTCATGTCTGATGGGCGCATAGTAGTGGCATATTGGCGTTCTTCGAGCTTTTCTTCTTCGTAGTCGTATTTTATACGTGCCTGAAGATTTAATCCCTCAATAATATTTAAATTAAAACCGACATTTCCAAATACATGATTAGTAATGGTTTCACTTGAATTCTGCTTGATTAGCCACCACGGGTTGTTCTGTCCATTGGCATCTTGGAGATACCACTGTTGTTTCAATCCGTTTAATTCCGTACCGTTGTTTAATGCAAGATATGTATATTCCTGTTTCTCTCCATTAGCGTTTGTTAGAAACTCTTTATATCTGACCATATATGGGTTCGTTGTCCATTTTCCATCTGAGATAGAATAGTTGCTTTTATAATAATCTAAATCGGCATTGCGTGCGGACATGTATAGATTGGCTAAGGCTGAATAACGACCGCCACCTGGGCGGTTTTGGGCTTTTTGGTTGATATAATTCGCCGAAACATTAATTTTTAATCTGTCTTTGAAGAAAGAAAAGTTTTCACGTAAGGCGATATTATGACGGTAGAATTTATTGTTCGGTACGATACCGGCGGCTGTTGTATTACCATAAGAAAAATAGGTCTGTACCTTTTCGGTACCTCCGCTCAATGCTACGGAATTATTGAAGTTTGTCCCGATATTGTAGAAATCTTTTATATTATACGGGTTATTTGTTAACCGTTGCCCTAGGGCCGCGTATTCCGGATTGAGTTGATTGGCAGTCATTGCACTTAATTTACCCCCCCAGCTATCTTGGCTGATTCTATATCCATCTTCATCCGAACCTATGACGGCTGCACCGTAGACATTCTGGAGTTTGGGTAGGGTTAGTGGAGTCTCAAAAGTGGTACTGCTGGATACATCCACTCGCATACTTCCTTGCTGACCTTTTTTGGTAGTGATCATTAATACACCATTAGAAGCCGCACTTCCGTATAGAGCCGCAGAGTTTGCACCTTTCAATACTGTGATACTTGCAATGTCGTCCGGATTTAATTGTGATAAGGCATCAGAACCTTCAGAAGAACCGTTTTCCATTAAGTTTGCACCGCCATTTAGTTCTGTTTGTCCGGATACGGAATTGGTTATAGGCACGCCGTCTACTACTATGAGCGGACTGTTATTTCCTAATATGGAAGCATTACCACGCAATAGAATTTTGGATGCGCTTCCTGCTCCTCCAGAGTTCGGAGTAATGACCAAACCTGCACTTTTTCCTTGCAATGAATTTATCAAATTTGCTTCTTTGGCGCGAGTCAATTCATTGCCGCCTACTGTTTGAGTGGCATACGTTAGTGATTCGGCCTTACGTTCGATACCCATTGCTGTTATCACGACTTCTCCCAAAACTTTGGAATCTTCTTCCATTTTTACATTGATAACTGTTTTACTTCCAATAGGAATCACTATGTTTCGGTATCCGATGTATGAAAATTGAATTTCTCCTTTCCCTTCGGGTATTTTTAATGAATAGTTTCCGTCTATATCTGAAATAGTACCTATATTGGTACCTTTCAAGATGACATTGACTCCTATTAATGGCTCTCCTAAGGTATCGGTAATGTTACCTGTAACAATAATATCTTTTATTTCCTGTGTAAGGTCGTTATTGTTGGGTTGAGACTTATGCTGTGAAAGAATAATATAGGAACCTTCGGTAGAGTAGCTTACATTTGTTCCTTTCAGCAATTGGTTTAGAACGCTGGCTACAGTAGCGTCTTTGACTTTTATGGATACTTTTTTACTGGTATCAATACTGGAATTGACAATGAATAGGTAGTCGGTTTGACTCTCGATTTCATTGATAATTACTTCTATCGGACTGTTGGTTTGAGACAAAGTTATACGTGCATTTTGAGAGCGCACATCCTTTGCATTCAAACTGAAGACAGAAATAAAGGCTAACAAGAGTGTAATTCTCATAATCTTAAAAAGATGATTAGTTTGTAATTTTTGAGGGCATACTCCACCCGCCAAAGAATTTTTATTCATATCTTTGCTATGTTTAATATAGTTATTAGATCAATTGTATTATTCAGAGTGTCGATGCGGATCAAGGTATTGGCACTCTATTTTAAGTTCTGTTTTCCAATCTATTTCATAGGCAATTTCCTTATTTTATATAAATTATTTGGTTATCTTCATTTCTTTCGAATGTGAACTTGACATCTTTCTGTAATACTCTTAAAGCATAAGAAATACCGTCTGATTGACGGAATTTACCAGTATAGCGGGAGTTTAATACTTTTGGGTTCTCAATCTTTATGGTTACTCCATAGCACGTTTCGAATTTGGCCATTATATTCACGAAAGTTTCATCTTTAAAGCAGATAAGGCCCTCTTTCCATCTATAAACGTTATAATCTTCTATTGGAGTAACTTTTAACTCACCACGCTCTAAAACAACCATTTCATCTGGTCTTATTAAGCGTTCTTTGGCTCCGGATGTTACTTTTACGGAACCTTCCATTAGAGAGGTCACAAAAGAATTATTGTCAGCATAGGCTTCTAAATTGAATTTTGTGCCTAAGACTTCCACATTTCCTTTTGCTGTTTCTACTATAAAAGGTTTTTGTGCGTTATGGGCTACTTCAAAATAAGCTTCTCCATTCAATTGGACGGTACGGTTCTTTCCTGAGAATGAGGCCGGATATTGGATCGTTGAACGCGAATTAAGCCAGATTACTGTTCCGTCTGAAAGCTCAAGATTAATTCTTTGTCCGGCGGGAACCGTAATTTTTTGCATGGCTAATAATTCTTCTTTTGGAGTATATCTGTCGTATGCATATGCTCCTATCAGAGTAATTGCAATTACAGCAGCAACTTTCATTACTTCTTTTATCCAATAGTTGCCGATAAAGATATTCTTCTTTTGATAAGAGCGGATCTTATCCTCATCAGCTAATAAGATCATCGCATCAAATAATCGCCGCTCTTCCAGAAAGAGTTTCCGGTTTTCCGGCGATGCTTCCATCCAGTTTCTTATTTGGATTTCTTCCTGCATGGAAGTTTTTCCTTGAAAAAAGTTATATAATAGTTCTTTATTCATAATCAATAATTAAAAATGCATACGCTTTTTTATCTTCTTATTTGTTAAGCAGATAAAAAAGATATATCCCTAGTGGAAAATTGATTTTTTTAATAAAAAAATAAGTAGAGAAATACAGGGAGATAGTCTTTTAAGCTTATTCTCAGTTCTTTAAGCGCTTTACTAATATGAAATTCAACACCTTTAGTCGTAATGTCCAGTTTTGCTGCAATTTCTTTATGAGACATATTTTTCATACGACTCATTATGAAAATCTCTCGGGTACGTGCTGGCAGTTTGGCTAAGGTACGGTTAACGATCTCCATCGCTTCTGCATTGAAAAGTTCGTTGGGGTTACATGCTTCAAGAGTTGCAATACGGGTACTGAGTTCCCATTCGGCATGAGACTGAATGTTTTCTTCAATATCTTTATGTATTTGTTGCTGTTGGAGGTGGTTTAGGCATTTATGCTTTATAACAGTGAGTACATAGGCAGGTATATTGGTGTTCTCATTTAACCTCTGTCGATTTTCCCAATAATAGACCAATGAATCTATGACAATATCTTCTGCAACTGCTGTATTCCGTACATAGGTCTGCGCGAAACGGGTGAATCGCCCTTTGTAGTCGGTAAACAGTTGATTAAAAGTTATTGGTTCAGGAGTATTGCTCATTATTCTGCTTTTATTTAAAACAAAGGTAGCAAAATTGCCAATGTAAGATAAATAATCTTAAGTTTTTTTGAGAATCGTCTTTATATACCTTAAATTAGCAGACTTGTTATTTTTACAATAAAGCAAGTCATTGGATAACAATAAATTATCCAATGCTTGC
>ENA-ORLY01001939-ORLY01001939.1-human-gut-metagenome-genome-assembly--contig:-NODE-1939-length-21970-cov-3.323117_pt1 | contig 21970 bp, 19 predicted proteins | sample MGYA00243071_ERZ508832 | MGnify/ENA primary metagenome ERZ508832 (study PRJEB26277, sample SAMN04329777) | human gut metagenome | biome: human-associated habitat | host: Homo sapiens | place: USA... | reverse complement strand
AGCGAAGAAAGACTGGGATGATGCTAAGAAGAAACTTTCTGAAATAGAAAAGAATAAATCCAAGTTTACTTCAAAGCAATATGAAGAAGCTAAGAAACGAGTAGAAACAACTGAAAAAGCCTATAAAAATTTGGGCGGCATTACCGGAAGCTCATTAACCAAGCAGGAAAATCAAGCCAAGAAAGAAGCCGAAAACCGACTTAAACAGCAAGAACAACTTGCCGAACAGCTTCTTTCCCTCCGCCGTAAAAACCAGCAGGATGAAATCAACCTGATGAAAGAAGGCTCTGAAAAGAAATTGGCTCAGATTAATTTGGATTATCAGAAAGAAACTGATGCTATCAAAAAGCAGCGCAAGGAATGGGAGGATGCTCAAGGTGGAAAGCTAACCGAAGAGCAGACTTTAGTCATTGACTTAAGAAAGGAGTTAGCAGGTAAGAAGAAAGATAGTGGTACGAGTAAAGTTCACGAAGAGGAGGTCAAAGAGTATCAAAAGCTGTTATCTTCGTATCAGGATTATCTTACCAAGCGAAAAAATGCGGAAGATAAGTTTAATGCAGACCGAAAGAAGCTAAAGGATGGTGGAGCTTCTGATGCTCAAATAAATGAATTAGAGTATCAGCGGGATGAAACACTAAAATCCATAGACAATGAGTTTGCCATGCGTGAAGATTCATTCAAGGCGTGGACTGACAATATCGCTAACCTCAGTTTGGAGAAGTTGCGTGAATTGTTGGTACAGGCTGAAAGAGAATTGGAACGCTCTGAGTTCCTTAACCTGAATGACCCAAAGTTAGCCGGACAAAGAGCTAAAGTTACATCTTTGAAGAACATTATCAGTGAGAAAGCCTCAAAAACTGATACATCACCCGGTAAGCGTAGCCAAAAGGAATGGCAGGATTTGTATAAGACACTTTCAAAGGTAGAGAAAGAATTTGATGAGATTGGCACAACAGTAGGTGACACTGCCGGTGAAATCATATCCGCTGCTGGAAATATCGCATCATCGACCCTGCAAATGATTGATGGCATTACAACCCTTGCAAATAGTTCATCTGATGCAATGGCAGGAACAGCGCAAGCTGCATCTAAATCCATCCAAGCAGTAGAGAAAGCATCTGTCATTCTCGCCATTGTCGGTGCTGCTTTACAAATAACGATGAAGATGTTTGATTTATTTGGTGGTGATAATACAACAGAGAAATATGAAAAGACAAAAGAAACTTATGAATCTTACATCAATATCTTAGACAAGGTTATTGATAAGCAACTTGAATTAGCAGAATCCTTATCTGGTGATAATGCAAATGCTGCCTACGAGAAGGCTATTGAACTTGTCAAGACACAGAGCGATGCTGCACGGGTATTGGGTAAACAGTATCTTAATTCCGGTTCTTCGTGGAAATCTCACTCAAAAGGATACAGCGAAGTGGATGATATGTCTTGGGAAGGATGGAATGATGCGGCAAAAGCATTAGGTATGTCTGTTGATCAGTTTAAGAGTAAAATGGGAGGGCGTATGGAAGGTCTTTTTGATCTTACTGATGAACAGCTTGAAAAACTACAAGCAGAAGCACATATATTCTGGGCGCAGTTGGATTCTGATACTCAAAACTATGCCAACCAAATAGCGGAAGGTGTCGCTCAAGTGAAAGAAGTATTAGAACAACAAATGACAGACACAACGCTCATTGATGTGGATACATTAAGGAACGATTTCCATGACCTTCTAACTGATATGGATGCGGATTCTGCTGACTTTGCCGATAACTTTGAAGATTACATGAAGAATGCCATCCTTAACTCCATGCTGAAAGAGTCCTATATGGGCAGATTGGAAGAGTGGCGAAAGAAGTTTTATGCTGCCATGGACGATGGTGTGACTGAACAAGAGTATAACGATTTAAAAGAGGAAGGGCAACAGATTGCTGATGATATGAAAGCTAAGCGTGAAGCAATGGCTGATATGTTTGGTTGGAAATTTGAATCTTCTTCGCAGGAAGCAACTGCTAAAGGATTTCAAGCTATGTCTCAAGATACCGGCGAAGAACTTAACGGACGTTTTACTGCTTTACAGGTAGCTGGCGAAGAAATTAAAAATCAGAATGCTATTCAAGTACAGTCACTAAATCTTCTCACAATGAAATCAGAAGACATCTTTCGTGTAAATACAGAGATAAGGAACATCGCTGACGATACTCGTGATCTGATAGCACAATCTTATCTTGAACTGGTACAGATTTCAGAGAATACAGGGGCTATTATAAAGCCAATACAACAAATGCAGAAAGATATTGCAGAAGTAAAAAAGAACACATCAAAATTATAGATTATGGCAATTGAGTTACTGATAAATAATAAAAATGCTTACGCCACATGGGGAGTAAGAATGGGAGAGGGATTTCTTGATGTAATAGGGGCATCCGCTCCCATGAAGGATTTTATTGAGAACAAAAGCCGACTTGAACATGGGAAACGGGTAATAATCAATGATCCTAAAGTTGATGAACGGGAAATAACACTTTCTTTTACAATTGAGGGTAGTTCTCAGTCCGATTATCAATCAAAGAAGAAAGCTTTCTTTGATGAACTTTATAAAGGTAAGGTCGATATTCAAGTTCCGGCTAATAGTAACGATATTTATCATCTAATTTATCTTGGGAAAAGTATCACTTATGCACAGAGTTTAGATCGGATGTTCGGGAAGATATCAAGCAAGTTTTGCGAACCGAATCCAAATTTAAGAATCTAATTTACGACATTAATTGCATTGTCGTATATGGAAGCCTTAATTGTTAGGGCTTCTTTTTTTTGTCATTTAACTTTGGCACTATGAATGAGGTGAAAGTCAAAGACATATCAGGAAATGAGATTTTTTCAACTCCTATAGATTTAGGCAGCAAGAGAAAGTTTCAGTTAATGAAGGAAGACTACGTTGTTTTAAAGTTTTCCCTCGTTGATCCGGTTTTCTTTAAATTAGGTTATTATATTGATCTTCCCAATGATCCTACCGGCCTGTTTGATATTGTAGACTTGCAAAAGCCTACATACAACGATTCTACCGGTGGTTACGATTACGAACTACGTCTTGACGCTTATTATTGGAAATGGAAGAATAAAAAATTCTTCTATACTCCCGAAAATGCCGGACGCGAAGCCGGTTGGAGTCTGACTGCCACCCTTGATACCCATTTGGGTGTATTCTTGAAAAACCTTTCCGTATTAGGATATGACTATAGGGGTACAACGTTTGAATTTGAAATAGACTATAGCGTTGTTTCTCAATCAGCCAAACTTGTTACCTATGACAATACCAATCTTATCGATTCCCTTTCCCTGATGGCTGAGACATGGGAATGTGAATGGTGGATAACCAACCATGTCATTCATTTCGGTAAGTGCGAGTTTGGTGATCCTATCGATTTGGAATCAGGGGTGAACGTAGAGGCGATGGAACGTAGCGACAGTCAGAGTACTTATGCTACCCGCATTTATGCCTTTGGTTCTACACGTAACATTCCGGATACATACCGGAAAAAGCTTGTATTCGATGTTAAATCGGTCAATGGAAGAAGGATTTCCGATACGTCAAGAAAACTGGATGCCGGGTATTTCCCGGTAAGCTCTTACAGAAATGACGATGATATTGTTTTGTCTTACGAAAAGCCTTATTCGATAATGACAAACAGCCCTGCCAAGTATAGTATATTGATTCCGGTATCCAAGAATATGCCGGCCGGGAAATACAGCATTCAAGCGGATAATATAACAGCCGGAATAACAGACCCTAACCAAGTCGGACTTACTGTTCGTAACTTCAAGAGTACATTCAGTATCGAATATGTAACGGGAGGAGAGACGAAGCAGATTGAGATACAGACAAAAACAGAGGAGCGGGAAGGCAAGTATACTCCTACGGTTAAGTTTGATAACGCCATATTCACGCTTGAAGGCGATGCATCGGAATGTAGTATACGCATTGACTCATCTGTAGAATTCATAATCGATGAAGCAAATATACATTTCAATATTGCTTGCTACGGTGTAGTAAAGAATGAGAATAAAGGTGCTGATGTTACTGTCACTTTTATCTCAGGAGGTAATGCCGGTAAAACATTTGATGCGGTATATAATCCGGAATACAAAGCTGGCGAAGAATCGAATGTGATAGAGTTACCCGAAGGAGTCACAGCATCTTCTGGTGATATGTACACGATTGATAACATCATCAAAGGGAAAGTCCCCACCAATTATTTCAGTAAGGATGACGCTGAATTGACGGTTAGCGGTGTTGTACAGAAGCGCTTGATGCTTCCTTCTGATGTTCCTTACGTAGATGCCTATCGCTACAGCCCTACAGGTGAACGTATATATATCGGAGACCCGCGTTATGACAGTCCGCATAATGTGGAAATGCCCGTAGAGGAAGCCGTTGAAGAGATAGTCATTTTTGAGGATGAATATGCAAAATATATCGGTTCCACAACAGAAGTTCCGGAACCGGATATTGTCGAGGAAGAGGACAGCGAAGGGAATAAGACAGGCAATACGCATCTTGTGTACACATTCAAAGATGCAGGGCTTAAGGACTTCTATGATAATTATCGTATAAAAGGTGAAGACATCCGTGTGATATTCCAGACCGGTAAATTGGCAGGCCTTGATTTTGTTGTAGAGCTGAAAGATAGCAGTGATAGTGGTACTACTTTCGAAATTGTCCCGAATGAAGACTACGGTCGCTTGTTACCGGACGATATACTTTTCCCCCAGTCGGCTCATGTGGAAGACGGGAAAGAAATACCGGCTGATACTTACATTCTTTATGGGTTTGATACCGCATTCCTCTCGGAGGATATGCTTCCTAATGCGGAAAAAGAGTTACTCTCGACCACTCGGAAGTATATAAAAAAGACTATGGTAGATCCGTCTACTTATAGTTGTACAATGATGTCTGATGTTGTATACGACAAAGACGGCAATCATAGACTCTTTGAAGCAGGAGACCGGGTCAATCTCATCAATAAAGGATATTTTGAAAATGGTCGTCAATCCCGCGTAATTGGATTTGAATACAATCTTGATATTCCCTATGATTCTCCGGTTTATATGATTGGGGAAACTGCTCCGTATTCGCGAATCGGGGAAATTGAGAGTAAAATCGATTCATTGGCTTACAAAGGTCAGACGTACAGCAGTAACACTTCTGTTAGCGGTGGCGGGGCAAGCGTGTATGTGATTGGCGTTAACGACACTACTGCTCCTTCGGATAGAAATGTCTTTTCTGCAAAGAACTCTCTTTCAAAGTTTCTTCGAAAAGATGTTCCGAATTCAGCATCCGAGCTCATCACCTTCATAAAAGGCCTTGTATCCGAAAGTATGATCTCAGCCCAGGATGGTGTCCAGTTCGGCAAATCTTTCGCTTCCGGCCTAACCGGTCACGGCGGCTTGATAGATTCTTTTGGACGCGGAGAACTGGAGTCATTGGTATTGCGACGTTTCCTTGAAACTCCCGAACTGCGTTACAACCGTATCAGAGTGACAGCCGGAGACCTTTGGCTTTCCCCCGGTGGCGGATTGATAGAATCCGTGGAGCCTGACATGGATATGGAAGGCAATCTCCTTGACACGGGTACGGTCACATTGAAGTTGGAGTCAGGTGAGATCGGTACGATTGCGGTTGATGACCTGTGTATGGGCATGTACCACTATGAATCGGGAAATGCCACGGAGGATTATGACGATGGTATAGGAAACAGAAGGATGTCCGGCTTCTCGACATGCTATTTCAGAATAACGGAGATATTGGAAACCGCTACTAACAGCAAGTTCCGTTACAAGCTTCGTGACTCGTCGGATAACTATCCTAACCCTATAGCACCTGCATCAATGATGCATTTCGTAAGTTACGGCAATGCAAGCAATGAACTAAGGCAATCTTCCATATATCTCAAAGGTAGCGGTAACCCCTATATCCGGATACTTAAAGAAGTCAATTGGTGGGAGTTCTCTTTCAAAAATATAGGATGCCAGTTCGGGTATCTGGATAACCTGAAGATATTCGGAGTAGACACGACAGGGTACTCGGCATTCATCAACAGCCTGTACTTCTACGGCAAGATAGAACAACTTGAAAAAATCGTTGAAGATACGCTGGGAACGGGCGACTTGCGCATGGAACTCAAGAGAACCGGTATGGATATGATTGTAAACGGGCATATCGATACGGTCATTACCGCAAAAATTTTACGGTACTTCAAGAATATAACCTCTGAGGTGATAAAATGGGTCTGGACTCGTGAATCCGGAACGGAGCAGGTCGATATTGCTTCTGATGCGGACTGGAACGACCGTAATTCCCATATCAACACCAACGAGATACATATAGTCGACGGGGATATCCCTGAGACTTCCCGGTCGGTGAAATTTATCTGTGAGGCGACCTTGGGAAGTGTGAAGCTGAGAGAAGAATTAACTTTTTAAGAATATTTTATATGGTATCATTTTCAGTTAGAAGACACTATGACCCGTTATCCTCCTCCTTATCGATGATAACACAAGAGGGTTCGACAGTCCAGAATTATGATGTGTACAACAAGGAGTACATTCCTGACCGGCGTATCCGTCCCACGGCCATTTTGCCGGAATGCCGTATTTCAGATCCGGCTGAAATATTGGAAGCCGGCGTAGTCAACCGGTATTTGACCGATATTATCTGGTATCAGGGTGAGATGAAGCCGGAGAATATCATTCTTGACACCGACAAGGATTTCAAGATTGACCGCAGTTCGAATACCAACAACCGTGGACGCATCACCGTTTACAAGAATGTCCCCTTCGGTGCTCCGTTGACCTTGAGCTTTTCCGCCACATTTGTGGATATGGTGGGTAACAATGTAAGGCGCAGGGCTTATTTCAACGGTTTTGTTTACCTTACCTCTTCGACCTTTGCCGATGCCCCGTTGACCTTCATACCTTTCTGTCCCCGTGGGGATACCTTCAATCCGTTGTCCGGCATGACCTATCTGCCGTTATGCGGTGACTTGAAAGCCGGCAATGAGTTGATTCCGCAGGCACATTGGTGGTACAGGAAAACGGCATCCGGATTAAATCTTTTAGGTAGTGAATACGAAGGTTATAAATCCCGTGAAATAAAGATCCCGACCTCTGAGATCGGCAAGGATGCGCATTATGTATGCCGTATCAAGGATTGCCGTCATGATCTTGCCGATTTGCAAGAGACATACTTGCAGGAGGAACTCGACAAGATATCCGATTACCCCCGCAATCTGCTTGCAAAGCAGTATTTTCTCGATCTGAACGATGAGATCAAGCCCGGTGTCGTGACTGAGGGAGAAGATGCGGACGGGAAGTATATATGTATACCGAATCCTATTCCACTACGTACATATTCGGGAGGTCCAGCAGAAGGGGATTTGTTTTCAGGTAAAATAGCATTTAAAGAGAATACGGTATATACACTTCGCGTATCTGGGAAATACGACTCCGAATCAGAAAGAGGGTTCTATCTTTTTATAAAATATACTGATGGTACATCAGAAAAATCATATATGATAGGCGGATATAAAGTTAAAAAGGAAATTATTTTAACTTCTAATGCAAATAAGACAATCTCTCATATGTCATGTAGTTATGAAAATGTTATTCCTCTTTACATCTACGACATCCAGATCACCGAGGAATACAATTACAATTTGCTTGAAGGGGATACGGAAGAGGTGTTAGTTACTGCTGCTACGGGAAATTCAAATTCTTACAAAAAGATTAAAATATCGAAAGCTTTATCTGTGGGTAAAAAAATAACGGTTAAGGTTGATGGTATGGAAAATCTTGCAGGAGAAGCAACTGAATATTCAGTTAATTTAATGCAGGGTACTGAGATTATTACAACAGGTGAGAAATTAAAATCAAGTTATAAAACGCATGTTTTTACAATTAATGATAAATACGATCCTAATGGAGAACCTGCATACTTAATCCTTTATGCAGGTAAAACGTTAGAAACAGCCGGCAACTCTGTCAAGTACAAGAATGTCCAACTCATTGAGGGCGAGTACGCTTGGAATGTGCTTGGTGAGGATATAGAAGAACTGGTGGTTGGAGAAGGTGCAGATCATCAAGGTAAATATAAATATATTCAGTTTGATAATGAATTGACTATTGGTGGTAAATATACTTTAGATATTGGTGATATTGTTAATTTAAAAGGTGAAGCTACTGAATACACAGTCTTTATTCAACAAAATAATGGAGATGTCTCAACTATTGTTTCTGACGTTCTTAGAGTTACGGATACAAAGAGAGTAACTTTCACCATTAATGATAAATATGTGAAAAATCAAAATGTCACAACAAGTTTACTTCTCTTTGCTGGTGTTTCAGGTGCTACCTCCGGCAACATAGTTCAGTTCAAGAATATCCGTCTTTTGCAAGGCGAGACAGCCCTTCCTTCTGCACCTTCATATACCCCTCACTTCATCCCATCCGCACCGGATATCGAAGTAGAGTCTGAGCGTATCACATTGCCTGAAGGTTACAGGCCTGATGGTGAACCTATCAATTACGAAGAGTATGATTACACCCTTACTACTGCATATCCGCCGGAAAAATGGAAGATATGCACACCTTATGGCAGTAGTGATGAAGGGCTTATCGACATACTTTCTGATGTACAACTCTTCCCTGCATGGGCTGAGATCAGAACCTCTGAAGGTGTCGTGGAGGATCCCGGGAAGTATTACTCGATGGATTGGGGTAACGGTAAGAAAGGAATCAATATACTTATGGACGCTTCTGAACTTTCTACCGACTTGTTGACTCTGAATCCTGTCTTATACAGGGGGCTGGAGTATGTGAAGTATGCCGTAAGTGGATGTTCGCTTCCCTCTGCTAATATGAACAAACTTGAAGAGTTCGTTGAAGGAAGCAGGATTGTTGTAGAAGTTCCACCCAACACTCCTACCAAGAGTGCTGTGGATATATATGTTATTAAAAATAATATAGGTTGCCGTGTTTCATATTTGGGGACGGGATTTGCAGATTTGTATATATATGCTTATGGTTTTAGAAAAAAGGCGAACATAAAGAATCTACAAAAAACAATACAATGTTTTGAGTTTGAAATAGGATCGACATTGGATGAATGTAAACTGAAAATTAATGGAATATCATATACAGGTAATTTTACCGAATATGAAGCTGGCGAGATATCTAATGTTGTTGTACAAAATTCTGCATTCACATCATTAATAGAAATTTATTCTCAGGAAAATGCACTCTTGCATAAATGGGACTTCGAAGGAAGCACTGATGATGAAAGATTATCAGATAAAGCAGAAACAGAGAATAAAGTCAATTTTAGTAAAAGTGAAGGTTTTGAATTTATCCCCGTATAACAAAAAAATACAAAAATATGGCAAGATATATCTTGGTTTCCAAACAGAAAGCCTATGAGAAGGGCTTGATCGATTGTAATTCGGTTGTCCGCAGTAACGGGCATGAGGTCATATTGACCGAAGACGATGTCACCCGTCTGGGTGACCTGGATACGATTGTACCGGAACTGGGTGCAACTGTACTTACGGCCCGTGAGGCCTTAAAACTCCTTGAGAAAAAAGAATGGGAATAGTAATTTTAAAAATTAAATGATATGGAATTGATAACGTTGAGAGGCGGCCTTGTGCTTACCAAAGCGATTACGACTGGTACGAACTCTATGCTTTTGGAAAGCGATGTCCCGTTGGAACAGGAAGTGGCCAACGGGGTATGGAAAACAGACTGGTCCAAAAACGGTCCGACAATCTGGCCTTCCGTACGCAACACGGCAATCAGGGACAATATTTATGATTTTAAAACCATCGAGTGGTTCTATGACGGGACTTTGATTTCAGCAGATGACGCCCGGTTTGACATAACCGGTACTACGCTGGTCGGCAGTACTCAGCAGGTGAAATGCCTTAAGATAAAGGCCAATTTGGATATGGAAACTTCCAAGCGTATCACTTGCCGTCTTGTCACTGATATAAACGGGGTTGATGAAACGCTAAGTTCGGATACCGTTGTCTCAAAACGTGTTGTTTCTGCTGCCACCTATACGGGATACATTAAGGCGGAGAATGGAAATAACAGTATTAACAGTGACGGTAAAAACAACATCGTCCTGGAAGGCGTCTTGAAGTTGGGCGGTGACGAACTTGCCGCATCAGCCTTTACGATCGACTGGTATAAAGCCGTGATCACTGACGGGGATGGCGTAGACGATGGTATGACCTTGATTCCCGGTAAAGGGAACTCCAATCCCATTACGTTGGAAAAAGATGAGATCGGATTGTCTGAGGTCATCATTGCAGTGTTCAAAGTTTCAGGGAAAGAGGAGTTCAGGGCCAACTGTACGGTATTCGACCGCAGTGACCCTTATGAGATTTCCGTTGTCAATGTCCCTGATGTCCTGAGAAATGAGAGTGAGATGAAAACCACGCTTTCTGTTGTGGGAATCGATGGTACGCCTGTCACCGCGTTTAACCAGTTCGCTTTCCGCCTGCGTGAATATCAGGATGGCCCCACTATAAAGACACAGGAGAAGAGTGAGAAGAATTTCTTTATCACTGCGGCCAGCGATTTCCGTAAATATAGGAGGATCTGGTTGGAATATGAGATTTCACGTAATGCTTAGGAGATATGATTGAGACATTGCGTGGCGGATTGCCTTTGAGAAGAGTACAGGATCCTCCGGTTGTTTCCATACAGCCGGGTGAACGGGTATTTCATAGAAAGTCGGACGGGACTTATGAGCCGGCTACGATCACTTTGTCGGCCATCGTACAAAACATTGATAACCCGAAGTACCAATGGGGGCATATCCTGAATGGCAGTTTCCGGCCGTATTCCGTTGTCCTCAGCTCCATGACTATCACTCCTGCATATGCCGGGGTGATAGCCGTCCGGGTATCCGGTGATAATATCAATGATTATGTATATGCTTCCGAGACAATTAGCATAGTGGAGGATGGCGTGTCACCGGTGCAGTATGAAATTGATATCAAGCAACTGAACCGTAAAGTCGAAGTCATCTCTTGTGACAATCGCGGGAATCCAAAGATATACTATCGTGCTACTGCATATTTGTTCAGGATAACAGGGAACAAGAGAGAACCGTGTAGTAACTTTTATTGTACTGTTTTGTATTACAAAAACGGGGTAGTTTCCAAGTCAGAAGGAAGTTCCGAACATGTGGATAACTATACGTTTGCTGTCGATGGTGACTATGATGACATCTTGGTCGGATTTACCGATAGCTCGAATGTGGCAAAGGAAAGAAGCATATCGAAAGTCTATGACGGTTCAACGGGTAATCCGGGAAGCAATGGATACACCTACCGCAGTAGGGGTATGTTTACCATAGGAGAGACTTATATTTGGGATGATATGTACCGGGATGTTGTCTTTGCATGGTTCAATAACAAGCTGTACACTTTCCGTGTAAAAGAAAAGGGCACGTCTGTTATAGACCGTCCGACTTCTTCGAATGGGGATGTGAACTGGGATGTTGCAAACGATATGCGGTTTACTGCTACCGATCTATTGTTGGCGCAAGACGCGATAGTCAATGTTCTTGGTACTTCCAAGATTTTCATAGGCGAGCTTGACAAGACCGAAGGATGGGAAATGACCAAAGGCGCAATCAAGCATACCGGTACGGGACTCGAATTGACCAAGGACGGAAAGTTGTCCGCACCTTCAGGTGGGATAACAATAGGTACAAAATCCGTTGAAGGCATGATTGACGATGTTCATATCGGCGGTAGGAATTACGCTCACGGTACATCCGATGAATGGAGTGAGAGTGTTACATTGGAGGGTAGCACAAATCAGACATTTTCTTTGTATGACTGTTACCTTACCGACGTAAAGGCCGGGGATGTCGTATGTTTTTCCTTTAGCCTTGAATACAGCAACATAGTAAAGAACTCGAATCCCATATTCCAATTGCAGGCTCCGGGCAGTGATACAGGATGGGACAATGGTGGTATGGGCGCTAATATTCTTCCGTTTGTTCAGGCAGGTAGTGGTACTGTCCGTGTTGTTGCGTTCTATACCGTCACGGAATACCAGCTAAACAATAAGTATTGGCCGGTTGGTATCCGTTGCGACAACATTGCTGGAAGTGTTCGATACAAGAATTTCAAATTCGAGATAGGAACAAAGCCTACGGACTGGTCACTTGCTCCGGAGGATTATGTCGAGACGGGGATTGACATTCAGAATCGGAAGATTACGTTAAAAGCTGATACTACCGTATTTCAGAATAATGCCGGGGATGATATTGCAATCTTTGACGATGATGGTATTGTTGCTAAAAAGGTGGAGACGTCTATAAATGGCAAAAGGATAATTATTGATCCTGCTGACAAGTTGATTAAAATGTATAATGAAAGCAATCAATTAGTATCTGAATATGGATTTTCATCAGAATATTTTCCCGGATTGGACTTATTCCTTTATAAAGGGAGTACAAATGAAATATTTGCTAAGTCGCACATGGAGGCAAATTCGATTTATATTGAATCCTTAGATGCAGAAGAATCTGTATGTAGAGTACTTTTGTCTCCATTTGGAATCTCGTTTTATAAGAATGGAAAACTTACAAAATCTTATCCGAATCAATAACTAATCCGCCCTACTTTCCCAAGCAAGGCGTTACGCATACATAAACAACTTATTAACTTCCATTTGAGGAAAGTAAAGTCAGAAAAGACAATGCAAAGATACCATTATAAAACTAAAAAGAAAAAGAAAGTTAAATAAATAGCCCGACTTTCACAAGCCGGGCATACGTATTGCTAAAAATATGCCACACCTGGCGCATGATCGATTGAATTGCATGACAAATATACTTATTAATAATTAAATAAAAAAATGAAAGAGAAAGCAATTCATCAAGTTACTTCCAGTGTGTTTGCCCCAATCGCTGGTAGTTTTGTAATAGACAGCTTACAATTGATGGTTCCTTGGCTTATCGCTATGTTTTGTGTAATCATTTGTGATTTGGTGACGGGAGTAAGAAAAAGTCTATTGTTGAAGGAACACGTGAGGTTAAGTCGTGCATGGAGAGCAACTATGGGGAAAATGGTCACCTACTTTTCATTTGTAGTCATGGTGGTCATGGTCAACAAGGCGGCAGGCGACAATCTTCACATTGACACTTATGCGTGCTTGTTCGTATGTTTTATTGAGGGGTGCTCAATCATAAGCAATATACTGAAACCTAAAGGATATAACATAAATCTTGCTGCTGCTATTGCCTTGTTTAGCAAGAAAGTATTCAGTGTAGACAAGGAGGATGTTAAAGACGTAATAAATAAGGAAAAGAATGAATAAGATCGATTCTATTATCATCCATTGCTCGGCTACAAAAGCCGGGCAGGATTTGAGAGCGAAAGACATTGACCGGATGCACCGGCAAAGGGGATTCGCTCAGATAGGTTATAACTTTGTGGTTGACCTTGACGGTACTGTGGAGAATGGACGTCCATTGTCTATAGATGGTGCTCATTGTAATACGAAAGGTTTTTCCGGAGTGTCATACAATAAACACAGTATTGGTATCTGCTACATTGGTGGTCTTGATGTAAACGGACGTCCGACAGATACCCGGACGGAAGCGCAAAAGAACGCCCTTCGTGACCTTGTAGCAAAACTATGCAAGGAATATGATATCATCGAGGTGCTCGGACACCGGGATACATCTCCCGACCTTGATGGCAGTGGGGAGGTTGAGTCTGTAGAGTATATCAAGTCGTGTCCGTGTTTTGATGTAAGATCAGAGTTTTCTAATTTCTTTCGTAATATAGTTGTAAGGCCATTATGAACGAAAATCAATATAAGGATAGCGCAAAGTTATGTGCATGGGCACTTGTTGGGATAGCCGTGATATTGCTTGCCGCTTTGCTATCATCATGTAAAAGTATACAGTATGTTCCGGTTGAGACCGTGAAGCATGACAGTATCTATATCAGCAAGATACAACATGATAGCATCTATCGGAGAGACAGTGTTTATGTAGACCGCGCAGGAGATACGCTTTATATTTATAAGTACAGATATATATATAAGTACAAGAATCTGATTGATACGATCTATGTGAACCGTGTAGATAGCGTACAGGTTCCTTATCCTGTTGAAAAGCGACTAAGCAGATGGCAGAAGTTTGAAATGTATGCTGGTGGTGCAAGTATAGGGGCAATGATAACGGTTACACTGATTATTGTAGTGTGGCTGGTGTATAGATTGAGGAGAAAGTAATATAATATTTGTGTAGAAGCTTACTTGTAGCGACAAGTGACATTCCCCGGTTCTTAACGGATCGGGGATTTTTATTATATTTGCCGGAAAATAAAAGAATCATGGCACACAGTTACGACTACAACTCCGTACAGGAGTTACTTTCTTGGGCAAAGAATATGCTTGAAAACAAAACGTATCCGGAATCCCCGTATCAATTAAGTAAATGTATAAACATACTCAATTGTGAGTATTTTATTGAAAGCTCGATAGCTACTATATCGAAGCACTGGGAGAATCCAACGTTTCACCCATATATTGAGCATCTATGGGAATTTAGGGAAAAGATAGAAGGGAAGGCAGTCGAATAACTGCCCTTACATTTATCCTTTCATCATCATAATATCCGCCCTCATTTCAATATAATCTTTGTACTTCTCTGGATTATTCACGTAGTCTATTACCCTATTGATTGCTATCTCTGCTTGCTTTTGTTTCACCTTAGTGTAATATCTTATAATCCCTTTGCTTTTGTCTGAATGCCCAAGACAATAATCTATCACCCCGTCCGGAATGCCCAGTTCAGATGCAAATTGGGCAAAGGTTTTACGGGCGGAATAAAAGCAAAGAGTTTGTTTAATGTCTAAATGATCTTTTAGTTCTCTCATGCAAAGATTGATATATTTTTGCAAATTAGAGTAGGTGTAAGAATAACCTAAATCCAAGAATCCCTTTTTATTTATATACCTATCAATAATGGCTTTTGCTTCACCATGTATGGGTATTGTTATAGTTGTTTTTCCTGTTTTAGCATGCATCGTTTTTGTTCTTTCAAAAGAGAGGACATCTCCTGACAAATTTACAGAGAGTAAGTCTTTGAGGTTTATTCCACATAAGTAAAAAGAGAGTAGGAGCATGTCTTTGCCTAAGTTCATGCGCTTTCCTTCGACTTCTGTGTTCCGAATTCTTTGAAATTCTTCTATTGTTAGGTCGCATTCTTTAGGTTCAGCAGTAGGGATCTTGGTATATGCAAATGGGTGGATATCTGTTCTAAGAATCCCGGCTTTGATAAGCTCGTTGGTTCTGGCTTTCAAATGCGTTAACCTTAATCCTATATTTCCATTGGCATACCCTTTCTTTACCATCCACTTTCTAAAGTGTTCAATTAATATAGTATTGATGGCTGGGATGGGAACATCTCCTTCGGCATTGGTGAACACCCGTATGGTTTCTTCATTCATTTTTGCATAACTTTCCCTCCCTTCTTCCCTAATTTCATTGATCCTCTTTTTCCAAAATTCCAAAAATGAGATGTAGGAAGGGCGCTCTTTTGATGTTATGATTTGCTTTATTTGAAGCGCTGAGAAGTATTCCATATCTTCGATAGAATCGAATTTATCTTTGTATTGCGAAAACACAAATTCAAGTCTTTTATTCATAATATTCGCGTCCTTCCGATAAGCGACCTTGCCGTTGTCGAACTCTGCAATATTATCTAACAGAAATTCTGTTTTGATATAAGCACGTTCTTTCTTTTGTGATATGCAGACCAGTACTGGAAGTCTGCCATCATTTTCCTTAATGGAATTTAAAACTGTTAATCTGATTGTTGCCATAGTCGAATAATCAAAACACAATTCTACTATACAATTTTGTGCAAATATATATGCAGATTTATGTTTTTTTTATTCGAATTTGAATATTTAGAAAAGAAAAACGCTGATTAAACATGTAATAATCAGCGCTTTATTTGAGAGCCGCTAGCCAGACTTGAACTGGCGACCTACGCGTTACGAATGCGTTGCTCTACCAACTGAGCTATAGCGGCATTGTCCGTTTACGGCATGCAAAATTACAGCTTTATTCGAATAATCAAAAAGAAATCTTCTTTTTTTTGATTATTATTTTCTTTGGTTTCTGTCTTTCAGTTAGTTGGCATTCTCTTATTAAAAAAAGAATAGTAGCATGGGATTTCTCTGGAGATAAATAAGCAGTTATGGAATGGAATTTGTAAAGCTATAGCATTGAAAAAATGGATGTGGATAGAGAATATATTGAAGAAACTATTTGTCATATTTGAAATGAGAGCGTTTATAAAAGGCAAGATGATTGGTGATTTTTATTATAAGGTAATAGCCTTGGCAAAATGATATGTTTTTAATATATATTTGATTTTTCGAATCTTAATCTTGCTGCATATCCTATAAAAACGGCTTTTGTATGCGAAAGTTACTAAGTTGTCAGGGGACTTATAACTGGCTTTTGATACAAATTCTAAAACTTAGTAATAAAATAAATGTATATTATGAAAATAATATATTACCTTTGTGACCAGTTTATAAAAGACTCAAAAAGATTAATCTGAATATCTTATGCGTAGATTTATTGTTTATGATATATATAGTCAGACAGTTCAGCTATTGCAAATAAGCAAAGTGCGGACTGATGATTGTGTAAGTGACAGTATGATAAATGGTGATACTTTGGAAGCCGGATTTATTAGGTAATATCTTGATTCTTATTTATTTTTGGCGGATATTGGTTGGATAAGATGGATGCTTTTTGTGAAAGACTTATTAAAGGGATGGAAACAACAAACAGGAAAATAGAAGAAAAAACATCTTGTTGGTATGCTGTGTATACAGCAGTAAAGGCTGAGAAGAGTGTAAAAGAACAGCTTGATAAAGCAGGTATTGAGAGCTATTTACCACTTCAGTCTATAGTTCGTTCATGGAATAATCGTAAGAGGAAGGTGATGGTTCCGGTTATTCCGGGATGCGTCTTTGTACGTTTGCCGATGGACGAAGTTACCAGAATTAAAAGTATGAAAGGGATTTCTTTTCTTCTTCGGGAAGAGGGGCGATATGTTTCTATTCCGGAAGATCAGATGGAAACTTTCCGCAGTATGGTAGAAAATACAGATGAACTTGTTGAATTTACAGAAGAATTGGCATCTGGTGTGATGGTTCAAGTTGTTCATGGACAGCTCAAAGGTGTGAAAGGAGAACTGGTCGATTATCAGGGAAAAGACAAACTGATGCTTCGTATTGTAGGGTTAGGTTCCGCTTTGGTTGTAGTTACCGCTGATTCTGTTGAAAAAATGAAATGAGGATTCTATGAAATTAATTACCGATTCTTTACTGAATAATGTATCCGGGCAGGCAAAAGAGAATCCGCGCCTGCGCATGAATTACAATTTTCATGAGTCAATGGATGCACCGATTCATCGTATGCTGAATGCACTTGAGCCGGATACGTATTTGCCGCCCCATCGTCATAAGAACCCGGATAAAGAAGAGATTTATATCGTTCTTCGAGGTAGTTTGCTTGCTATTCTGTTTGATGAAGAAGGTAATGTTACGGATAAAGTGAATTTGAATCCGGATAAGGGCATGTATGGTATAGAAATTCCGCCTTGCATATGGCATTGTATTATAGTGCTTGAGCCCAATACGGTGATATATGAAATAAAGCAGGGGCCTTATGCTCCGTTGATCCCTGAAAATCTGGCTCCTTGGGCGCCTGATGTTGCCGATAAGGAGGGAATCAAGGCTTTTATGAAGCGGATGTCCGAGATTTAATCTTCGAACATTCTGCTTCGTGCAAGCATGCAGGCTCCTACAATTCCCGCTTTGTCTTTCAGTTTGGAAGTGAGGATAGCCGAATCTTTGTTTACTAAGTTGAGGGAGTATTTGCGGACGGCTGTTTTTATCGGTTGGGCGATATAGTCTCCTGTAAGCGATAAAGTGCCACCGATAATAACCAATTCCGGATTGAAGAGATTGATAAGCCCGGCAATTTGTTTCCCTAACTTCTGGCCGATTTCTTCCACTATTTCAATACAGAGGACGTCTTCTTTGTTGACGGATGCAATGATTTCGTCAAGAGTGATCGGATCTTCCGATGATATGCGGTTGGATAAGATTGAGTTTTCTCCGTTTTTGATACGTTCCAATAATATTCGGTGCAAGGCCGATCCCGATGCCTCTGTTTCAATGCATCCTTTTTTCCCACAGTGACAGATGATTTCATTTTCATAAGCGCTTACGTGCCCGAATTCACCGGAGAAACCTGATTTTCCGGTATATATTTTCCCATCGATGATGATGCCAATGCCCAATCCCCAACTGATATTGACGAATATGATATTTTTTTCTCCTTTTACGCAGCCCTGCATATACTCTCCGTAGGTCATGGCGCGGGTGTCATTGTCTATGGTTACTTTGTAGCCCAGTTTTTCTGTTAGTACATCTGCCAACGGGCGTTCTTCGAAATTGAATTGACTGAAACTATATCCGGATTCCGGATTGACCCGACCGGATACGTTCATATTGATATTTAATATTTTCTCTTTGTCGATACTAAGTGTTTTTATGAAACTCGATATGAGTTTGCATAATTCATTTAATCCTTCTTTTGAATTTTCAAAAGTGTAGGGGATATTCATTTTGAGCTCCATCATATCTCCTTTAAAGTTGATAAGTCCGATATTGATGGCGAATTTTTTAATATCCACTCCGATAAAATACCCGGATTCCGGATTAAGTCCGTATAAGTTTGGATGGCGCCCGCCGCTTGTCTCCAGTTTGCCGTAATCATTGATATACCCGTCTTCACACATCTCATCAATAAACTTGGTTACGGTGGGTACGCTCAAGTCCATTTCTTTTGAAAGGTCGGTGATCGTTGAGCTTCCATTATATATATAATGCGTAATAATTCTCTTCTTTACGAGAGCATTTTTGGAACCTATTTCTATTTCTTTGAGCAAATTATGTTTCATGTATGCCATATTAGTGGTTTATGATGAACAAATATACGGGTTATTTGAATATTTTGCTCTGTTTTTCCTTTTTAATTTATTAATATTCTTTGTTTATAGTCTAATAAGGGATTATATAATAAATCATTTTTGTTTATTTGCGAGTTGATAATAAGAAATTTTAAAAATAATCTTGTTGTTAATTAAGAAATATCTATATTTGTGGCATGAATGTTTAAATCACATGTTTGATAGAATAAAACTGTATACTTATGGAAAAGATTATCGGGTTGATAAATGCCCCTTTCACTCCTTTTTATGAAAATGGTGAGGTGAATTACGAACCGATTGCTGCCTATGCGGCGATGTTGGCAAAAAATGGTTTGAAAGGTGTCTTTATTAACGGTTCATCGGGTGAAGGCTATATGCTCACCGAAGAAGAGCGCATGAAGTTGGCGGAACGCTGGATCGAAGTATCTCCGGAAGATTTTAAAGTAATTGTTCATGTGGGTAGTACTTGCGTGAAGTCGAGTCGTCGCTTGGCAGAGCATGCACAAAAGATCGGAGCATGGGGTATTGGTGCGATGGCTCCTCCTTTCCCTAAGGTAGGTCGTGTAGAAGAACTGGTGAAATACTGTGAAGAGATTGCTTGCGGTGCTCCCGAGCTTCCTTTCTATTTTTATCATATTCCTGCTTTTAACGGAGCATTTCTGTCTATGGTAGCTTTTCTTGAAGCGGTAGACGGGCGTATTCCTAATTTTGCAGGCATCAAATACACCTATGAGAGCTTGTATGAGTACAATCAATGCCGTCTTTATAAGGATGGAAAGTTTGATATGTTGCATGGGCAGGATGAGACTATTCTTCCTTGTCTGGCAATGGGAGGCGCTCAGGGAGGAATAGGTGGTACCACTAACTACAACGGTTGTAATCTGGTAGGTATTATCGATGCCTGGAATGCCGGTGATTTGGAGAAAGCGCGTCAACTTCAGAATTTCTCTCAGGAAGTGATCAATGTGATCTGTCATTACAGAGGTAATATTGTAGGCGGTAAACGCATTATGAAACTGATCGGCTTGGATTTGGGCAAGAATCGTACACCTTTCCAGAATATGACCGACGAGGAAGAGGCTCGTATGAAAGCAGAATTGGAAGCTATTCACTTTTTTGATCGTTGTAATAAGTTTTAATCCGTTTATGTTATGAATGTAACCGAATATCTACAAAAATGGTCAGTCTCTTACCGGGACGACATGTTGGGAAATATAATGCCTTTTTGGTTGAAGCATGGGTTGGATCTTCGGAACGGAGGTGTTTATACCTGCTTGGATCGTGACGGTTCTTTGATAGATACTACCAAATCAGTTTGGTTTCAAGGGCGTTTTGCGTTCACATGCAGTTATGCTTATAATCATATTGAACAGAATCCGGAGTGGCTGGCTGCTGCAAAAAGTACGATTGACTTTATAGAGCAACATTGTTTTGATTCTGATGGGCGTATGTTTTTTGAAGTTACCGCATCGGGAGAGCCTTTGCGCAAACGTCGTTATGTCTTTTCTGAAACTTTTGCAGCTATTGCTATGGCAGAATATGCTATCGCTTCGGGTGAAAGGGAATATGCGGAAAAGGCTTTGAAACTGTTTAAAGATATACAGCGTTTTCTCAATACTCCCGGTGTATTGGAACCTAAGTATTGGAATACGGTGCAGTCGAAAGGCCATTCCATCGTTATGATTCTCATCAATACAGCTTCACGTATTCGTGCTGCCATTGCCGATCCGGCACTCGATAAGCAGATCGATGATTCGATTGCATTGTTACAGAAAGATTTTATGCATCCGGAATTCAATGCGTTATTGGAGACGGTTGGTTCCAACGGGGAATTCATCGATACGATTAATGGACGTATTATCAATCCGGGGCATTGTATTGAAACTTCTTGGTTTATTCTTGAAGAGGCTAAATATCGTAATTGGGATAAACAACTGACCGATATGGCGCTTACTATCCTCGACTGGTCGTGGGAGTGGGGATGGGATAAAGAATATGGTGGTATTATAAACTTCCGCGACTGTCGTAACCTGCCCCCACAGGATTATGCACATGACATGAAATTCTGGTGGCCACAGACCGAAGCGATCATTGCTTCTCTGTATGCTTATCAGGCTACGAAAGATGAAAAGTATCTTGCTATGCACCGGCAGGTCAGTGATTGGACATATGCCCATTTCCCTGATCATGAATTTGGAGAGTGGTACGGATACCTTCATCGCGATGGAACAGTCTCACAACCGGCAAAAGGTAATATCTTTAAAGGACCTTTCCACATCCCTCGGATGATGACAAAGGGGTATGAGCTTTGCCGGGAATTATTACCTTAAGAATATATAGTTTGAATAATTTGTGACAGTGGTTGAGAAGCGATTAAGTAGTAAGTAGTCAAGTAGTTAAGTAGTCAAGTAGAAATGACTTGTCTGATGTGTTTTCTTTAACTACTTTCTACCTCATCATTCAACTACTTACTACTTGACTACTTGACTACTTAACTACTTGACTACTTGACTACTTAATAGCTCATGAATTATTCAGAATAGAGAGAGTACGGTTTGCCATAGGGGTTATAGCGTATCCCGATGGTATCCGTTTTAACATTGTTAATTAGAAATTTAAGGCCCTGAATTCTCCATTATAAGAGTATATATTTTTGATATTTAAAAGTATATATTTATATGTGGTTAAAGTATATACTTAATGTGCCGTTTAGTATATACTTTTGTAAATAGCAAGAATATTCCACGGAAACTGTTGTTTTTATTGCCCCTGCTTTCTCTATCGACGCATTCTCACACTCTTTTGGCTGCTGTGTCTGTGCGCGTTCCTGCGGCAGTTCCCTCGTGAGGGGATTCGGCG